>Ga0209988_10002234_pt1 | contig 12775 bp, 13 predicted proteins | sample N075metaG_FD_183115 | JGI IMG/M metagenome (GOLD analysis project Ga0209988, IMG submission 183115) | Deep subsurface microbial communities from Kermadec Trench to uncover new lineages of life (NeLLi) - N075 metaG (SPAdes) (version 2) | ecosystem: Environmental > Aquatic > Marine > Ocean trench... | reverse complement strand
CTATACGAGAATAAAATCGGCAGCACGGGTACGTTCGAATTCAACGCAGCCGTCGCCGATGTGTTTCCCGACATGTTGCGGCGCTCGATTCCGGGGTATGAGGCGTCCTTGAGGGCGATCCGTTCCCTTGCGCGCAGACACGTCCAGCGGAATAGCAATTGCTATGACCTTGGTTGCTCACTGGGTGCGGCGACACTGGCCATCCGCCACGGAATTGTTACCGAGGGGTGCCGTATCATCGCGATCGACAGCGCTTTGCCAATGGTAGAGCGCTGCAAGGAGATCATCGCGAACGACGAGACCAAAATTCCAGTAGAGGTCGTGGCGGGCGATATTCGGGAAATGAATATTATGGATGCATCGATGGTCGTCATGAATTACACCCTGCAATTCCTGCCTGTTGATGAGCGCGCGGCGCTGATTGGCAAGATTGGCGACGGGATGCGGCCGGGGGGCGTTCTTGTGCTGTCAGAGAAAGTGATCGACGAGGACCCGGGCATCGAAGCCTTACTGGTCGATTTGCATCATGACTTCAAGCGGCGTCAGTCGTACAGCGAACTGGAAATCAGCCGCAAGAGAGCGGCCATCGAAAATGTACTGGTACCGGAAAGCATTGCAACTCACAAGGATCGTATGGTTAAGGCAGGATTCAAGCATGTGGGCGTTTGGTTGCGCTATTTCAATTTCGTTTCGCTGGTTGCAATAAAGTAGTCGATGCTGGACTTTAAACTGCTTTATGACGATCTGCGTGCTGCTGGCCTGGCATCCTGGTTACCAACTTTGGAGCCTTTGATCGCTGGGCATTTGACGGAAAAGGCACATGGCAACTTTGCGGCCTGGCGAGAGGCACTGGAGAGTCTGCCAGAGGTAGCCCGCGTTCCTGCCATTATGGACACTGCCGTCGTGACGGCGCCTGATACCCATTTGAAGCCACAATTTCAATGTGCAATTCATGACGCTTTGAGCAAATTGTTGCCGTGGCGAAAAGGTCCATTCGACATTGCTGGCGTACCGATCGACGCCGAGTGGCGATCCGACTTGAAATGGGATCGGGTATCCAATGCGATCAGTTCTCTCGCGGGCCGGCTGGTTCTCGATGTCGGCAGCGGCAATGGTTATTACTCCCTGCGGATGCGCGGTGATGGCGCCAAAATGGTTGTCGGTATAGACCCGACACTTTTGTATGTTCTGCAATACCAGGCTTTCGCGCACTTTGTAGAACCGCAGCCCGTGCATGTCCTGCCGCTCGCTCTGGAAGAGTTGTCGCCCGCCATGCGCGCATTCGATACCGTATTTTCGATGGGCGTGCTCTACCATCAGCGATCGCCGCTCAGCCATTTGTTGCAGTTGCGTGACACACTGAAACCTGGCGGTGAACTCGTGCTGGAAACGCTTATCCTGCCTGGGGAAGAGGCCTGCGCACGGACACCGGAAAGTCGTTACGCGCGCATGCGCAACGTCTGGTTGCTGCCGACCATCAAAGAGCTAACCGTCTGGCTTGGGCGCTGTGGATTCAAAGCGGTCAGGATTGCGGACATCACGCGAACGACAACACACGAGCAGCGCACCACTGAATGGATGCCCTTTGAATCACTGCAACAGGCTCTCGATCCTGACGATCCGACGAAGACGGTCGAGGGATGGCCGGCACCACTGCGCGCCGTGGTCATAGCCAACAGCCCGGACTAACGCTGGAAGCAGCGCCGGGGAAACCCGCATAAATTTTGCTCCAGCACTTGACGCCGAAGCGGTTGTTTCATAAGTTTCAGTTTTAACTGAAGCAATAGAATAATATGAAGATGTCGCCGGCAGTACAAAAGTATGTCTTACATTGGGGTGAGATGGGCACACGGTGGGGCACCAATCGCACTGTCGCGCAAATACAGGCGCTGCTCTACCTCTCGCCTGAACCTCTTCACGCCGACCAGATCGTCGATTTGCTATCCGTGGCACGATCCAACGTAAGCACGAGTGTCCGGGAGTTGCAGAGTTACGGCCTGGTCAAGATGACACATGTTCTCGGCGACCGGCGAGACTACTTCGAGTCGCTGCATGACGTCTGGGACCTGTTTCGCGTAATCATCGAACAGCGCAAACAACGTGAGTTGAATCCTACTTTGTCGATGCTGCGGCAATGCGCCGACGAAATCGATGCGGAGAATCTCACGGACGAAATTACAAAAGATCGTGTCCGAAATATGCTGCAGTTTGTTGAGACGACGAGTGAGTGGTACGAAAAAATACGCGATATCCCAACACCGACATTGCAGAAGTTAATGAAACTTGGCGCTGGAATCGCGAAGTTCATCAAGAAGTAGCCTACTCGACGAGTGGGATGTGTCGACCGATCAGGATCCTGTCTTAACGAGTGTGGCGAATTTGCGAGCTATCCCTTTCAGTAATTGTCCCCATTACTGAGACTCGGGCAGCGCACATTTCCCGACCAGTATTGTTTCTGCGAATGAGCGGGTTCGAACCAGCCAAACCGCCGTTCCGGCGCCACCGCTAACGGGACTGCCATTAACAGCCCCTGGCGGCCGGTTGTAGAAACCGCCCGGCGTGTAAATTGCAGTCAATTCCTCGCCTGCTACACATTCACTGTGTTGGTAGCTGCCTTCCAGCAGGTAGCCCTCTTCCGACACCGAGGTTTGCACCCACGGCCTTGTCGCGCCCGGTTCGATGCGCAATAAACTGGTGCGAGCCCCACTGCCTGGATCGAACCGCAGTTCCTTGGTCGATACACCAATATCGTTTGGATCTTCGGATATGGGCTGCCACTGCAAAATATCGCGGCTCAAGAGCATCGGTGTTTTGATGACGCTGGAACGATTTTCCTCATCCAGAAAATAAAGCAATGACGCCCCACCGTCCGTACTCATTTGCAATCCCATGGCGCTGGCGGGCAGGTAGGCGTATCCGCCCGGTCCAAGTGTAAATTCACCTAACTGAAGATCGCCGGACAATACATAAATTTCGACACTCTTGTCCGGCTCCGCCCCAATACTGAACGTCCACTGTGCTGGCAGCAACAAGCGGATGCTGGCTCTGCGTGTAGCGGGATTGCCCGCCAATTCAATTGCGCGAACACCGGGCAAAGCAGCGATAAAGGACTCCGGGAGCGTATCTGCCTGTATAAAGACCGGGTAGGGAGCATCCGGCGAACCGGACGCGCATGCAGCGAATACCAGCATGGATCCCAGCAAGGCCGCGCGGGCCGCGATCGTTCGTTTATTGTTCATATGCCATCCAAATACAGTCGACACCATCGAGCGCCATGTGAATCAAAAGCCCTATCGCGAAGATGCGCAGGCGCGGCCACATCGTGGCTAGTCCGTAAGCAGCGATAACCGGATAGGTGTGCAGCGGGTGGAATCCAATACTACATCTCCCTGCATCATAAATCGGGTCTGCCAGGAGATGATCGAGATCTACCACCAGGGTAGCCATCAGCATAAGCCAGACACGCAGGAATTTGTCGCGATAAAAAGCGGCGGCAAAGATAGCCGGCACCAACGCATGCAGGAAAAGATGAAAATTCGCACGAATCATGACGGTCGTTCATTTCCCGGTGGAAGCGACCTGAACCCGATTCGCCACGTCACTCCTGACTGCACCAAAATTATGCCAGCATGATAAATAAAAAAGCCGCCCAAAAAAACTTGGGCGGCAAAGAAGTAGACAGTGTATCCGACATCAGCACGTTTGATGGTCGATCGGGAGAAAACATCCGTAGCTTCTTCCCGTCCGGTCAAACCTGTACCGCTTCCTGGTGACCACTTTTTGGCTTCTGCGTCAGAATCCGATTCAGAACCGGACTCAATACAGCTGACGGTGGCTTGCGATGAGAGGTCTCACGCCAATCCCGTCCACCAAATCCAGCATCCCGCGTGGCAGTCACCCAGGTAGTGTCATTCCTACACATCATCTCCGTGCGTACCGAGTTGGTACGGTCGGAATGCTACTACATCTTGTGCTTCAAGGCGAGTGAAGTACTAGATGTAGCCGCGGAACAATACGCAGGGTGCAACATCAATGCCGCAATCGTGTACGGCCAGCGTGGCAACGAAGCGCCGGAACGCGGTACCCTAGCGCACCGGATTTGCGTTCAACCCCAGCGCAATTATGCTGCTTTGTGTTGCGAGCCTTAAGCACCCACCACACCTCTTACCTGGACGATCAAAATGACCAATACCTACTCAATCGGAAAGCAAAACAAAGTGAGACAACTTGCAACAAATGCGAATTATGATCGAGAGATCGTGCACGGGATTCTCGATACAGGATTAGTAGCACATGCAGCTTTTGTACAGGATGGCAACCCAGTGGTCGTACCCATGATCTATGGGCGCGAGGGTGAGACTGTTTTTCTGCACGGCGCAAGAAAGGCCCGCATCATTCGATTGCTCGAGCAGACCGACAAGGCCTGCCTCAACGTAACCTTGTTGGATGGAATTGTCTTTGCGCGTTCAACCTTCAACTCATCCATGAACTATCGGTCAGTAACCGTTTTCGGGGCGCCGACACTCATCGAAGGGCACGAACAGAAGCTGCATGCAATGAAGATCATCAGTGAACACACGATGCCGGGCCGCTGGGATGAGGTGAGAGATTCCCACGTCAAGGAAGTAAAAATGACCGGTGTGATCGCGCTACAAATCGAAAGTGCATCGGCCAAGATATCTGCCGGAGAACCAGACGACGATGAGGAAGATTACGCGACGCCAATCTGGGCGGGTGTTTTACCCCTAACCGCGATGCTGGGAACACTGGAAACCGACACCCGAGTCTTGCCCGGCGTAAAACCATCAGCTGCAATTCTCGCGCAACAAAACAGAAAACTATGATTAGATAAAGGGAAATACCAAAAGGATCCTTGTGGGGCGTGCCAGGACGCGATCCTTGTATATTTTGGCACTGCCGTTGGATCTCCTGGAGGTGCTCCACCTGCAATATCCATTTTGGACATTGCCATTGAATCGCCGGCATTAGCTCTGCGGATGCAGCGATATTTTTTTCCATATCGCACGCGCTGGCAGTGCTGCTCAGCACAGGTGGCCGGTCTTCATCCAGACTAATGTATCGGCGGTTGCAGTTAGTATGTCTGCACTCCCTGCCGGGAATCTTAGCCAGGACTCGCTCCCGTATTCCTGGCAATCGGTCTCTACAAGGCCTTCGACAACAAAGATCTCCGTGCCGAGCGATTCGGCTGCAATTGCGAGTGTTTCACCGACCGGAATTTTCTGCATTTGCACTCTTTCTGTGCCGAATTCGTGCAACAGCAAGGTATTAGCCTGCGCGCCCCAGTATTTTCGATCCCGTGTATTTATCGAGACTTGCCGCAAGTCTGCCGGATCAAACTGGCGCAACTTGACCAGAATTCTGCAACCATCAGTGCTGTGTGGTGCGTGCCCGGAACCCGGTGGATTGCGGACATAACTTCCTGTCGGGAAATCGCCTGACTCGTCTGAAAAAATGCCTTCCAACACCAGGAATTCCTCGCCTTCCGCATGTTCATGGCGGGGAAAAGAACTGCCCGGTCCGTAACGTACGACGCTGGTGGCCCTGGCTACCTCATCGCCAATACGGTCCAGCATCCGCCGGTCGACGCCGGATTCAGGAGAGCATATCCACTGGGTATCATCAGGGATCACCGCTACCTTTTTGCTGAAATCTGCGTTGATGCGCATTGCAGTAGTTCCTACGGGGCCAGCGCATCGTTAACGTGCGGAAACTGGCTGTGCTCTAATTCCAGCCGTAACAGTGCTTTCTTCGTGGGCAGGCCTCCGCCGAACCCGGTCAATGCACCCGTGCTGCCAACTACTCGATGGCAGGGAATTATGATCGGCAAAGGATTGCGACCGTTCGCCGCACCAACCGCGCGTACTGCTTTGGGTCGCCCAATTCTTTTAGCGATATCGCCATAGGAGGTCGTTGTGCCGTATGGAATCCTTTGCAGTTCTGCAAGAACCTCAAGTTGAAACGCCGTTCCGTTGGGGCTGAGTTGAAGATCAAATTCCTGCAGCGTTCCATCGAAATAGGCAGTGAGTTGCTCGCGAGCTGCGGTAAAAAGATCATCAGAGTAAATCCAGTCAGCCTCTGGCTCCCGGCGCATCGAACCTTCCGGAAATCCGACCAGGCTGAGTCCTTGTTCGTCTCCAGCGAGCAGCAAGTCACCAATGGGTGTTTTCAGGAAACTGTAATACATCTTTATCCTCCAGATCCGGACAGTGAACTCCACAACAGCAATGCTGCGTAGGCGCGCCACGGGCGCCAATTCTCCGCCCTTTGTGTCAGTGTAGCCGGTGAAACGCGTGCCGGTGCCTCGATAGCCTTCAGGAGGCCTAAGTCTGCCGCCGGAAATGCGTCGGGGTGTTTTAGTACGCGCATGGCGACGTACTGAGCGGTCCAGTCGCCAATGCCCTTGATTGCTTTCATTTTTTCACAAAACTCATCCGGGTCCTGCGAGAAATCGAAATCTATGTCGCCTCGAATCACCGCAGTCGCTAACGACCGGATCGTTGCGGCCCGACTACGCACGAGACCCACGTCGTTGAATCGAACGCGCGCCAGACGTTCAGGCGGCGGAAACAGGTAAGCCAGTGAACTGCCCGTCGACTTGATGTCGATATGCAATGGTTCGCCATAACGCCTGGTAATTCTTCCCGCAAGAGTCGTCGCCGCCGCGACGGAAATTTGCTGGCCAAGAATCGCGCGAACGGCAAGCTCAAATCCATCCCATGCCCCCGGCACACGAATGCCACGTTGCGCCTTGAGCAGTGGCCCGAGCTTGTCATCTTTCTGCAGCGTTTTCGAAATCTCGGCAACGGGTGCGTCCACATCGAAGATTTCTCGTGTTCGCTGCACGACCTCGAAAAGCGCTCCGGTATCAACACCATCCAGAGTCAGGGTTAGATAACCCTTTTTCGCAGCCGGCCGAATCCCGATGATGCCATGCCTGCCGTTTATCGAGATCGTTCGTCTATAGGAATTGCCAGCCACCTCCTCCACACCCGGAATAGCCCGGTGTGCAAAAAACTCCAGCATCACGTTCCAGTTGAAGGGCGCTCGATAAGGAAGATTGACTGCAAGCGTCGCATTCCGGTCAAACAATTCCCGGCGGTCACGAAATGAGCGCAAATCCCGTGGCGACCGGTCGTAGGTATTTTTGAAAGCGTCGTTGAATCGCCTGACACTACCGTAACCAGCGGCGCCAGCAATATGACTCATTGACAGGCGCGTCTCATCAATCAGGCGTTTGGCGAAGTGCAGGCGCTGCGTATGCGCGACCGCGAGAGGCGACGCACCCAGATGTGTATTAAACAGTCGTCGCAGATGACGGCTGGTGACACCGAGCCTGTCAGCCAGTAATTCCACGTTACCGTTGTCGAGAGCGCCGGTCGAAATCAGACGTAGACCCCTTCTCACAGTGGTCGAGGTGCCGCTCCACGCCGGAGTGCCAGGCGCGCTTTCTGGCCTGCAGCGCAAGCAGGGTCGGTAACCTGCCTCTCCCGCTGCTGCTGCGCTGGGAAAAAAGGAAACGTTTTTGCTCTTGGGAGCATTTGCCGGGCAAATCGGTCGGCAATAAATCCCCGTCGTTTTGACGGCCACGTAAAACTGTCCGTCAAAACGAGCGTCTCTCGCCAGCCTCGCGCGCTCGTAGATTTCGTTTTTCAATACAGCCACTGTTTCCTCCTGCCAGGCAGCGAGTATACGCTCGCGGTTTGGAGGAAATAGCCAGAATCGGACCTGTATGTTCAGGCCCTTCCCAGCTGGCTTAGCAGCCTGTTGAAAAACCCTGTTTTTCGACAGGCTGCGTACGGTACAGGGATGTACCGTCATTTTCGATGGCTGCAAGCCATTGAAAATGGGAGCAATTCGAAAACCACGTTTTTCGAATTGCGTTGTTGAAAATACCATGGATGGTTTTTTCAACAGCCTGTTAATAGTGATCAGGAGGTGAGGAACTTCTCAGTCAGTCTTTTGCAATGCCACCAAGGCACATGTACTTTATTTCCATGTAATCATCCATGCCATATTTCGAGCCTTCCCTGCCCTGACCGGATTCCTTGACGCCACCGAACGGGGCCATCTCATTCGAAACGATGCCCTCGTTAATGCCCACAATGCCGTATTCCAGTGCTTCCGCAACGCGCCAGATGCGTCCAATGTCGCGGGAATAGAAATAACTTGCCAGCCCGAACTCCGTATCATTCGCCATCGCGATTGCTTCTTCTTCAGTCTTGAATTTGAACAACGGCGCGACTGGGCCAAATATCTCTTCGCTAAACACTTTCATATCAGTTCCAACGTTGGTCAGGATCGTTGGCTCGATAAAGCAGCCGCCAAGTTCCGAGCGACCGCCACCCGCCACTACGGTTGCACCCTTGGCAACGGCGTCATCGATAAAACTGATTACATCACTCGCAGCACGATCGTTAATGAGCGGTCCTATTGTGACCCCTTCGGACGAGCCATCCCCAAGTTCCAGCGACGCTACAGCCGTTTTGAACCGCTCAACGAACTCGTCGTAAATACCTTCTTGCAGCAGGATGCGATTTGCACAAACGCAAGTCTGGCCTGCGTTTCGAAACTTGCAAATCATTGCACCCTTGACCGCAGCATCCAGATCCGCATCGTCAAATACAATGAACGGAGCATTGCCGCCCAGCTCCATCGAAGTGCGCTTTACGGTTTTGGCACAATCTGCCATCAGTTTCTTGCCAACTGACGTCGAACCCGTAAATGTCAGTTTTCTAACGACAGGATTGGACGTTAGCTCAGCGCCAATTTCCGAGGTGATGCCGGAAACAACGTTAATTACTCCAGCCGGAATGCCCGCACGATCTGCAAGTTCTACGAACGCCAGCGCGGATAAGGGAGTTGCGTTCGCCGGCTTACATACAACGGTGCAACCTGCCGCCAGCGCTGGGGCGATTTTTCGGGTCAGCATTGCATTCGGGAAATTCCAGGGCGTAATACAGGCAACAACGCCTACCGGCTGCCTGATTACGATGATGCGTTTGTCTTTATCGGGAGCCGGAATGATATCGCCGTATACACGCTTTGCTTCTTCCGCAAACCATTCGATGTAGCTCGCACCGTAGGCAATTTCCCCACGCGCTTCAGCCAGCGGCTTGCCCTGCTCGGCCGTCAGGATTTGTGCGAGATCTTCCTGCGCCTCCATCATCAGGTTGAACCACTTACGCAACAGCGCTGCCCGGTGTTTGACGGTTGTCTTGCGCCAACTTTGCAGTGCTTTGTCAGCAGCTTTTATGGCCCTGCGAGTCTCAGTCGTTCCGCAACGGGCAACCTCGGCGAGAACCTCGCCATTGGCCGGATTGGTTACCGAATAGCTGTCACCATCGTCGCTATCGACCCATTTTCCGTCGATATATGCTTTTGACTGCAGCAGTCCTTTGTCTGAAATATTCACGCTCACAAGCTGGCACCCTTTTTTATTTAACCTGTTTATTCAGGCTGCCGAGCATAGAGGCATCAATCCGCCTCGACAAGGCATGAACGCTTTTTTCGTGTGCTGCCAGGAATTACTCTTTCGTCAGAAAGACCTTATGTCCCGATCAGACACTGCGCGGGCACAGCCACAGGCGGGCATCCGCTCACTCGGAAGGCCTTGACTCGATCGCCGGATGCCCGCCTGCCGCTGTGCTCTGACAAGTTCGCGGAGTTTTTGTCTGAACGTCTGGCGTGGCATAAAAAAAGCCTTGTAGCATGGCCATGGAATTTGCTGTGGGAAATTCAGCCCGGCACAATTGCCGGGCTGTTTTTCTCAGCATGCCAAATCAGGCAGCCTGGTCCCTGGCGGCAGCCAACCATGTCTCCAGATCGTCAGCTCCACCGATTCTTGCACCGTTTATGAACACTTGCGGTACCGTCAGTGCCTCACTGACCGCGCGCAACGTTCTATCGGAGTAGTCCTTGTTCAACTCGAGCGCCTCAAACTCAATACCAGACTCTCGCAGCAGGCTTTTCGCGCGGGCGCAATGTGGGCAGCCCGTTCTTGAGAAGACAGTTACGTCCAGGGGCTTAGACTCACCCGGCGCGATGTACTCGAGCATCGTGTCCGCGTCAGAAACGCCGTAAGGGTCGCCGTCCTCTTGCGGTTCAATGAACATTTTTTCGATGATCCCGTCACGAACGAGCATCGCATAGCGCCAGGATCGTCGCCCGAAACCGAGGTCGTCTTTGTTCACCAGCATTCCCATGCCTTCGGTAAACGCACCATTTCCATCAGGCAAGAACGTAATGTTTTCGACGCGCTGGCTGACTTTCCACTCATTCATGACGAACGCATCGTTGACCGATACGCAGATAATCTCGTCAACACCATTTGCAGCAAACCGATCCGCGAGTTGATCGAAACGCGGCACATGTGACGAAGAGCAGGTCGGGGTGAATGCACCCGGCAGGGAGAACACAACCACTGTTTTCCCCGCGAAAATATCATCGCTGCTTCGATCAATCCAGTCGCTATCATCTCGTGTCTTGAACGTAATACTGGGTACTCTTTCGCCTTCTCGATTCTCTAACATTTCACTTCCTCTATTAATGGTAAATTCTGAATTCGCATCCAGCATTGGCTGCTCCAGGAGGGGGATATGACCTGGCGCTCTCCCCTGCCTTTCGATGTGAATGAATATTAGGGTTGTTTTATAGATTCGTAAAACGCATTATTGTTATTACTTTGATCGCTTTTATCGATTATGAAATATCCTACCGTCAAACAGCTGCGCTATTTCGTATCCCTCAATGATACGCAGCACTTTGGGCGTGCAGCGGAGTCCTGCTTCGTTTCCCAGTCGGCGTTCAGCAAAGCAATACAGGAACTCGAATCGGTTCTGGACGCGCAATTGGTGGACCGCACGAACCGCCAGGTAACGATCACCTCAATGGGTCAGGAGATCGCTGTACAGGCGCGTCTTTGCCTGCGTGAGCGCGTCTTTGCCTGCGTGACATTGAAAGCCTGGTCGAAATCGCCGGGGAACATCGACAGCCGCTCAGTGGGGAGCTGCGGCTCGGCGTGATACCCACAATCGCGCCATTTATATTACCCCGTTTTTTGCCCCGGCTGAGGAAAGCCTACCCAAATCTGCGTTTACTCCTGGCAGAGGACCAGACACGAAATATTCATGAGCAACTACTCGACGGTGAACTGGACCTGCTTTTACTTGCACTGCCGTTCAAGTTGAGAAGCACTGAGCAGATGCCATTGTTCAAAGACAGGTTCCTGCTGGCCTATAACGCCAAAACCAAGCGAGTCGACCCTTCAAAGTACCGGCTGAACCGGCTGGAGCTGGAGAGCGTTCTTCTCTTAAAGGACGGACATTGCCTCAGGGATCACGCGCTCGACGCCTGCAAATTGCGCGGCACGGAAAAAGTAAGTCGTTTTGCGGCGACGAGTTTGCTCACTCTCATTGAAATGGTGGATGCCGATCTCGGCATTACTTTTCTACCGGAGATGGCCGTGGATTCCGCGATGCTACGCAATACTCGAGTCAAAACATCTCCGCTGAATCAACACAGTTATCGAACGATAGGACTCGCCTGGCGGAAGGGCAGCAATCGAAGCGATGAGTTTCGACTGTTCGGGAATTTTCTGCACGACCACTGCGCTTAACATTTCTGATCGGAAATCGACATCTTCAGGAGCTGTCGTCCGGCAGGTTTTATCCGGGGTTCGCGCAATAGTTTCTCGGGTGATATTTGTTCCTCCGCAAAAAATCCTGTGAATCGCTCCTGGAAATTCTCTTTTGGCACTGCCGCAAAATCACCTGCGAATCGCTCCTATGATTTTTCTTTTGACATTGTGGTCGAATCTCCTGCGCGTGCACCTTTTTGCACGTGCATATTCGTGTACCTATGGAATGCTTGGGAGTCTGCGCGGACTATTCATGAATCGTCCGGGCTAGATGTCTTTCCAGGCAGGCGTCTCCGAACCGGGCAAAGCAGTCGCCTCGAAGATGGCTCGTGCAATCGCGCGCGCCAGGGTGTCTGCAGCCAATGCACCAATTCGGGTGGCCAGGACAGACCGCGGTGTGTCTTCCGGTGCTTCTTGTTTTGCAGTGGACAATGCGAAAACGACATCTCCATCGAACGGCGCGTGTGCGGGACGTAACGCGCGGGCCAGCCCATCCTGAGCCATGATTGCTATGCGTTGCAGTTCAACCCGGCTTAGCGCCACATCCGTAGCTATGCAGGCCAGCGTCGTGTTGCCTCTGGGCTGCATCGCCCTGCCATAGTCCTCCGGGCCGGCCGTCAGCCCTGTCGTACCCAGGGCACCGAATTCAGCATTCAACTCGACCGGCGCCGCCCAAAATTGTTTACCGCCCGGCGCGATCGCAGAACCGAGACTGTTCACGGCCACCAGCGCACCGACAGTGAATCCGTCAACCGAAATGACAGAGGCCGATCCTACGCCGCCCTTCAATCCGCCTGATGAAGCGCCATACCCGGCCCCGGCAGTACCCAGTGCAAAATCCAGCGATGCCGCTTCCAGTGCTTCCATACCAAGCTGGCGATACGGCGGTTCTTCTGCCCAGTTCTTGTCGCCGCCATTGGCCAGATCATAGAGACAGGCCGTCGGAAGAATTGGAGACGGCGGAACGCCAGGGCGCGCACCCATCGAAAAACCCCGATTGTGCGCGCCCATCCAGGCCGCAATGCCATCTGCTGAGGCCATGCCATAGACTGACCCCCCTGAAAAAACGACCGCATCAATTTCCTGGACCAGGTTTTCAGGCGACAGGGCGTCTGTTTC
>Ga0209988_10002233_pt1 | contig 12778 bp, 7 predicted proteins | sample N075metaG_FD_183115 | JGI IMG/M metagenome (GOLD analysis project Ga0209988, IMG submission 183115) | Deep subsurface microbial communities from Kermadec Trench to uncover new lineages of life (NeLLi) - N075 metaG (SPAdes) (version 2) | ecosystem: Environmental > Aquatic > Marine > Ocean trench... | reverse complement strand
CGCCCAGCTTGCTGTCGCGATTGAAAATCACGACGTCGTGTCCGAGCATCGACAAACGATGTGCGCAGGAGAGTCCGGCAGGCCCGCCACCGACGACAGCGACCTTCAGGCCCGTCGTAGCAGCGCGCTCAAATAGCTGAATGTTTTGATCGAACACAGGATCGGTCGCGTGACGCTGCAGCAAGCCAATGTCCACGGGTTTGTCTTCGTGCGTATTTCGAACGCAGGCTTCTTCACACAACACTTCAGTCGGACATACTCGAGCACACATGCCGCCCATGATGTTTTCTCTGAGAATCGTGTGCGCGGAACCCCGCAGATTGTCGCTGCGAATTTTCTGAATAAATTCCGGGATGTCGATGCCCGTCGGGCAGGCTGTCGTACACGGTGCGTCGTAGCAAAAGTAACAGCGATCCGCGGCGATCAATGCCTCGGAGCGCGACAACGGCGGGTGCAGGTCGCCGAAGTTACTATCGATCTCCTGCTTGCTGAGTCGTCCGCTCTTGATGTTGGGTGTGCTGGCCATTGATTGTCGACTCTAGCGTTTGACGGGCGTGGGTTCTGCGCGCGCAGCCTTGATTTGCAACGCTTCGTAATAAGGCGCGTACGGAGGCCGATCAACGTAGCGTCCGGCGCCACGCTCGACGTCGAGTTTGCCATCGGCGTACACGACCCGGCCCTGACTGATTGTGGTCGAAGCGCAGCCTTTGACCGTCATGCCCTCAAAAATATTGTAGTCAATCTTTTGGTGGTGCGTTTTCACGGAGATTGTCTTTGAGGCTTCCGGATCCCACACGACGATGTCTGCATCGGCACCGACTGACACGCTGCCTTTGCGCGGGTAGATATTGAAAATCTGTGCGGCGTTGGTGGACGTGACGCGAACAAACTCGTTCATCGTGAGCCGGCCCGTGCTGACGCCGTGGTGCCACAGCACCTCCAGGCGGTTCTCGATGCCCCCGGTACCGTTGGGTATCAGCCTGAAGTCGTCCTTGCCGGCGGCTTTCTGATCAGCGCAAAAACAGCAGTGGTCGGTCGCCGTGGTTTGCAGGTTGCCCGACTGCAGGCCGCGCCATAGTGCTTCCTGGTGCTCCTTCGGACGAAACGGCGGGCTCATGACATGCGCTGCCGCCACCTCGAAATCCGGATTCCGATACACGGAGTCGTCGATCAGCAGGTGACCGGCAAGCACCTCGCCGAATACTCGTTGACCTTCATTGCGCGCCCGCGTTATTGCCTCGAGCGACTGCCGGCAGGAGTTGTGCACAACATAGAGCGGCACGTTCAGGACTTCGGCGATGCGAATGGCGCGGTTGGCCGCCTCGGCCTCGACCTCCGGCGGGCGCGATAGCGGATGTCCCTCGGGACCCGTGATGCCCTTGTCGTAAATTGACTGTTGCAGACGGTAAACAAGCTCGCCGTTTTCAGCATGCACAGTGACGATGGCGCCAAGTTCGACGGCCCTCGTGAAACTGTTCACGAGTATTTCATCATCGGCCATGATGGCGCCTTTGTACGCCATGAAATGTTTAAAGCTGTTGACGCCATGATCGCGAACCAGCGTTTCCATGGCGGCATGAACGGATTCGTCCCACCAGGTTATCGCTACATGAAAGCTGTAGTCGGCGACCGATTTTTCGGCCCACTCGCGCCACTGCTGGTAGGCCTCGAGAATGTCTTGTTGTGGCTCCGGGATAACGAAGTCGATGATCATCGTCGTGCCACCGGCCAGGCCTGCGGCCGTACCGGTCTCGAAGTCTTCGCTTGCGACGGTGCCCATGAAGGGCAGCTGCATGTGGGTGTGCGGGTCGATTCCACCCGGCATGACGTATTGCCCACCCGCATCGACAACGCGAGCGCCGCGAGGTGCTTCGAGGTTCTCGCCGACTGCTACGATGCTGCCCTTGTCACACAATACGTCGGCGCGGAAACTTTGTTCCGCGTTGACCACTGTGCCGCCTTGTATCAGCACACTCATGATGAACTCCTGATCTCGCCTCTGGCGACGAGATAGTAAATAAGGCCGCCCAGGAACGAGCCTGTGAACCAGCCATAACTATAAAACCAACTCAGCGCCCCGGTCGTAATTGCGACGATCGTTAGCGCGACAGGCACCAGGAACGCGGTCATGCCGGCCTTGTTCCACGCCGGGTATGTCGAGTCGTCCTGATACAGCGCCAGTACATCATAAGACTGTTTCTTAATAATGAAATAGTCAACAATCATGATGCCCGCGATGGGCCCCAGCAGGCTTGAGTAACCGAGCAGCCAGTTTGAATACAGGCTCTCCACGCTGACGTCCGTGTCCAGCCAGCCGAGTTTTTTCAACAATTCCCAGCTCATGAGCGCAATGCCGATGATACCCGTAATGATCACGCCGCGACTCTCGCTGATGTAGCGGGGCGCGAGGTTCTGAAAACTGTTGGTTGGCGAAACAACATTGGCTGCAGTGTTCGTTGAGATCGTGGCAATGATGATCATAATCATTGCCAGCGTGACCCAGAACGGGCTATCGATTTGCCCGATGAGCGAAATTGGGTCCGAGGTCGATGAGCCGACCAACTCGATGGATGCGGCAGTCAGCAATACACCCAGTCCCGCGAACAGGAACATCGTCAGGGGCAGGCCGATAATTTGCCCCACGATTTGATCGCGCTGTGATCTGGCAAACCGACTGAAGTCGGGAATGTTCAGGGATAGCGTCGCCCAAAAGCCGACCATGGCCGTTAGTGCGGCCATGAACAGGCTGGCGAAGGATGCATCTTCGGGACGGATTGCAGGCGTCGCGAGAATCTCGGTGACCGATACTTTGGGCCAGGCCCAGACGATTAGTCCAATCGCGACGATCAGCAATAGCGGTGCTGCCAATGCTTCAAGATGTTTGATCGATTCGGAGCCGCGAATGACGACGGCGATATTCGCGCACCAGAATATGAAGAAGCCTATAACCTCACCCGTTCCGCCGAGTGCTGCCCAGGCAGGAAACAGGTTCGACAACAGGATGTGAATTGCCATTCCGCCAAGCAAAGTCTGAATCCCGAACCAGCCACAGGCGACGAGGGCCCGTATCAGAGCGGGTACGTTCGATCCGATAATGCCGAAGGATGCGCGCAGTACGACGGGGCAGGGAATGCCGTAACGTGTTCCGGGATAGGCGTTCAGGGTGAGCGGTACGAGTACGACAATATTTGCGATCAGGATGGTCCACAACGCCTCGCTGACTGAAAGGCCGAAACCCGCAGTTAGTATTCCACCCAGCATGTAGGTTGGCACGCAGATCGCCATGCCGACCCAGAGCGACGCGACGTTCCATTTCGACCAGGTGCGCTGCGATGCCCTGGTCGGCGCGATGTCGTCGTTGTAACGCGGGCTCGATGCGATATCGTCGCCAAGCACCAATTCGACGTGTTCGCCGACGGTACGTAAAGTGCTGACCGCGGGTCGTTCGGACATAAATATCTCCGGCTTGTGGCTTTGCGTTAGTGGTCGGTCAGGGGGCCGTATGTTTCGGGCCGGCGGTCGCGGAAGAACTGCCACGTATCGCGGACCTGCCGCACCATGTCGAGGTCAATCTCGTGTACGAGCAGTTCGTCGTCGCCGTAACTTGCCTGCGCCTCGATTTCGCCGCGCGGATTGACGATATAGGTGGAGCCGTAGAACTCGCCCATGTTGTGGCTGCTCGCCCAGGGCTCTTCGCTGCCAATACGATTGATCGCACCGATGAATACGCCGTTGGCGGCTGCGGATGCAGGCTGCTCAAGTTCCCACAGATATTTGCTGAGGCCGGCAACCGTCGCCGACGGATTCACGATGTATTCCGCACCATTCAAAGCCAGCGCGCGCCAGCCTTCCGGAAAATGACGGTCGTAGCAAATGTAGACACCGAGTTTCACGTAGGCCGTTTCAAACACGGGGTAGCCGAGATTTCCTGGTTTGAAAAAGAATTTTTCGTAGAAGCCGGGATCGACTTGCGGAATATGAATCTTGCGGTACTTGCCCATGAACGTACCGTCGGCATCGATCACACCGGCAGTGTTGTAGTAAACACCCGGCATCACCTCTTCATAAATTGGAACAACAATGACCATGCTGTGTTTCTTCGCGTATTCCTGCATGAGTCTCGTCGTATGACCATCGGGTATCGCTTCTGCAGCGGCGTACCATTTGCGGTCCTGGCTCGGGCAAAAATACGGTTGCGTGAATACTTCCTGGAAGCAAAGTACCTGTACACCCTGTTTGGCTGCATCCTCAATGTAAGGAATGTGGGCCTCGATCATCCGGTCGCGGATTTCGAGTGGCGGCATCGAACCGTCACCCTTCAGCGCCATCTGAATCAAACCGCATTTGAGTTTCGCCATACTGATTCCCCTGCTACAGCCGTTTATTTATACGCTTCTAGCGCACACCGGTCCACGAGCCGTGCATGGGGTTTGGCAAGATATACCAGCCAGCGCCCCAGTAGCGGCTGTAGTCCATGACGGCTGCCCGCCGACTTGCAGATGTCGCAGCATCCGTACACGGGGCCACCGGACTGCTGCGCACACAGGCTAAGAAGTCGCCGAGATCGTCACCGAGCAACATGATGACGCGATAATTTTGCGCCACGTAATCCCGGCGCGACGACTTCTCGCGATTCCAGCCTTGCTCCTCGGATAACATGACGTGCTTCGCATCGGTCTCAATGCTTGTTTCGCCGATGCCATCGATCGTTGTTTGTTTCTGCGGGCAGGGATCGTCGATGCCTGCAATGGGCTGGCAGGGGCGGTTGGTAACAAAGAACACCGTTACGCCCTGTTCGCGAGCAGCTTCGACAAACTCCTTGACGCCGATAATCGGCGTGGCATCCGATTGACTCGCCCAGTCATCAAGCTTCTTGTTCGTAAACGGTCGTTCGAATGTCAGTTGGAAATCGACGTTACTGACGACAGTCTCATCGATGTCGAGAATGACGGCAGGCGGAAGGCCTTCATGATTTTCCTGGCCAGGGAGCGCCGTCCACGACGTGTCCTTTATATAGGCGGGCAAGGCCGCAGTTGCCGATTGATAAACCTGTCGCGTTATGGCCTCGTATTCGGCCGAGTGCTTGACCCAGAGCAGACCGAGGTCGTCTTGCGGTGAATGTAATGCAGGGCCGGTCGCGCATGCAGCGACGAGCACGAGCGGCAATGCTAATCCAGGTATTTTCATTTTATTGTTCGCTAAAAAGTCCGTGACGAGGTTAGCATGGGGGCCCGCAAGCAACCATACACTGCAGGACTGCCCGGACAACCCATGACGCGACTCAAATTGCTAAGCGTTTTTCTTGCCTGCCTGACGGCTTGTTCGGCCAATACCGATCACGACGGCAATAACAAAGCTGATGGGTCGGGACTGACGTTCATTCACCTGAACGACACCTATCGTATTGGTGCCGTAGAGAACGGCAACGCGGGCGGGTTCGGGCGCGTTGTCACAGTCGTGAAGGCCTTGCAAGAGCAGGGACGCGATGTCCGCATTCTGCACGCTGGCGATTTTCTATTCCCGTCGCTCGAAAGCCAGTTGTGGAACGGCGAGCAAATGGTTGATGCGATGAATTTCATGGACGACATCGCGCCCCTGTACGCCGTCGCCGGCAACCACGAATTTGATTCACACCGGCCGGAGTACCTCATCAATGCTGTACGCGCATCGCGTTTTGACTGGTTGGGCGACAACTATCGCTTCAATACAGGGGATTCCGATGTTGATGCGGCCCTGCAAAGAAACTTTGTTTTTGAGCACGATGGCTATCAGGTCGGGATTTTCGCGCTAACTCTGCATGCGGATCACGGCGGAAATAACCGGGAATACGTGCCGATCGATGCCGACTATCTGGCGAACGCAGAGCGGGTCATCGGCGTGTTCGAATCGCAGGGCATCGATTTGATTATAGGACTGACGCATCTTCACCTGTGGCAGGATGCAGAGTTAGCCAAGCTCAAGGCAGAACACCCGACGCTGATGTTTATCGGCGGCGGTCATGAACACGAGCCGGTGTTTTTGGAGGCGAGTGCCAGCTCGGCGGCTGTCGTTAAAGGCGCATCCAACGCGCGACATATCTGGCAGGTCGACGTGACTTTTTCAGCAGCAGGCAAACCGTTGGTGAAAACAACGGCCATTAAACTCGATAGCAGCATTGAGCCCGACGAGGCTTATGCCGAATTGGCACTGCGCTGGCGCGGACGCTTGCTGGAGAGGTTTCCGTTTCTGGTCGCAAGAGTCGGTGTTGCGGCGGTGCCATTGGACGGTCGTGAAGAGACGATTCGCAATGTCGAATCCAACTGGGGAAATTTCGTTGTCGATCAAATGCGCACTGCATTCGGGGATGAGCCTGCCGATCTCGCGTTTATCAATAGTGGCACCTTGCGTATAGATGATTTCGTCTCCGGCGATATTACGTTTGAGGATATCGGGCGGACCTTCGGTTTCTCGTCCTATCTTCGATACCTCAAGGTGACCGGGGCGGAGTTCAAAACTCTGATGGAGGCGGGTTATCGCGGGCAGGGACCCAGTAATGGATATTTTCCGCAGGTATCGGGTTTCAGGATTTGTGTTGATCGCAATCGTCCCGATCTAAATCGTATCGTAAGCCTGCAGGTGCCGGTCGCAGACGCCTGGCAAGAGATAGTGCCGGCGCAAGAGTACGATCTGGTCGTGCCCGATTTTCTCTATCGAGGGGGAGACGGTTATGAAATACCGCGGCGCGTGCCAGCGTCAAAAACAGGTTCGGAACTCAAATACCTGGTGCTCGATGCCATCATGGCAGCACAGGCTCGCGGGTTGAAGGTTGGTTCAGCGGTCGATCCAGCGAATCCGCGGTTCGTGGAGCTGGGTGACGGGCGAGCGCTCTGTTTTGAATAAAAAAAGGGCGGCCTTCAGGCCGCCCTTTTTCATGCGAACGTTCGATTCAGAACGAGTACTTCAGCCCAAACCGGATCTCGTAGCGAGACGCATCACCGATTCGTGGTTCCGTCGTGCCTGCGGTCACGGTACGAGGAAAGTTATGTTGCCTCAGAATACCCCAGTCATCGTTCAGCAGGTTGGTCAGGTTTTCGATCAACAGGAACACTGAAGCTCGGTCATCTTCACGGAATACCGGTATACCCACATCTACGCGAAGGTCCATCTTCCGCCACCAGGATCCGGTATTAGCATTGCGCTTGATACCTGGTTCCAGAACATTGTCCCTGAAATCCAGGAACGGTGTGAAACCATAAGGCGAAATCGTGCCGTTGAAGGAAGTACTGTAAGGACGGCCGGAATTTGCAGATCCGTAGAGAGAGATAACCGTTGGGAATCTGTTGAAGAAGTCCCTTCGATAGGTCGTCGTAAACGTGAAGCGATGTTCAATATTGTAGTTCGACGTTGACCGTACATCTTCTTGCGGGTCGAAGAACGCGCGGTTCTGATAGTTCGAGAATGCCACTGAGCTGGTCATTGGCTGAACGTCTTCAGCGTCGGACCAGGCGTAACCAACTCTAAAGTCGAAACCATTGTCAAAGTCCTTTGCGAGACCAATCGAGAAGGCTTTGGAGCGATCGCCTTTGGAGCTGTTGGTCAGAACAAAGCTTGCCTCGCGCACACTATCGTAGATCGGATAGCCATCTGGATCTGTGCCGATCTGGTCGATATCGCCGTGCAATATCATGGCTGTATCCTGACCTTCCGTTATCAGCAAGTCAGCGTTGAATACATAGCCACGCGGAAATATGTGCGTGATGCCCAGCGAAAATTTCCACTCGGAGGGCAGATCAAAATCCGGGTCCAGATAGTTGATCTCGAAATTGTCTCCCACGCCCGCTGCGACGGCATCAAACAGCTCTCCCTGGATGCACCATCCCGGTCCGCTGGGAACGCCGCTTTCGCACGCTTCATAGACCACATCGGCATCAAACAGAGAGCGTGATCCATCGGTGTAGCCAAAAGAACGGCCACGCTGGCCGAATTGCAGCACGTTATTGGCAGAGTAGTTGTTTGACAGCCAAACATTCGGGTTGCCGCCGGAATAGAGGCCTACACCACCGCGAATCACGGTGTTCTCCGACAGGTCGAAGCTTAAGCCCAGGCGCGGTTGCAGGAGACTCATACCGTCCACGGTGGAGGAATTGGAGAACCCGTAATCGGCCACAAAGTCCGAGTTTTCAGCCGGCGCCGTGCCCGTCGTAAAGCGGTCAAATCGCAGTCCGGCAACCACCGTTAAGCGATCCGTCAGATTAAACTCGTCCTGAAAATAGACCGTGCTTATCTCGTAACCCCATAGAGCCGCTGCGTCATTCGGTACATTTGAAGGTGCGTTGTTGTAATAGATGGCGCTCGCAAATCCGTCCTGGAAGTTTTGGATGCCATCAAAGCGGATTTCGGTTTCCGTGTGCTGAACGAAAAGATTGAAGACATCAAGCTCTTCGCGTTCAATTCCGAACGTCAGGTTATGGCCATTCAGGTAATATTTGCCCTTCAGCACGATGGTCGTGACATCGTAATCGAGCTTGTTCGAATGCCGGCTATCGTCCGCGCCGAGATAGACGTCGACGTTGGCCAGTTCAACTCTGATCTCGCCAAAGTCCGTGCCGCCAACAGGAATCTGGCGATTGTCGAGTTCCAAAAAGGCAACCCGGAACTCAGTCGAAAAGTTATCGGTCCAGTCGGAATAGAGGGTGCCTGCGTAGGAATTCAGCTCCGCGCCGCGCTCGTAAAGATGATTTGAGAATTCAAATTCATTCTGGTCGCCGTCAGACTGTGTAAAATTATTACCATCGTTGTAAGTGTAGGTGAAGGCCGCTCGCTGCTGTTCGTTAATGTTCCAGTCCAACTTTATCAGGAGTTTTTCATCTTCGTTCGCCAGGCTGGTAGGAATGCTGCCCACATCATATTGATAGTTTGAAAGTGCAATACTGGCAATCAAGTCCAGTTCCGCCTGTGTAACGTCGATTTCGTTTACGGTGCCGGAACCGATAGCTCCCCTGTCAAAAAGGTTGGCGCCATCGAGTTTTTCATATGCCACGAAGAAAAACAGTTTGTCCTTGATGATGGGTCCGCCGACGTTGATGCCGTAGCGCTTTTCCTCGAAGCTTCCGGTATTAACCGTATCGCCCTCTAAGGAGTCGGAGCGCAGGCTATCGTTCGTAAAGTCGTAAAATGCGGATCCGAAAAACGAATTACCACCGGATTTGGTTACTGCGTTGATGTTACAGGCCGAAAAACCACCGTATTGAACATCGTATGGCGCCAGCTCAATGGAAACCTGGTTGATGGCATCAAAAGAGAACGGCATACGTTCAGTTGGATAGCCGTTCGAATTCAGACCGAAGGAGTCGTTCATGCGGACGCCGTCAACTGTCAGGCTGTTGAATCTCGGGTTTTTCCCCGCGCACTGGACGGCATTGATGCTGCCGCGTGATTCATCGACATAAAATCGTGGGTCTGCCCGAATCACATCTGTGATGTTTCTGTTAATAGCCGGCGCGGCCTGGAGTGTTTCCAGGCTGAATGTGGCGCTGGGGCCCAGAGCGACCAGCGTAGCATCCGGACGCGCTGCGGAGACTATGATTTCTTCTATCGCACCGGTGGCGCCGAGGACGAAGTTGACGCTGGCGGTCTTGCCCAGATTTACGCTGATTCCTGCAACGATTTCGGTACCGAAACCGGAACTTGAGGCGGAAGCCGTGTAGTCGTAGCCGATAGGGATATTGCGCATGCGGAACCCGCCGGCGGCATCTGTCCGGGCAGACCTGCTTAAACCTGTATTCTCGTCGCGCACGGTCACTACCGCACCCACCAGTGGACTCCCGCTTGCATCAGTAACTACACCAGCAATAGAAGAACTCGTTGCCTGTGCGAAAGATACAGCGGGTACGAGCAAAAACAACATAAGCACGCAGGTGCCGACACTTCTCTTCAGCAGTTGTGAGAGGTTTATCGCAGAAGTTCCAACGATCATTTTCATTTCATTCCCCAAATTTGAAATTTGAGCGGCAGGCACCGCGGTCTTTATTGCCGCTTGCTTGCATACGGCTTCCAGGAGTTCGCCCGGCCATCCACAACCGGTGCGGAATTTATTGTTGCGTTAATCTAACGCAGCAAAAAAGCGCGCGCAATGAGGGTTTCAACCTATGATCGGGTCGAATTTTGATGCAAACGCACCAATTCGGTAGCCGAAGCTAGATATTGCATTATGAGGTCATTACAAACTATTGATTTTTTGTGATTTCGATGCTCAGTACGAGCGGCCAATGATCCGAAACTCCCTGTTTTTTGACCGAGTTGTGAGGCCTGGGCGTGCCGGCCGGCGCCACCTGTGCAGCCATCTTGTTTGCGACTTGCACCGAATCCGCGCGAATCTGCCATGTTGCTTTCGCGCCACGCGCTGGCGACCACAGCATCATGTCGAGGAACGACCAGGTGTCGTTGCCGGCGTAATAGTGGGTGCCCCTGCAGTCTCCACAGCCCAACTCGTGCGCGATCGTCCAGTGCGGCCGGACGTACATTTCAAGTATTCCGGTTCGTTCGGCTTCGGCGCTGGTCGTATTGAAGTCACCGGCGGCGAACACGTAGTTTTCATCGGGTAATTGCGCCCGCAGTTCAGCGAGGTGCCGGTAGGCCGCGACGCGCATTGCAGTCGGATGAAACGGCGCCGGAAAATGCACCGAAAAACCCGTCAGCATGGATCCATCAGGCAGTATAAAGGTCGCCTCCAGCACTCCGCGTGTGTCCTTTTCACGCTCCGGGTACTCATCAAAATGCAGCGCATGCAGCATCGCGGGCGCAGCCAGGGGAAGTCTGGACAGGAACGCGACATCGATGCCGCGCAGGTCCTGGTCTTCGATCAGAATGGCGGGCAGGTAATTCGAGTCCACCAGATACTCAGTGCTCAGCCGATCGAGAATCGCGGCGTTCTCGACTTCCTGCAACGCGACGATATCCGGGCCGCGACCATTGTCGACCTGGCGAATAGCGTCCGCGAGAACCTGCAGTTTGAAGTCGATGGCCGCATCGCTCCAGTCGAGATTCAGGCACTCGCTACGCCAGCTCGCGACTTCAATTTCATTGCATTCCTGGATGTGAGCATCGTTTTGCTTGGCTTCGATGGGCAAATAGGCTTTGTCGTCCTTGCCCGCGTCATCGATATTGTCGAACAGGTTCTGCACATTGAACGTCATGATGGTGACGTCAGAGGTCACGCCTGCAGCAAAGCTCACTCGAAGCAACGGCGCGTGTTTTTTTTCGTTCGTGACAAATAACGATGCGCTGTCGGCGCCAAACGCGATGGACTCGGGTTTACGCAGGTCCAGCGGAAAATGCAGCGGCGGGTTTTGCAAGGTCGACAACCAGTCGCCGTCGCGCTGATAGAGATAAATCGCCGGCTTGTAGCTAACGATCGCGATTGCGGAGCCGTCCGCCGCGATGTCCATGCCAGTCGGCTGCCAATGCCATTGATTTTTCATGATTGCGAGCGAGATGTCCTGGCGAGTGGGCTGCGGTAAGGATGCGACGTGTCCCAGGAACGTAGCCTCGATTTTTTCGTCTGTCGGCCGCAATGGCAGCGAATACAGCTCCGCGGGAACCGTGCGCTTCGTTAGCAACAGCACCTGCTCGTTCTCGCTATCGACTGCGACCGCCTCGACATCGCGCGGGCCGCGGGGATAGGTAAAATCGATTTGCCAGGCTAGCGGCAGCTCGATGTTCGTATGCGAAGCAAGGTCGGGCTCTGCAACGACGTATAAAGTGACCTGCTTGCGCTTGCTGCCGTTATCGCCCACATCAGCGAGCAGCAAATAAGCTGTCTCATCGAGTACGAAAGAGGCGATGTCTTCCCAGTCGACGTTTTTCGCATGCTTGATCCGGACGCGCGCCAGTGACTTGCCTGTCAAGTCGAGGGCATAGATAAGGGCTTTGGAACCACTGTCATTGTGTGTCCAGAGGATGTTGGCGCTGCGTCGCGATGCTGCGAGCCCGCTCGCCTCTTTAATACGGCCATCCTGCAGTTCGCCGGCAACGCTCAGACTCGCAGGCATGCCGCGTATCGGCATTTCGGTCGCGGGCAGCTCCGGTTCCGCGCCGCTACAGCCGCAGATCAGAAGCAAGAAGATTGAAAATTTACGCATATGGGTCTCCGCACCAGGCGCGCTGATCATAGTCATTCGGCGTTACGGCGGCAATCCGGTAACATATGCCCATGGCTACAAAACATATGAATGCTGCACCCGGTGATTTCGCTGAAACGGTGCTCATGCCGGGCGACCCGCTGCGTGCTCAATACATTGCTGACACCTGGTTCGACAATCCACGACGTGTTACCGACGTGCGAAACATGTGGGGTTTTACGGGCGAGTACAAGGGCAAACCGATCTCGGTCATGGCGCATGGCATTGGTATTCCGTCGGTGTCGATATATGTGACCGAGTTAATCGAGTCCTATGGTGTAAAGCGCGTGTTGCGCGTCGGTAGTTGCGGGACATCACATCCCGACGTGAAAATGCGCGACCTGATCATCGCCCAGGGCGCATCCACCGACTCGAACGTCAATCGCATGCGTTTCGGTGGTTATGATCTGGCTGCGCTGGCGAGTTTCGACCTGGTGCAAAAAGCCGTCGCCGCGGCCGAGGCGCAGAAGGTTCGTTACCACGTGGGCAATATTTTTTCGGCAGACCTCTTTTACACGCCAGATCCGGATATGTTCGAGACATTGGCGAAATACAATGTATACGGGGTAGAAATGGAGGCGGCCGGCCTATTCCCGATCGCGGCCGAACACGGCGTGGAG
>Ga0209988_10002232_pt1 | contig 12783 bp, 12 predicted proteins | sample N075metaG_FD_183115 | JGI IMG/M metagenome (GOLD analysis project Ga0209988, IMG submission 183115) | Deep subsurface microbial communities from Kermadec Trench to uncover new lineages of life (NeLLi) - N075 metaG (SPAdes) (version 2) | ecosystem: Environmental > Aquatic > Marine > Ocean trench... | reverse complement strand
TGATACGGATTTTTTACTGGATGGCCTGGGTAACGCTAGAGGCGGTATTCGAACCCCGTATGTCGATGCCCCGGTGGCTATTTTGCGCGGTGGGGGACAGCCTCCGGCCGATGCCTCCTTCTGTGGCCTGTTAGGCACTACCGAACTGTTTGACGATGCGCAGTTGGCACTTCTATATCCAGATAAGCAGGCATATATCGAGGCAATCGATCAGGCCAGCGAGGAAGCGGTTGCCGCCGGCTTCCTCCTGCCGCCGGATGCGAACCTGATAAAAGAGCGCGCCCGCAGTTCCGGCATCGCCAAGCCCTGAGTTGGCTACTCCCAAATTGCCATGTTAGTTATAAATGTCTAACTTTCCCCTCCACCGACAATCGGAAGCCCGCCTGCCATGCAGCTTGATGTAGATTTTATCAGATCCCATTTCCTGCGTATTTTTGCCTACTGTGAACACCTAATTCCCCCTCGCGTGAACACCGATTTTTCTCAACTGTGAACACCTAATTTTGTCCAAGCGTGAACACTTTTGCCCCCAGGCAAAAATAGGTGTTCACAGACAAAATTTAGTCTCACGCTGTAAAAAGCACTTTCCCTCTTGCAGGTAATGACAATGTCCTTACCCTGCGCTCCTTTGTGTCCATTAATCACACGGAGCCACCATGACTACGAAGAGGGTCACCATGCAAAAGATCAAAGATATTCTGCGTCTGAAGTTCGAGGCAAAGCTATCGCTACGACAAATAGCCCTGAGCCTTAGCCTGTCGCTGGGCGTCATCTCCAAATACTTGCAACGGGCGGAAGCCGCAGGATTGGGCTGGCCCCTGCCGGAGGGTATGGGCGATAGTGAGTTGGCGGCACGCCTGCAGCCGGGGCGCCAGAAGGCGGTGCCTCAAGATTTTGTCATGCCAGACTTCCATCAAATCCAAATTGACCTGAGGCATAAAGGTATGACGCGCCAGTTGCTGTGGGAGGAATATGCACAAACTCACCCTGGCTCCCATTACAGTTACACTCGATTCACCGTGCTCTATAAGCGCTGGCGAAATAAGCAGCAGCTGTCCATGCGGCAAATTCACCGTGTTGGGGAGAAGTTGTTTGTCGACTACTGCGGGCCGACCATGCCGGTGGTTAATCCCAAAACCGGAGAAATACGTACCGCCCAGATCTTTGTCGCAGTACTGGGTGCCAGCTCGTATACCTACGCCGAGGCAACCTGGTCACAGAAGGTGCCGGACTGGATTGGCTCGCACGTACGGGCCTTCAGCTTTTATGGTGGTGTTACTGAAATCGTGGTCCCGGATAATCTCAAAAGTGCGGTGACTAAAGCCTGCCGTTATGAACCAGACCTTAACCCTGCCTACCAACAGATGGCAGCCTACTATGGCGTTGCCGTTGTTCCTGCCCGCCCTTACAAGCCAAAAGATAAAGCCAAGGCCGAGGTAGGTGTTCAGTTGGTTGAGCGCTGGATACTGATGCGCCTCAGGAAGCAGACCTTCTTTACCCTGTCCTCCCTGAATCAATCGATTCACTTCCTGTTGGAAGATCTCAATCGCCGCGCCTTTAAAAAACGCCCCGGTTCTCGTCTGGAGCAGTTTGAACGGCTCGACAAGCCCGCCCTGAAGCCCTTGCCTGACGTACCCTACGAGTACCGGGATATTAAAAAAGCGCGAGTGCACCTCGACTATCACGTCGAGTTCGACGGGCACTATTACTCGGTACCGTATCAGCTGGTGAAAGAGGCCGTGATGGTTCATGCCGGTGATAATACGGTCGCCATCTTCCATCAGGGCAAGCAGGTGGCGTTACATCCCCGGTCTCACGGCAAAGGTTCACACACCACCGATGCCAATCACATGGCAAAGGCCCACCGTAAACATCAGGAGTGGTCACCACAGCGCTTCCTGAGCTGGGCCGCTAAAACCGGGCCCTATACCGTGACGGTCGTCGAGCATCAGCTGGCATCACGACGACACCCGGAACACGGGTACCGAGCATGCCTGGGTTTACTCCACCTCACGAAACGCTATGGCAAGACCCGCCTTGAGGCGGCCTGTCATCGGGCACAACACATCGGCTCGATGAACTACAAAAGCATTGCCTCCATCCTCGATAACAGCCTGGACAAGATACCCCTGGACACCAAGAACGATAAGCAATCCCAACTGCCACTGACACACGACAATGTGCGCGGTGCAGAGTATTACCATTAACCTTAAGGAGTACACACGATGAATAACATCCACACCCAACTCAACCAGCTTCGCCTGGCCGGTATGGCCGATGCCCTGGCGCAGCAGCTTGACCAACCCCATACCTACGAGGAACTGGGGTTTCTGGAGCGCTTGTCGCTACTGGTCAACAGTGAGGTGACCTGCCGCGATAACCGCAAGATTACGCGCTTACTGAGGCAGGCCAAGCTCCGGTTGAATGCCCAACCAGCCGACATCGACTACCGGGCACGACGCGGACTAAGTAAAGACACGGTTGCCCAGCTCTTGCAGTTTGACTGGGTGCGTCAACACCGCAATTTACTGATTGAAGGGCCAACAGGTACTGGCAAAACCTACCTTGCCTGCGCCCTGGGTCAATATGCCTGCGAACAGGGTATCTCGGTACGTTATTACCGTGCCAGCCGCCTGTTTGATCTGTTGATGCTGGCGCATGGCGATGGCAGCTTCGGCAAAATACTGGCACAGCTCGCCAAAACGGACATACTCATTATCGACGACTGGGGTCTCGAAGGACTCAAACGCTCTCAGCGCATGGACTTGCTGGAAGTCATTGAGGATCGTCATGGACGAGGTTCGACGCTCATCACCAGCCAATTACCTACGGGACATTGGCACGAGGCTATTGGGGATGCCACTCTTGCGGATGCGATCCTCGACAGACTGCTACACAACGCTCATAAAATTAAGCTCACGGGAGAGTCGATGAGAAAAAGGCAGGCAAATGTTGACCCACTGTGAACACTTGCTGTAAAAGTACGCCACCGGCTTGAAGGATGAGTGCAGGTGTTCACGCTACGCAAAATTTAGTGTTCATAGTTACGGTAATACGCATTCCCGGCGTTCCGCGGGTACCGCCAAGTTAAGTCACCGATTTTGATAGAATTGGCGGATGAATACATACAAGCGGCACCGATTCCCACCAGACATCATCAGTTATGCAGTCTGGCTCTACTATCGCTTCAATCTCAGCCACCGTGATATAGAAGATCTACTGGCACAGCGAGGCATCACTGTATCCAGAGAAGCAATTCGTCTCTGGTGTATAAAATTTGGAGATATCTACACTCGGAGATTGAAACGAAAACACCGAGGCTACGGTGATACCTTCTACATCGACGAAGTTTTCGTAAAGATCAACGGCAAGCAGCACTATCTGTGGCGTGCGGTCGACCAGGATGGAGAAGTAGTTGATGTGTATCTCCAGGCAAAGCGTGATGGCGCCGCTGCTAAACGCTTCTTCAAAAGGTTATTGCGCAGTCATGGAGGCGAGCCCAGGAAAATCGTAACCGACAAACTGCGCAGTTATGGCGTTGCTCACAGGGAGTTGATGCCAGACGTTATCCACGATAATTCTCAGTATGCCAACAATCGCGCAGAACAATCTCATGGGCCCACCAGGGTGCGAGAGCGAGGGATGAGGAAGTTCAAGTCGGTCAAGCAGGCCCAGGGATTTCTTGGTGCTCATGCTGCGGTCTACGATCTATTCGGTAGGCACTTGGTCAGGGCGAAACACTATCGAGATTTGAGGGTAAGTGCGTTTAAGGAATGGGAAAGGGCGGTTGCTTGAGATCGGAGGCTGGATTCCTCTGATCTAAAGAAGTTAATTTGTCGGTACCGTGCGGATAGCTATCACTCTGCTATATCCTCATCCATTAGATCCAGCCGTGACTCCAGTTTGCTCATGATTTGTAGCAAGTTCCGATATTCACGAACGTCTAATGCAGAGAGAAATTCTGCTTCCCAATCCAGAGCTTCTGGAACTATCCGATGATAGAGTTCGCGTCCACTGGTGGTGAGAGAGAGGTAGCTAGCTCGGTTGTCATTCGAATCTACCCTTCGCACAGCGTAGCCCTTGACCTCCAGCTGCTTGATGGCTCGGGAAACTCGTGATTTGTCCATGAATGTGATTTCGCCTAGGCCCCGAGAGTTCAACTCCCTGTGTTCGCCCAATCGGGCTAACAGGCGCCACTCGGCGACGCCAATGTCATGCGGTGCTGCATACCTGGCATTGCAGGCGTCACTAACACGTTTGGCCAAATTCACCAGCATATAGGGCATATACTGACTAAGAGCCAGGGAGTTGGCGTGGTCACTGTTCATAGCAGGATTCTATATATTCTCACATGAGAGGAATGATACGCACATAACTACCAATTAGTCTAATAAACATCGCTATTATACTTTACATGTTAAGTATATGTGGTTAATATCACGTCAATCTAATCTCACATGAGAATTGTTTTGTCCACGTAGGGGAGTGTTGTGAATGAGCACGAATGAAGATCTATTTTTGTGGAATTGCTGGTATGCAGCAGCCTGGGACTATGAAGTTGCCGATGGTGCAAAGATAGCACGGACCTTTCTGGAAAAGCCCATAGTAATCTTTAGAGGCGAAAGCGACAGGTATATCGCCCTGGATGATCGTTGCTGCCACCGGGCCGCACCCTTGTCCCATGGCCGGGTGGAGGGCGATTGCATTCGTTGTATGTACCACGGCATGAAATACGACGCCGACGGTATCTGCGTCGAAATTCCCGGCCAGGATATGATTAGTGCTACCCACAAGGTGCATAGTTATCCTATCGTGGAGAAGGGTCACTTACTTTGGATTTGGATGGGCGATCCCGCCCTGGCTGACCCCGGCCAAATCCATGATTATGAGCCACTAGGTGACCCCAATTGGAAAGGCCTGCCCCAACAGGCGTACCTGCACTATGACGCCAACTGGTTATTGATTGTTGACAACCTCGCCGACTTTTCTCACCTCGCCTTCGTACACACCAATACACTTGGTGGCTCGGAAGATTACGCCTATATCAGTACCGCCCAGAAGGTTGACCGCCTGCCGGACGGCTTTACATTCGAGCGCTGGCACAGGAATGGAGCGCCGCCCCCTTATCATGCCAAGGTCAGTCCAGAAGGGGATGCCAAGGTAGACCGCCGGAATATCGTAACCATGTTTGTGCCTGGCTTGTTCTTTATGGAGTCGGCCTTTGCCCCTGTAGGTTGGGATCCTGACAGCGGCGACATGGAAAAGGTGCGCCAATATCGGAATTGCCAATACATGACACCGGAAAGCGCGGGCACCACGCACTTCTTCTGGAACTATCTCCATGACTACAAGCTCGATGACCCCAGTGTGTCGATTTCGTTGCGGGACAGCATGCTCGAAGGTTTTATGGAAGACAAAGTCATTATCGAACAGCAACAGAAGCTGTTGGAACTGGCGCACCCGTTTCAACCCAGGGGGCTGGTTGCCGATGTCGCGTTGTCACACTTTCGAAAAACCTGGAATAGGTTACTTGTCGAAGAGCAGGAGAAGTATCCCCGGGAGCCGGTGGTGGTTAAGAATAAGATTTTGTAGAGGGGTCAATGGGCAGCGCCTCCCACTGACTGCGAACCGGCAAGCTGAACGCCAGATGTTTCGCTAGTAACCCGCCTGATCCTTGCTCTTGTTCGAGCCGATAAATTGATTCGCTAACTGACGGGTGGCGCTGCTCAATAGTGCGGCATCTACGCCAACCCCAATAAAACTCGCGCCTTTGTCGGCATAGTGCTTGGCCAGTTCTGCATCTACCGCTAGAACACCGGCGGCTTTTCCGGCGGCGAGTATAGATTCAAATCCGGATTCGATCGCCGCCACCACATCCGGATGGCCCGGATTTCCGATATGGCCCATAGAGGCGGATAAATCTGAAGGCCCAATAAAAACTCCGTCGATACCTTCGACCGCGACAATGTCTTTAAGGTTGTTCATGGCGGTGGTGGTTTCCGCCTGAACAATGAGGCATATTTCCTCATTCGCATGCTGTAGATAACCTTCTACCCGATTCCAGCGCGCGGCACGTGCCATTGACGCGCCCAGGCCACGGATACCGTCCGGCGGGTAACGCACATCCTGGACCAGCTGTTTGGCTTGCTCAACGGTGTCCACCATCGGCACCAAGAAGGATTGCGCTCCCACATCCAGTAGTTGTTTTAACAGGGCCGTCCGGCCCTCCGCCGGTCGAACAATTGCGGGGACCTCATAGGGCGCGATGGCTTGAAGGTGGTTGTGCACATCGCGAATACTGTAGGGTGCATGCTCTGCATCGATAAGTACCCAGTCAAAACCGGCGCTGGCACCGATCTCTGCGCAAATAGTGTCGGGCAAGCCCATCCACAAGCCGTACTGGGGTCTTTCGCTATTCAGGGCGCGTTTAAAAAGATTGAGCGGTAATTTCATAATCTTTAACTTCCAGGCAAGTAATTGTAGGCGAGGGGAGAAAAATTAGAACTAGACAAACTGACAAGAGATACCACCCAGAGGGCCGTAATCGGCGTGTACGGTATCTCCTGCTTTAACGATCACAGGCCGGATAAAGGAGCCAGACAAAATTATCTGGCCGGGCTCGAGCGCAATGCCGTGAGGTGCAAAGCGTTTGGCCACCCAGCATATGCCGTTGGCAGGGTGGTTCAAGACACCGGCAGCCAGGCCGGTCTCCTCCAGCACGCCATTGACATAACACAGGGCCCCGCACCAGCGTAAATCCATGTCCAGGGGTTTTATAGGGCGCCCGCCCATGATGATCCCAGCGTTGGCGGCATTGTCGGCTATGGTGTCGAATATTTTTCGAGTGTAGCCGGTTTCGGGATGAACACGGTGGCTGCGAGCGGAGATTAATTCCAATGCGGGCACTACATAATCGGTGGCGTTGAGCACGTCAAAGATGGTGACATTTTCCCCTTCGAGACGATCCTTCATTACAAAGGCCAGTTCTACTTCGATGCGCGGATCGCTAAAGCGGGCGGTTTCTATTTCGCCACCATCGGGGAATACCATATCGTCCAAGAGCACGCCGTAATCCGGTTGATTGATCTTCATTGTCTCTTGCATGGCTCGAGAGGTGAGCCCAATTTTATAGCCGATTATTCGTCTTCCATCCTCAACTTTTCTCTCGACCCACCGCTTTTGGATGGCATAGGCCTCGTCCATGGTCATATCCGGATGCGTGAGGCTTATTGGGTCAATTTGTTTCCTGTCGATTTCCGCCTGGTACAAGTTATCGGCGGCGCTCTTGATATCAACTTCGCTCAACATTTCGCGTGGTCCTTTTCTGTTTTGTTGGCCGGGCTTGCAATATAGTCGCGCAGGTTATTTTGGTTATATTTCAGCGAGACGGGTAATTCGGTCATCTCGAATGAGATGGCGAGACCGCTTTGATCGTAAAGTGGCTGCAAATAAGCGCTCAGCGTGTCGAAAACAGCCTTCGCCGCGCCTTCCTTTTCCTGTTCTGTTCGGCCTGTGCCTAACTTCACGTGTAAGTGTACAAAACCAAAGTCAGGATTGCCGTCGGCAACGCGATAGTCTTCACAACGATGGGCCCTACAGCGAATTCCCGCCAGCGGAAAGACACCAGTTGCCACTGCAGCTTCCGCCAATTTCTCAAACAGGAGCGGGATCTCAAGCTTGTCGTCCAGGTTGGCGCTGTACTCCATGATGAAGTGAGGCATGACCACTGCTCCTTAATTTACTGGGAATACCGCATTTACCTGTCCGGTGCCCGAGCTGGCAAAATATTCTCCCAGTATTTCAACTTTACCAGTGTAGTGATTCCAGCCAAGCATACCAAGTAGCATTGCAGTATCGTGCATTCCACCCTCGCCGTGGCAGGCCTTGTTATATTCTTCGAGCATGTCTGTAAACTCCAACCAACGGCCCTGTTGCCATAACTCCAGCACACGCAAATCGACCTGCCGATAAAACTCGTTACTGATCTGAAACATGCTTTCTTCTGGGGAGCCGTTATCGTTGAAACGATGCGACAGGGAGCCGCTTGCCAGCACCATGACATTGCTTTCACTGGCTTCGATAGCTTCTTTGACCGCCTCACCGAAACGCCGGGAATCCTCAAGGCTGTGCCAGGCACACCAACCCGAGATTGAGATTACCTTAAAATGCTTGTCGCCATTCATGTAGCGGCAGGGCACCAGGGTGCCGTATTCCAGGGGTAGTGAATCGACTTCGTGGGCACGGGTTTTGATACCCTTGGCGTTCGCGTGTTCCGCAATGAGTTGCCCCAACTCCGGATTGCCGTTATAGCTATAGGGCATGTCCTTAATGAAATGCGGCAGCTCGTTGCTGGTGTATATGCCTTCGAACTTACTGTTGCAGTTGATGTGGTAACCCGCATTCACCAGCCAGTGCACGTCAAAAATAACAATTGTGTCGACGCCCGAATCCCGTGCCCGTCGGCTTAGTTCTTTGTGCCCTTCGATTGCGTTGTCACGACAGCCCTGATGGGGCCCGGGCTGTTCGGATATGTACATCGACGGTACGTGGGTGACCTTGGCGGCCACAGAAATTTGTCCCATTTCCTATTCCTCTGAGTATAGTCTTTCAACGCCCTAATACAGGGACCTTGTGGGTACCATGTGCCATGCAAACGTTTTTAGTTTCCATATAGAAGTCGAAGCTGTAATCGCCCCCGTCGCGCCCGATACCGCTCATTTTAATGCCACCGAAAGGCGAGGGTAGATTGCGGTTGTTTTCCGAATTGATCCACAGCATGCCGGTTTCGATCTGGTGGACCATGCGCATGGAGCGGCTCTGGTCATTGGTCCACACATAGGCGGCCAGACCGTAGTCGCTGCTATTGGCGAGCGCCACAGCCTCTTCCTCTGACTCGAAGCTGATGGCGGTCAGGACAGGGCCAAAAATTTCCTCCTGCGCAATACGCATGGAATTATCCGCCTGGGTGAAAAGCGTCGGTTGCACGTAATTGCCATCCGGCGCCACATTTTCGCCGAGATACTGTTGCCCACCTACGGCTATTGAGGCCCCATCTTGCTTGGCGACTTCCATATAGCTCATCACCTTGTCCCGGTGGCTGGTGTGAATCAGCGGGCCTACTTCTGTTGTGGGGTCTAGCGGGTGACCAACGCGCAGGTTACCTACACGTTCTTGCAATGCAGTTATAAACCGATCGCGGATGCCCGACTGAACCAATAAGCGGCTACTGGATGTGCAGCGCTGGCCGTTCAGGCTGTAGATCATGAATACCACGGCGTCCAGAGCGCGATCAAAGTTGGCGTCGTCGAAGACGATGACCGGGTTCTTGCCGCCCAGCTCGAAATGGGTACGCTTTAACGTGGCGGCTCCCTGGCGCATGATCATGGAACCTGTCTCCGATTCACCTACAAAGGAGATTGCCTTGATAGCGGGGTGCTCGGTCAAACGCTTGCCGACGACTTCGCCCATTCCGTTTACCAGGTTCCATACGCCTGCGGGAATGCCTGCCTCGTCACTGACTTCTGCCAGGATGGCCGCGGTCAGCGGGCTGAACTCAGCCGGCTTATGTACGATGGTGCAGCCAGCTGCCAGTGCGGGTGCAATCTTCCAAGTGGAGAGCATGAAAGGCGTATTCCAGGGGGTAATTATGCCGACAGGTCCGATAGGGGTGCGTAAAGTGAGGTTGCTGTGTTCCGGTTGGTAGAGTGCCTGGCCATCGCGCGCCTCTATGGCCTTGTCTGCAAAGAAGCGGAAGTTGGCCGCACCGCGCACAGCCGCCTGGCTCATAAAGCGTATCGCCTGCCCACAGTCCATACTCTCTACGAGGGCGATTTCTTCGCTGCGCTCTACCAGCAGATCCGCGAAGCGGTGTAATACTTTTTTTCGCTCTGCTCCCGGCATGTCCCTCCAGGCAGGAAATGCGTTCTTTGCGGCCTCGCAGGCTAGGTCAATATCTTCGACAGTCCCTGCAGCCACCGCTCCGAGACTGCTGTTGTCCACAGGTGTCAAGTTGTCAAAGGTGTTCTTCTCGTCACTGGAGGTCCAAGAACCGCCGATGAAATGGGTTAGGGTCTTGTTTTTGAACCGCTCTAGGTAGTTTTCGGCTCGGTCGAGGTTGTTGCTGAAGTCTGACATATAACTTTCTCCAATTCGATAACAATATAACACGTTAACTATTGTATGGTCAAATGCTTCCTAAAAATAGGATATACCTCATATATTGGTCGATATTTTACTTGATCATGAGTAATAAAGGTTTACATGTTAACTATAAATCGATAATATCTCGACATTCGAATACTTAATTTCTGGATGAGGGCTGCCGTGCGTTTTATTTCATATACACAGAGTAATAACAGTGAAAACTCCTGGGGCGCATTGGTTGAGGGGGAGACCGGAGACCAGGTGGCAGACTTGAGGGACTTGGCACCAACCATGCGTGAAGCCATCGAGACCGGTGTACTACAGGGACTGAACCTGGCGGGAAGGTCCCTAGTTCCCGTGGAGAGTGTTCGTTTGTTGCCCCCTATTACTAATCCGGAAAAGATTCTCTGTATTGGCGTGAATTACGCCAATCGGAATGCAGAGTACAAGGATGGCAGCGAGGCGCCGACCAAGCCCAGTGTATTTATACGCTTTCCAGATTCCTTTACCGGCCACGGCCAGCCACTAATCCGCCCCCCGGAATCAGATCAGCTCGACTATGAGGGGGAAATAGTGGTGGTGATCGGCAAGGGGGGGCGGCGAATCAAGCAAAAAGATGCCTTTGGACACATCGCTGGGCTTACCATCATGAACGAAGGCACAATTCGGGATTGGGTCCGTCATGCAAAGTTCAATGTCACGCAGGGCAAAAACTTTGTTCACTCGGGCTCGATCGGACCTTGGCTGGTCAGTGTTGATGAGTTCACAGAGGCCGGTCTGGAGGATATGCGGGTGACAACTCGCGTAAATGGGGAGACGCGTCAAAATGACACCACAGCGAGCATGATGTTCCCGATTTGTTTTATCATCGAATATCTGTCCACCTTTTGTGAGTTGAAGCCTGGTGACGTGATCGCCACCGGTACGCCTAACGGTGCCGGTGCACGTTTTGATCCACCGATCTTTCTCAAGCCCGGCGATGTTGTGGAGGTTGAGGTGGAAGGCGTTGGCACGCTTGTGAATGGTGTCGAGGATGAGGTTATTTAAACGAGTGTTAATGTTATGAGAGAGTTTCGCCGTTCCCTTCCCATGTCGCTATTGAAAGCCCGGGAGGCGGTGATGAAGAATTTCATTCCGCATCTGCGTGAACACGGCCTGTCGCCACAGCAGTGGCGCGTACTGCGAGCCCTTTATGATGCTGTCGAGTCGGGCGAGGGTGAAGTGGAAATGAAAGTCCTCGCCGAGCGTTGTTACCTGCTCTTGCCCAGTTTGTCGCGCATAGTGCAAAACCTGGAACAGCGGGAGCTTATTCTGCGTCGCACCTCAGAGACAGACCAGCGATGTTCCATGATCAGCATCGGGGATGCCGGCATCGATCTGGTGAATATCATGTCTCCTCAATCCGAGGCACGTTATGAGCACATCACTGAAGTCTTCGGCTACGGCAGGTTGGAACTGCTCTACGAATTGCTGGAGGAGCTGACCGTCAAGCTCACGCAGGAGCAGAAAGAACATTCTGGTCAAAATCCTGACGCCGCAGTGAAGGAGGCAAAATCGTGACTGCTCTGGGACTGCAGCGGAGTGAGTTGCTATGTTCAGCGGCCTTCATCGAGGGCCGCTGGATTACAGGTTCGGTTTCTTCGATTGAGGTGCGCAATCCTGCCACGGGTGAGGTGATAGGCACGGTTCCAGACCTGGGGGTCGAGGAAACTCGTAGCGCTATTGCCGCAGCCAAGCGTGCGCTGCCTCTCTGGAGCGGCATAACAGCTGCGGATAGATCAGCAGTCCTCCGCCGGTGGTATGAACTCATTGTCGAAAATAAGGAAGATCTGGCAAAAATCTTGACAGCGGAGCAGGGTAAGACCCTCGATGAAGCTCGAGGGGAGATCCTTTACGGGGCCAGCTATGTCGAGTGGTTTGCCGAAGAGGCCAAGCGTATCGAGGGTGACATCATCGCCCCGCCATCGCAGGACAAGCGCCTATTTGTAATCAAGCAACCGGTAGGCGTTGTGGCTGCGATCACGCCGTGGAACTTTCCCAATGCGATGATAACCCGCAAGGCTGCGCCGGCGTTGGCAGCGGGATGTACTATGGTGTGCAAACCGGCCAAAGAAACACCGCTGTCTGCGCTGGCACTTTGCGTGTTGGCCAAGGCTGCCGGAATTCCTGACGGTGTGTTTAATGTGGTGGTAGGCCGAGACTCCAGGGCGATTGGCGCCGAGTTAACCAGCAACCCCGACGTCAAGAAACTGACATTCACGGGCTCCACACCGGTCGGTAAGGCGCTTCTGGAACAGTGTGCATCGACATGCAAGAAAACGTCCATGGAGCTAGGTGGTAACGCCCCCTTTATTGTTTTTGACGATGCGGACCTGGACGCCGCAGTCCAGGGTGCTCTCGTATCCAAGTACCGCAATTCCGGTCAGACCTGTGTCTGCAGCAATCGCTTGTTGGTTCAGGCTGGCGTTTATGATGCGTTTGTGCAGAAGCTGCATACTGCTGTCGCTGGCTTTACGCTCGGCGATGGCCGGGAGCAGGGTGTGACACACGGCCCTCTGGTGAGTGCCAGGGCCGTTTCCGCAGTGGAGGAACTGGTACAGGACGCGAAAGCCAAGGGCGCTACGACTATTATTGGCGGCA
>Ga0209988_10002230_pt1 | contig 12791 bp, 11 predicted proteins | sample N075metaG_FD_183115 | JGI IMG/M metagenome (GOLD analysis project Ga0209988, IMG submission 183115) | Deep subsurface microbial communities from Kermadec Trench to uncover new lineages of life (NeLLi) - N075 metaG (SPAdes) (version 2) | ecosystem: Environmental > Aquatic > Marine > Ocean trench... | reverse complement strand
TACTACCTATCATGTTTATAACTGGAACAGGTTCAGAGATCATGACTCGTGTCGCCGCTCCAATGATCGGTGGTTTGGTAAGCTCAAGCATATTGACGCTTATTGTAATTCCAACTGTATTTTATATCTGGAAACGACATGTGTTAATAGAAGAGTAATAAATACAAGATTGCATCTTCAATCTAAATCCCGGTCAATTATTTTAAAGTGCCAGTTCCTGTCTTCCATTTGCAGGAGAAATTTGCACGCGTCTTTAAATCGAATGGTCTGTTTCGCCAGATAGTTTAATTGTTCGTTAAATCGAAGCCGTTTTTCATCATCCGTGGTTTCCCACCATGTGCTTAGCCAGTACGATTTATGCATGGGGTGGAATGATTTATAAAAGCGGCCCCAATGCCATGCTTTCGGACATATTTTTCCTGTCCGCTCCATGTGTAATTTCAGGGCAATTAACTGTTCAATATTTTTCTGTTGCTCTTCAACGAAGTATTGATATTTCTGAAGGCCATCCTTAAGGTAAACGGGGTGATTCATTGCCTGATGCTGCAGAATCTGATTCCTATGACTGGTTGCAGATACAAAGATAGATTCGTCTTTAAAAGCGGTGTTTGTATTTTTCATGTCAACTCCAGACAGTTCTAATGTGAGTTTTATAGTGCAATAACAATGTGGCTTAAATATGGCAGTGATATGAAAATATGATGGAACTTTATATAATTAAACAAAGTCGAATCAGAAAGGTGAAAAATGGCTGCTTGGGAACAGGTTTTATTAGGTATTGGTGCGCTTTTGTTGGTGTTCTTTTTCTGGCCTGGGGCCAAGGCTGCTATGGAAAAGAGCCGACAGGCAGAAAACCCGGATTGGGGAGGGGTATTTATTCCAATTGCCGCTGTCGTAATATTTATTGTGTTACTAGTCATGGTTGCACGGTCATAAATAATGAATATTCCATGTGATATAATTGCCGATCTGTTGGGCGTTTTTATATATGAGTGATATGTAATGAAAAAAATTAGTTTTATAGTTTTTATGATGTTGTTTTTGAATCTTGGTATGGCTTCTGTCTATGCTGAAGAAGAGGAAGAAGTGCTCAGCGGTCAGGAACTGGTTGACGGATGTAGTGAAGGGTATTTACCTGGAAAACCTAACCAGTATTGCATGCAATATATGTTTGGCCTGGTCCAGGCGTTAGCAGCTCTACAGGAAATGCAACCTGACAATAAAGTCTTTTGTATCGATCCAACCGTGATTGGCCTTGAAGAAGTAACTGATAACGTCACAAAGTGGATGGAAAATGCTCCTCAGCGTCTCCATGAAGATGCCTATATCCTTGCCACACAGGCATTACACGAATCTTACCCATGTTTATCAGCTAATATTTAATAAAGACATGGAAGGAGCCCTGAGAAAAGAAGCCTTGGCAAAGAAAACCACGGACTTCAATAAACTGGAAAAACGATTAAGACATGAGGTCGGTCGTGCCATAGAGGATTTTGGCATGATAGAAGAAGGCGATAAGGTGATGGTCTGTCTGTCCGGTGGTGCCGATTCCTATACCATGCTGGACATTCTGCAGAAGCTGCAAAGGCGTGCACCCATCTCTTTTGAACTCGTTGTTGTTAATCTTGATCAAAAACAACCTGGCTTTCCTGAACATGTATTGCCTGAATATCTTGACCAGGTACAGGTCAAATATCACATCCTTGAACAAGACACATATAGTGTAGTTACCAATATTGTTCCTCAAGGTAAAACCATGTGCGGTTTATGTTCAAGATTGCGCCGCGGGGTTCTTTACACCTTTGCCAAACGCAATGGATTTACCAAGATAGCATTAGGTCATCATCGTGATGATATTATTGAAACACTATTCCTGAATATGTTTTATGGTGGAAAACTCAAATCCATGCCACCGAAATTATTAAGCGATGATGGAGAAAATATTGTTATCAGGCCACTTGCTTATTGTAAGGAAGAAGATATCAAGCAATATGCAGAACAACAGGAATTCCCCATCATTCCATGCACACTATGTGGGTCACAGGATAATCTACAGCGACAGGTGATCAAGGACATGTTGCAAGATTGGGATAGAAATCATCCAGGACGAATCGAAACTATCTTCTCCAGTATGCAAACCATTGTCCCTTCGCATTTAGCAGATAGTGATACGTATGATTTTAAAGGTATCGTTAGCAAGGCAAAACATGGCTGATAGAGATGCCTGAGCTGGGTCTAATTTCAACATTATTTGTTTTTGTGATCCCTGTCATTTTTGCGGTGACGGTGCATGAGGTGGCACATGGTTGGGTCGCGAGTCAGTTTGGCGATCAAACAGCAAGATCCATGGGAAGATTGACCCTTAACCCGATAAAACATATTGATCCTGTTGGCACAATTGTTGTCCCAGCAATTATGTATTTTACCAGTGGCTTTATCTTCGGCTGGGCAAAACCAGTCCCGATAAACTGGCGAAACCTTGGACATCCTCGTAGAGACATGGCTATTGTCGCCATCGCAGGTCCTGCAGCGAATCTCTTAATGTTATTGTTCTGGGCGATGTCGGCAAAAATCATTATGTTGTTGGGTAATGATTCGAATCACCTGACACAGTTACTATTTATCATGTGTAATATCGGCATCATGATAAACATCGTTTTGATGATACTCAATCTTTTCCCTATATTGCCTCTGGATGGTGGCAGGGTACTGACGGCAATGCTGCCACGTAATCTGGCCATATCATTTTCACGTATGGAGCCTTATGGCCTGATAATACTTGTAGTTCTTCTGCTTAGCGGTGTCCTCTGGAAAATATTATTACCTGTTATCAGTGGCACACAATCACTGATTTATCAGTTAATTCAGATCCCTTAGCAAGATAGATATCGCAGGAGACAGCGAAGCATCAAGTAATGTATTACATATTGAGAGGCTCGATGATCTTAAAAATCGTCTGGCCAAAGTGATACTGAGAACAAGTTCTAAAAATGAAATTTGAAACGCCACAATCATTGATTTATTTGTCTGGCGGTATTGCCCTGATTGGACTGGCACTCAAACTAGTCCAACTGTGATTTCTAGATTAAGTACTGATATCTGGTTTATGTTGTTTTGCGATCACAAGATAACGCAAGGGCCCACCTGGGCGAATGGCATCAAAAGGATAGCAGGTGATCAAAGTCAGTGTATTTTCAGATGTGTTAGCGAGATATTCAGTCTGTTTCTCGTCAACGATGATTGTTTCACTCACTTTATATTGAATCATCTTTCCTGTCAGCGATTGCAGCTGGATGAGTTCTCCTCGCTGGATGTCTTTTAAAAATCTGAAATGAGTATCACGATGACCGGCAATCACAGTATTGCCTTGTTGTCCGGGTAAGGAAGAACCAAAAAGATGTCCCGGACCGAAAGCAAGTGAGGACCCACTTGCCCCGGCCAGGACGATGCGGTCAATTCCAAGACCAGGCACATCTAGACGACTGATGGGCCATGTATCTGCCCATGGCCAGGGCTTCACCTCCTGTTGACCATGGACTGTTTTATCCCAGGCTGTCTCCAGGAGAACTTGCGCCAGGATTGCCTTGGCGTGGATATAGGACGCGCTGCCTATCTGCCACATGCCGCAGAGGGGGAGGACAATCAGTAAAACTTTCAAGCTTATCTTTTTAAACGTTGAAGACATGTTTTCGGGTCAAGAGTAGAAGTAATCCAGCTAACAACATCAGCAGACCATTGAAGAATGCAAGGGAGGCATTTGTTGCGGTGGCTGGTAGCTGTGCAAATACTTTTTTGTGATCCCAACCCTCAGGTAGATTTACTGGCAAGGCATGGGATTTAACAAGTGCTTCCTTGAGCCTTGCCGGTGTAACATCGACCGCGACCAGACTGGTGTATTTACTGACCAGATGATGACTGAGTGCAGTTTTAATAATACCGTTTCGGAGTTGTTCTACTTCATCACCCTCTGAATTCTGGTTTTGGCGCATTTTATCCATCAATGCGGCAATTCTTTTGCGTGCCCATATCGCCGGGATGCCTGAATCTTTTTGTCCCCCCTTGAGCTTGAGTGCGGCACTCCATGTTTCGCCTGCGATTTCCCCAGTGATGGTAAGAGATTCAGGTAAAGAGTCTGATTTGGTGCTGATCAGCAGAGGTTCGCCAAGATAGAGATCTGGAATATTATGTGGGTAGCTTTCGACAACACAATTATTTTTGGCACAATCTTCTGGCCATTGAATATGGATGTTGGTCAGCACAGGGCTTTCAAGTTTACTGAATAAGGTTTCCATCTTTGTCTGTATTTCAGAGATATTGCCGATATAGGTATACGTTCCGCGTCCGAATTTGGCAGCACGATTCATAAAATGTGAATTTGGTGCGGAGCCTATGCCAATGGTAAATAATCGGCTGTCACCCAATTGTGACTGGATGATATTAAATAACGCATCTTCGTTACCGATACTGCCGTCTGTGAGAAAGATAACTTGCCTGACATCATAATTCCTGCCGTCGTTATTATTATTGGCACCTGATTTGTTGCCCTGTTTTAATAAGGCTGCGCTTAAAGCAGGTGCCATTTCTGTGCCACCCTGTGCCTCAAGGCTGTCGACATACAGATGTGCCTGCCGTAAGGCGTGATGAGATATTGCTTGCGGAAAACGGAATAGTTTATCTGTGTAAGAATTAAACTGGATGATGTTAAATCTATCCCCTGGTTTTAAGCGGTTAAGCGCAAGCTTCAGAGCCTGTTTTGCCTGAACAATCGATGGCCCTGACATCGAGCCCGAAGTATCGACAACAAAAATAACTTCTCTATGCAGGACAGGGGAGGTTTCACTGGCAGGTGGTAGCAGCATGATCATTGAGTAAATATCTGCATCTTTTTCTTCTGTAAACAGTGCAGCCCTGGGAGCATTGCCAGGTTCCGCTTTCCAGTCGAGGACAAAATCACGATTGGCGGGGACTTGACTGTGTTGTAATTGAATAGAATATCGTGTCTTGTCAGGAATGCCGATATCAATCGGGTGATATGGACTGTCAATGTTACTGAGTAAAAAACCCGCATCCAGATCTATTCTCAAACTGACAGGATTGATAGTTCTATGTTCTGCTTCATTCTCCAGGTCCTGAACGGGATTCAGCACAGGTGGAGTGATTCTCGACGCATCTGCAACCTGATCGGTATTCAATGACCAGCCTGTTCCCTCAAAACCAGTGACAACTGTTTTCCCCGGGATGTAGCGGGGCGCAACCACCATTGGAAAACGCAGGCTGAATGTTTCATTCTGGTAGCGAACAGGCTGCTGATAGGTGATTTCGATAATGATGTCTTCATCAGGACCAATATTCGCGACTGATGTAGTAAAGATATTTGGTCTTTCCTGTTCAACAAGGCTAGCTCGTTTACCTTCTATCTTTGCTTGTTGATATTCTCTCCTGGCCTGTTGCTTTTCCTTAATCTGACCTTCGATGATGCGATCACCGATATGCATACGTAGATGATCGACCGCTGCATTTTCAGGTAATGGGAAAACATAAATTCCTTCCTGCCAGTCAGCACTATTATTGTGAAATGTTTGTTTGACCGTTGTCCTGGCGATCATGCCTCTGATCTGGATATGCACATCCGTGTCCAGACTGGGGGCCAGTGTATAATCATGAGTAAGATTATTAATTGTTTTAAACAGTAACGTACCCTGTTTAGCTTTTTCTGGTCTAACTTCTGCAATTTGCTTGTTGAGCAGATCATCATCCAGATTCTCTTCCAGAGTGTCTGCACCAAGCCGGTCAGAAATAAGCATGATGGTGAATATCATGATGATATTGAAAAAAAAACCACTACAGAACCCGGCAATAATACAATGCAACGTGCTGGTGAATATGGAGTTTTTTTGTTTCATTTTAAAACCTTGTTTGAATCAATAGAATAATTACCTGTCATCTATTAAAGACCTGAATGCTGACAGCAGCGGGTTTTAATTAAGGAAATATGCTGGCGAAATGTGGCAGAAATATGGAAATTTAAGTGTCAGTCAACAATCAGACACTTTATTGGGTTACAGTAGAGAAAAGCCAAAAAGTTTAGATTACTGGGATTAGTTGATGGGTAAACATATTGTATTAGTAGAAGATGAACCTGGCATACGTGAGAACTATGCAGAGGCACTTCGCAGGCAGAATTACGAAGTGACGACCTATGAGAATAAAGATGCTGCTACTCAGGCTTTCAAATCAGGCTTGCCGGATCTGGTTTTACTGGATATTGGGCTGGGTGATGATGCAGAGGCAGGATTTGAGTTATGCAGGGAATTGAGAAACCTTTCATCAATCTTACCGATTATATTTTTAACAGCACGTGATTCCGATTTTGATGCGATATCGGGTTTGAGACTGGGGGCAGATGATTACATCACCAAAGATATTAATATTCATCAGCTGTTAGCCAGAGTTGCTGCATTGTTCCGGCGTATCAATGCTATGCAAGAGAGCAATCAGGGGAATAAACGTATCATTTATAAAGATTTGATGATAGATGTTGATTGTTTATTAGTTGAATGGAAAGGGCAACGTGTCGATCTTACACTCACAGAATTCTGGATTGTGCATGCGCTTGCACGTATTCCAGGGCATGTGAAAAATCGAGAACAGCTAATGAGTGAAGCAAATATATTTGTAGATGACAGTACGGTCACATCGCATATGAAAAGGATACGAAAAAAATTCAGGGAGATTGATAAAGAGTTTGAATGTATAGAAACGATGTATGGTATGGGTTATCGCTGGAACATGTAATCCTGGGATCCGCAGTTGACCGGCCTTAAATTATAATGATGCGATATAAATCAATTTCTTATTGTATTTTAACTATTCACCCGCTGGGTGAATATGCTTACTCACTTGATTGCACATTTTTCAGACTCATTTGCTTGACGGCAAAAGCCTACATAGGATGGCAATGTGCGGCTTTTTAGTCGGCACAACTGAGCCTGAAAAAAGCACACTAAAACGAGTTCAACTACGGATTCCAGGATAGATGTTTCATTGATGAAGAAAGTCAGGTTTACAATTCGCCTGAAGTTACTGGTTCTATCTCTTGCTGTTTTAAGTATTCCATTACTTGGTTATGAGTATTTACGCGAGCTTGATAGATATTTAAGAACAGGACTGGAATCATCGTTGATGGATGCAGCCAGAGCAGCAGCAGGCCCATTGCATGAGCAATATACATTATTTCCTTATACACATGACCGCGCAGAGAATTCTCTTTTTATTCAAAAATTACAAACACCAATTCAGTTGGATGGTTATATAGATGACTGGCTTGATTATCTTGCCTGGTCAAAGGTTTATCAGGAAGAAAATTCTGAATTGAGTTACAAGCTGATTTTGGGCCAGATTGAAAATAATCTGCAAATATTATTACAAGTACAGGATCCTCATGTCACCTATCAAAAACCAGATAGTGAGACCATCCTGAATAGTGATCATGTCGAACTAGTCATCGCTGACGAGTATTCAGTCAAGCGACGTTATTATTTTGCTACTTCTGCACCCGGCAGGTTCAACCCCTTTCAGATTGATACAGTGATAGATGAATGGTACGAAGAGAAAGAGCATATCAGGTACATAACGAATATTTCCGCAGAGTGGCAGCAAACAGAGTCGGGCTACAATCTAGAAATATCGCTGCCTTTATATTTGGTGAATGCAAGGCTAGGATTTATCGTCAGGAGTATTGAAGGTTCTGGGGATGTCACGGTCGAATCCAGTGTAGGGACTGCTGGTGCTTACACATCAACCATGCCTGGCAGGTTACTTAAACCTTCAAGTGAAATTGAAAGAGTAATATCCCGCCTGGATGACAGGGATGGGCGGCGTGTCTGGGTTTTGGACAGTGCGGCTCAAGTCCTATCTACCCTGGGCAAATTACAGAAAGATTTCTCAGATCAGCCATTAAATATTTTTTATTCAATTATTCTTCCGATGGTCCCAAAAAACTTCAAGGACGATTTGGCAGGTGCTTCGAGACTGGAGGGAGATGAAATAATGCTTGCGCTGCAGGGATCCGTAGCATCACGGTGGCGGGTATCACCAGATGGGAAGGCAATTATTGTTTCAGCAGCAGCACCAATCTGGATAGATGATGAAGTAAGAGGCGTGGTGGTTGTCGAGGAAACAACAAACAGTATTTTGATGTTACAAAGAAACGCTTTGGTGAGTTTGTTTAATAAAACATTGCTGGTTTTCTTCATCATTACATTAACGCTGCTTATTTACGCAACCCGTTTGTCACTCAGACTACGCCGTTTGAGTCTGGATGCCAGTGAAGCCATTGATGAACATGGTCGGGTGGTCGGCAAGATAGCCGGGAGTCGTGCCAGTGATGAAATAGGCGATTTATCCAGAAGTTATGCTGCCATGCTAGAGAGGCTGAAGGAATATAATAATTATATGGAGAGTCTTGCTAGTAAATTATCTCATGAATTGAGGACACCAATGGCCGTGGTGCAATCGTCATTGGATAATCTAGAGCCGCATATAGCAGAAGACGGATCTGATTATCTTGTAAGGGCGCAAGATGGAATAAAACGACTTAATGTGTTGGTATTACGATTAAGCGAAGCGGCCAGGCTTGAACAGGCATTGCAAACTGCTGATCTTGAATCCGTTGATTTAACGGATCTTATCAACCGTTGTGGTGAGGGCTATAAATTGGCTTATCCTGATTCTGATTTCAAAGTTACAACACCTTTGATTAAGATAGAAAAAAATATTTCTGCTGATTTATTTACTCAGATGCTGGATAAATTAATTAGCAATGCGGTCGATTTTAGTCTACCGGGGAAACCAATCGAAATTATTCTGCAGAATAATAAAACAACGGAGATAAGTATTATTAACTATGGATCAGTTCTACCAGATGAAATGAAAGCGCAATTATTCAATTCGATGGTTTCATTCAGGAAAAAGAAAGATGAGCAGCCACATCTTGGATTGGGGCTACATATTGCCAGGTTAATCGCAGAGTTTCATCACGCTGAGATAACAGCAAACAATCTTCCGCAAAATGAAGGTGTCGTTTTCAAAATAAGTTTTAAATAATTAGATCTAAATTAATCCTAGTCCCAAAACTGAATACTTTCCTTGCCAGCTTCATTGACCGGTCTGGCAAGAAGACCAGTCTGACTTAAGGTGATCTTAAATCGAGCACCATCATTCATGGGTAGATAGGTTGCCGAGCCATAATAAGCATCAACCCAGGGTAGCCATGACGGGTGGTTTTTTGTGATCGACCAGATGTCCAGGCCCCTGTTTTCTGATAGTGAATAGACTGTACGACTTTCTGTTTTCTCTTCTTCTACATCTCGATAGCGCCCTGAAATCCGTTCCAGGCGGTAAAGTGAATCTAGCCCTGCAAGATATATTGGTGGTTTCCATTTAATTATCCGTGCATCAAGCTGCCATTCATCTCCCTTGATTATGTACTCTGCCTTCTGATACCCATCCCCTGAATAGACAGTGGCCAAGTAATGTTGCGATCGTAGTTGCTTGAATACTATTTCCGCGACATCCTGCTCGTGACTAATTCGGTGGTAGGTGTATAGATTCATGGAGAGTGCAATTAGTGCAACAGCTAGCACCAATAGCACTGAGCTGAATGAACAGTAAATACCAGCTGATAGCAGTCGTTTCTGTCTGAGCCTGGAAAGAGATTTTACAGCCAACAACAGTCCTGTAAGGACTATGAGTATCGCAATCACATTCACTGCCAAAGGCAGTTGAAGGATTGTTTCAAGACTGATTATTGAGATGATTTCCGGGCTAATTTCAGGCATGTCTCTTAGATATAAGTGTTTGATTGTTGTATGATTAGACGCTGATTAAGTTATATAATTATATGTTAAATATTGACATGTTATTACTTTAAAAAATAATTTAGAGATTATGCCCGAACAATTAGAACAATTCGCAGAAATCATCAAGCAACTCATCCCCATCAGTGACCTGTCTCCAGGGGCACAAAATGATGTGATAGAGGCTGCCAAGATCCTTGAGTTTAAAAAGAAGAAAATTATTTTTGAGCAAGGCGATAAAGATCATTATTCTTATTATGTTTTGGCGGGTGAGTTGGAATTAATCTCCGATAATCATGTTCACAATACAATCACTGCTGGTAGTGACAATGCCAGATATGCAATCGCACAATTACAACCAAGACAATTTTCAGCCAAGGCAAAAACACCTGTAACAGTGTTACGACTGGATAGAGGTACGCTGGACAGATTGATGGTTCATGAAGGCAACAAAGAAACAGATATAGCAGACACAGGCGTTGAAATGGGGGTCAGTCAAATTGAGGAAGAAGATTCCGGTGACTGGATGACGAAAATGTTGCAGTCGGATTTGTTTGCTCGATTGCCAATGGCCAATATCCAGCAGCTATTTGCATTCCTGGAACCTGTCGCATATGAGAAAGGTGATGCTGTGATAAAGCAAGGTGACCCAGGTGATAATTATTACATCATTCAGGAAGGGACCTGCGAAGTCACAAGGATCCCCGGGGAAGGGAAGAATCCAGTCAAATTGGGAGAGATGACTGTGGGTGATAGCTTTGGTGAAGAATCATTGCTAACCGATTCCACCAGAAATGCCACAGTAACGATGTTGACTGATGGCATTATGATGCAGTTGAATAAAGATAATTTTGTAGAGTTAATCAAAAAACCATCATTAAGTACGGTCTCATTTGATCAAGCCACGGCAATTGTAAACGAAGGCGGTGAATGGATTGACGTGCGCTTTGCTAAAGAATTTGAGGTATCACACATAGAAGCGAGCATAAATATTCCCCTCAATCTTCTACGCGTGCAAATGGATAAATTTAATCATGACTTGCACTACGTTCTCTATTGCGATACAGGCGGACGCAGTTCTTCAGCCGCATTCCTGCTAACACAAGACGGCTTCCACGTTTCCTATCTTGAGGGTGGCCTTGAGTCAAATCCTGCAGCGGGGACGGAGCAAGTAACACCTACGGATACTGCACCAGCAGAACAGGCAACACAGGAAAAAGCTGTTGAGGAGGTTGTCGATAAGCTTGAACAGACTATGGATAATATTGATTCTGCAGTGAGAGCTTCTGTTCTGGAAGCAGACCTGGCCAAAAACAAGATGGAGCTTGAAGCGGCAGAGAAAAAACAAAAGAAGGAGAGCGAGCAGGCAGATAAGAAAAAGCAGGCAGCCTATGAGGCAGAAAAAAAGAAACTTGAGCAGGAAAGAATTGAAATAGAGCAGCAGAAAAAACTGGCTGAAGAGGATCTTGACAGGACGCGAGAGCAAGAAATACTAAAGATAGAAAAGACCAAGAAAGATGCTGAATCTCGAATGCAGGAAGAGAAGGAAAATCTTGAAGAGATTTACTCGAAAAACACTGAGGAAATGAAAAAGCTTCAGGATATGAAAGCCAGAGCCGAAGCGCAAATCAAAAAAGCACGCGAACAGCTTGAAAAACAAGCCAGTGAATCAAGGCGTGAACTGGATGAAGTAAGAAGTTTGAAAGACAGTGTTAAAGCGCAGAAGAAGAAGCTTGAAGAGGATGCAATACAGCAGCGAGCAAAACAGGCTGAACTGGAAAAGAGCGTTAAGGCGAAGGCAAAGGCTTTATTGGAAGAAGAAAAACGCAAGCTTGCAGATAAAATTGCACAGAACAATGAAGAGTTAGAACAGGCACAGAAAGATAAAGCTGTTGCAGAAGCAGGACGTGTTGCTGCAAAGGAAGAAGCTGAAAAAATTATCGAGGAATACAAAGCGCAATTTGAACAGGAGAAGGCTGAACTTGAAGCTGCACTTAAGGCAGAAAGAGCGAAGCTGGAAAAAGAATCGCAACAAATCAGGGACAAACTAGACGAAGTCTATAAGGCCAAGAATGCCGCAGAAGCAGCCAGAAAATCTGCAGCTGATGATGCCGAGAAGCTGAAAGTGAAACAGGCTGAGAAGATTGCTAAAGGGGACAAGGATGATGAATCTCTGAAAAAAGAAATGAAACGTGCGGAAGAGAAACTTGAAGAAGCAAAAATGGCACTGGATGATGTACAACATGAAGAAAAAATGACAGAAGCTGCAAGAGAAGGAAATGAGGAAGATCTTTTAAAACAAAAAGAAGAAGAAGAGAAGTTAAATCGGCAGATGGCTGCAGAACTTAATGACTGGAAAGAAGAAGAAGAAGAGAGACAGGAACAGTTTAAAGACAAAGTTTCTCAGGCAGAGCATATCAAACGAATCATGGAACGTGCAGAGACAGCAAGGAAAAAGACGCAGGAATCTGCCGATAGTTTATCCACTGATATTGCTGATCAGATCAGCAGTACCGATCATCATAAACTGAGAGATTCAGATTAGAATATTTCCAGGTTATTTGGGTATATATCCAAATTTATTATTTCATTAAAAATTATTGAGGAGAGGATTACATGGGTGATCGTATTGTTATGCGAGTAGGCGAAGCATTGGTTGCAGGTGGGCCACCAGGTACTGCGGCTGAGCCGGAAGTCATCATCGGAGAACTGGATGGGCCGTTTGGCACAGCGTTTGCGAATTTGCTGGGCGATCAGGTTAAAGGTCATACGCGTGTTCTGGCCATTTTAAATACTGATGTTATGGTCAGGCCATCGACTTTGATGGTCAGTAAAGTGACCGTCAAAGATGAGCGATATACAAATATCCTGATGGGGACTGTGCAGGGTGCGATTGCGAATGGTGTGCTTGATGCAGTCAGAAACGGTGATATC
>Ga0209988_10002228_pt1 | contig 12798 bp, 14 predicted proteins | sample N075metaG_FD_183115 | JGI IMG/M metagenome (GOLD analysis project Ga0209988, IMG submission 183115) | Deep subsurface microbial communities from Kermadec Trench to uncover new lineages of life (NeLLi) - N075 metaG (SPAdes) (version 2) | ecosystem: Environmental > Aquatic > Marine > Ocean trench... | reverse complement strand
CCTGTTCAACAATCTCCTCAAGGGGAGGAGCGGGTTCGGGCGTAGCGCAGGCACTTAGGGCCAACACCAGGCCAGCAGCGAGTATCCGCTTAGCGTGAGAGTGTAACAACCGACTGCTTGAAGAAAAATTTATGGTCACGTCAGTTCCTAGTGAAATGGGAACAGGTAATTCATCCAGGCGGACATGCGTAGCAGGATTTTGCGCATGATCGCAAGATGTGAAAAATGCTGACTATAGATTGCTGACTGGGCGTATGAGCCTCCCGGTATCTGTCCAAGGTAGGCTTCATATCTTGGATCGGTAATACGGATTAAAACCCCGATGCGTCCCGGGCGCGGTGCCATGCCCGGATGAACCAAATTTCCCGAAGCCTGTAACTGACCCTCGGCCATGGCCGGCAGGATAAACTGTACTTCCCCGCCAAACACGGTACCCGGAATGCCGTCGAATGCCACCTCGGCCTCATTTCCCACTTCGAGGCGCAGCAGGCTATTCTGACGAAACCAGCCTAGCAGGAAGTGGTCTTCACCGCTAACAAACACCATAACCGGGCGTAGCGGCAGGCTAACCGCACGCATGCCGGGTCGTAAAATAACCTGGGTCGCATAGCCTTTGGTGGGCGCGCGTACAGTCGTTTGTTCCAGATCGTACTCAGCCTGGGCCAGTTGCGCCTTCTGATCGTCCAGACTGGACCTTGCCAGGTCGAAGTCACGTTTGCTGCCGGCTTTCGCCTTGTATAATTTTTCGGTGCGCTCGAATTCTAATTTCGCCCCCTCGACTCGGGCTTTGAGTGAATTGACCGTATTCTGGAAGGGTACGGGATCCAGACGGAACAATACGTCGCCTTTTTCAAGCATTTGGTTGCCCTTGACAGGCACCTCGATAACCTGGCCGTTAACATTGGGCACGATCGGCGTGGTAACAAAATACTGCCGACTGATTTCCGAGTAAGGATGGTTGTAATTCATCACCAAGATCAGCCCTCCTATCAAAATAACTCCCCCCAATACCGCGGTGGGCACGCTCCACTTATTGAGCGGGATCTTGAAAATCTTGAATATCGCTATACAGATTGCCGTATAGGTGAGTATCAGCAATAAGTCCATTACGCAGACTCTCCATCAGGCTGTTGCGGGGCATCGTTCGCCTCGTCTGTCAGACTTGATGCCTGTTCCAGGCGTTCGATCTTCTGTTCGAGGGCCGCGAGCCGTTCCGCTATAGATTCACTTCTTTCCTCGATAGTTTTTCCTCCAATCATTCCCCATCCTCTATCCTCCCGGTACAGCGTCGCCCAGATCCACAGGAAAGGCCATATCGCGCCCATAAATAACAAGCTGATCCAGCCCGCAACGTGGATCGCATCCTGATGCGGGTGATTGCGATGCACCGCTATCTCGTAGGGAATATCGTGAACAACGATGATGCCGTAGAACACGGTGACCGAGGCAAATATCAATATTCCTAATGCAATGTATTCGAGCACACTATTTCCCCCTTTGAGTTATTGATTATTGCGTTAATTGTAAAGCAAAAATCGGATCAAACCTAGCCTGCCTTTTTGCTGGTTTTACCGTATAGCTGGCTTAACGGTAGTGCACTAACGCCGTGTAGAAATACGCTTAACAGCACCGTGAGTACTATTACTGAAAGCACGCGCTCATAGCCCTCGACGCCTAGCATATTCACAACCAGCAACAGGTACAGCACCGATGCAATTCCCCTTGGCCCAAACCAGCCAACAAACAGTAGCGTGTCAGTTCCCAGATTTTTACCGTACAGACTGATAGCCACCGGTAACATGCGAATGACGGTAAGACTGAGCACCGCATACAACCAGGCATTAAAATCCCAGTAGTCGATCGCTTGCGGAACCATCGCCATCGCAAAAATCAGGAAAACGAACAATATCAGCTGTTGCCCCTCGGCTTCGCCAAACTCCTGTATACGTTCGCGGATCTGCTCGGAACTTGTACTGCTTCCCAACAACAGCCCGCCGGCAAATGCTGCAATGAAACCATTGCCATGAAACATTTCGGCAAGGCTAAAACATAGTATCGCGAGCGAGCCTGAAACCAGACGCTGAAAAGTGTTATTCATCCAATCCCTGTTGGAAAAGCTACTGACCAGGCTGCCCCCGAGCCAACCCACCAGCCCACCTATCGCGATACCCAGAACAATTTGTTGCAGCAGAAACAGAACCCAGTGCTTGTCGGATCCATCGACACTCACTGAAAGCAGCGCGATACAGGCGAAGATAAACGGTAACGCAATACCATCGTTTAATCCGCTCTCGACGCTAATCCAGCGGCGTACCCGTGCAGGCACTTTTTCGCTTTTGACAACAGCCTGTCCCAGTGCGGCATCAGTGGGTGACAGTATCAAAGCCATCAATATCAGCTGCCAGATACTAACATCCGGAAACAGCAGGTATGCCACTGCCGTACCCAGCACCATCGTCAACGGCAGGCCGATTAACAGTAATCGAATTGGAACATTACGATCCTGAATCAGCTGCTTCAGGTTAATCGTCGATGCATCGACAAATAAAATAAGAACCAGGGTAACTTCGGTAAGGATGTGAATCAGCTCACCCCTGACTTCAAGATCAAAGAAGTTAAAGCCTATCGGCCCAACCAGAATTCCCATCGCCACAAATACCATGGGTGCGGTGACAGGAGAGCGATCGGCAATTTTTGAAAACAACCCATAGGTAAATATCATTGCAGCCGCAAAAATTATTGCCGGGTGATCATTCATTTTAATTCCTCGACCCTGGCTTTTTCATCCGCTGCTTCGATCAGGCTACTAAAAGTTATCGTCGCTGCATTAATGGCCAGCGCAACTATTATCCCGGTGAAAATTATGCCGGTCAGCGCGATGAGTACCGACAGGATCTTGGACAGGCGCGCCACAGGACGAATATCGCCGTAACCAACCGTGGTGGCGGTAATAAAGGCCCAATAGAGTGAATCGAACCGACCCCATGATTCTCGGAATCCAACTATTTGACCGAGCAGCGTGATCAGAAGCGCCAGCGATAACAAAAGTGGCGAGGCCAATTCCAGCCCATAGAAAAATATTCTTACGAATCTAAAGGTGATTTCCATCGGATCTTACCCGCGAAACGAAACGAGTTATATTTGAATCTGATATCTTGTAGTTGATAACATGCAAACCATGCTGCATGGATCTAAAGCGCTGATGACCCGGTTTCGCTCGTTCTAATGCGGACTGCGTTCTCCAGGTTGGTAACAAATATCTTGCCGTCACCAATTTTCCCTGTTTTGGCTGTTTCAATAATGGCGTCTATTACCTGATCGACGCGATCATCGTCTACTGCAACTTCGATTTTTACCTTGGGAATATAATCGACTACGTATTCGGCACCACGATATAACTCGGTATGTCCCTTCTGACGACCGAATCCCTTTACCTCATAAACGGTTAGCCCATTGATGCCGATTTCAGACAGGGCTTCACGGACATCGTCGAGTTTAAAGGGTTTAATGATTGCGCTGATTATTTTCACGTTACTTCCGAGTATTTAGAAAGATTGAAAAATTATTACATTTAAACGGACCGAATGGAACGGTTAGCCTGAACGCTCGAATACTGACATCGATTCGACATGGGCGGTTTGTGGAAACATATCCATGATCCCCAGGTGCGTGCACCGATATCCGCTATCGCAAATAATCTTGCTGTCTCGCACTAAACTGGCAGGCTGGCACGATATATAGACGATTATCCTCGCGCCAAAGCTGGAAATGAGTTGTACAATCTCAGGCGCGCCCAGGCGTGGTGGATCGAGTAATATTTTGTCGTATTGCTGCCGTATCCACCCGATGTCAAGGTCTGGGCTGCTCAAATCGGCGACAAAATACTCACTGTTATGAATTTCATGCGCAAGCGCGTTTTGCCTGGCCCGCTTGACCATGGGCGCATCGCCTTCTATTCCTGTCACCTTTAAGCATCGACGTGCCATAGGCAGGGTAAAATTTCCGAGGCCGCAAAACAGGTCCAGCACCCTGTCGGTTTTATTTAATTCCAGAAAATGCAGGGCCTGCGCTACCATCTGGTGATTGATTTCAGCGTTGACCTGGGTAAAGTCGACCGGGTCAAAGCGGATATTAATTTCTTCGTTTTGCAGTGGGGCGAAATACAGGGCCTGCTGCTGCGGATACAGGTTGACTATGCTCTCAGGTCCCGCGGGTTGTAGTTGGATCCAGACATCGTTGCGCTTGGCATAATCAACCAGTTTCGCAGTGTCATTTTTAGATAAGGGCTTGAGATGACGAAATACCAGCGCGGTGCGGGAGTCATCGGCGGCAACTTCAATCTGGGGTATAGTCTCCCTGGCATCGAGACCTTCGATCAAATTAGCCAGTTCTCGGAGTCGTTCCCCCACCTGTGGAATTAAAACTTCGCAGCGCGACATATCGGTCAAAAACGGTGTATTTCTTTCCCGGAAACCCACCAGTACGCGGTCTTTTTTGCGCACGAACTTGACGCCTAGCCTGGCTTTGCGACGATAACCCCAGGGATGCGAGCGTAACGGCGGCATCACCTTATCAATTTCAATACCTGCATGACGTATCATTTCCAGCAGTGATCGCTGTTTGAATGCCACCTGTTCGTCGTTATGCATATGTTGCAGACTACAACCGCCACATACCCCGTAAACCTCGCATTTCGGCACTACGCGTAATTCGGAGGGCTGGATCACATCCAGTGTGACCGCCTCATCGTAATTGCGGTTGGTTTTTCGAATTTGAATCCGTACTTCTTCACCTTCGATTGCACCAAACACGAATACGGTTTTGCCATCAATATGGGCGATCCCGCGTCCTTCATGGGACATGGATTCGATACGGACGACACAGGGTTCAGGTAGTTGTCTGCGGCGACGCCGTTTGACCATTCAATCTACCCAGGCTTTTTCGAATTCTATCAGGTGCGGGAAACCCGAGTCGATTAGAAAATTACGCACGAGATGACACTCACTGAGATATTGGGTTTGATCTAGATTACCCCGATTACGTTGATAATTCAGATACACCAGGAAGGTATTGAGGACATCGGTTTCGCAGTAATCCCTGATAGATTTTATATCACCCTGTGCATAGTGCTCCCACACCTTAGAGCCACTCATTCCCATCTTTCCCGGGAATCCGCAGAGACTTGCGACCTCGTCCAGTGGCGCGTTGGCGCGTGGTTGAAACGCTGCCAGTACATCCATCAAGTCTGTATGGCGGTCATGGTAACGACTCAAATAATTGTTATATCTAAAACTGGTATCCTTCTGCCCGTTCTCCCAGTAACACTCAGCATTGATCGGATATAGCAACGAACGATAGTGAATTACCGGCAGATCGAAACCACCCCCGTTCCAGGAAACCAGGCGTGGGGCATAACGGTCGATGCCACTATAAAAGCGCTCGAGTAATTCCTGTTCATCGGACTCAAGGTCGCCGAGAGACCAGACTTTAAATTGCTCACTGGTGCGAAGCACTGCCGAAATGGCGACTATCCTGTGCAAGTGATGGCGTAAAAACTCGGTATTGGCCTGCTGCCGACGTTTGTGGAAAACCGCTTTGGCGACATCGTCGTCGGATAATCCGTGCAGATCGTAGAGTCGCCGGCAACCGTCTATATCCGGCACGGTTTCGATATCAAAAACAAATACATTCATGCTGCTGAAAACACCTTGGTGGACAAGTAGCGATCACCCCGATCGCAAATTATGGTGACGATATGCGCATCGTTCACCTGCGCCGACAGCCGTAGAGCCGCTGACACCGCACCACCCGACGAAATGCCGCAAAATATGCCTTCCTTGCTAGCGAGCAATCTCGTCGTTTCCTCGGCTTCCTGTTGGGTTACGTCGATTATCTGGTCGACCCGGTCAGGATTATAGATACGTGGCAAATACTCCTCGGGCCAGCGCCGAATCCCGGGAATAGTCGCACCATCCGCGGGTTGTACTCCGATGATTTTAATATCGGGGTTTAGCTCCTTGAAGAATCGGGAGCAACCCATAATCGTACCAGTGGTCCCCATCGAACTGACAAAATGGGTTATCGACTGCCCGGTTTGCTGCCAGATTTCGGGTCCCATTGTTTCGTAATGGGCACGTGGATTATCGGCGTTAGCAAACTGATCGAGCATTTTTCCTTTGCCCTGCGCCTGCATGGACGCCGCCAGGTCGCGGGCGCCTATCATGCCGGCTTCCTTGCTCACCAATATGATTTCGGCGCCATATGCACGCATTGCCATCTGCCGTTCGAAGCTCATGTTATCCGGCATAATTAATATCATATGGTAGCCCTTGGTCGCCGTAACCATGGCCAGTGCTATCCCGGTATTACCACTGGTAGCCTCTATCAATGTGTCACCGGCTGTTATCTCGCCGCGCTCTTCGGCATATTTGATCATACTATACGCTGGTCGATCTTTGACCGATCCCGCCGGGTTATTGCCCTCCAGTTTTAGCGATATACGATTGCCACCCACAGGGTTTAGGCGCTGCAATGTAACGAGTGGCGTGTTTCCTATATAATCCTCTAAAAACATAATCTTATGGTTAAATGGCCAGTGCGTTTTAATTGCCTCGATGGTGCCGGATATTTTACTGTATTGGCCATTCGCATACTATGCGAAATCGAGTCTTGTCGGAGTAAACAACCTTGAGGTTTCCCGCTAGCTGTCAATCAAGTGTTTTGCCGGTCTTACCAGGCCCTATGCAGATTTTATTGGCAAACAACCAACCTGGGGATGGTTCGTTCGGTCTCGCCCTTCGAGGCGAAGAAAAAATACACCAGTTGATCGATGAGACGACTAGATGAAGCGACTGGGTATCAAGTATCAGATATTGTTGGTCACACTAATCCCGGTTTTTTTGATTGACCTGTTTTTTGTTTACACCCGTTTCGATGACAGTATCGAACAGGAAAATGAGTTGATTCAAAGTGATGGGTGGAATATTGCCAGGCAAATCGCCGCTGATTCCAAAAACCATCTGATTTCAGGTAAGGATCGCCAGATTCAAACCAGGCTGGATCGGGCAATCGAGGCCGACCCTGTCATCTATGCATCGGTCTACGACCAGCAGGGACAATTAATAGCAAAATCAGTCTCCAGGGAGTATCAGGCGAGCAACGTCTTGCGTTATATCTACATTCGAAGTCCTATAACCTCAGAAAGGCTTGCGCACCTGGACCCTTTTTCTCCAGATCAGATCGATGGTACTGGGAAGAATACGATCGGCTGGGTGCATCTATATATGTCGCGAGTTCAGCTTGAGGCAACCAAAACCCGAATTACCCGGGACTCGATCATTATTTTCATCATCGTCCTGGCGCTGTCTTTAATACTCACTGTAATTATCAGCCGACGCATCACGCAGCCAATATATACCCTGCTTGAACATTTGAAGCACGTCGAAACCGGCCGCCTCGGAGAGACCATCGACCCGCTGGCTAATAACGAAATTGGCGCAGTACAAAAAGGATTTAATCGTATGACGCAGGCCCTGTTGAGTAATCGAAAACAACTCAACGATAAAATTCAGCAGGCAACCCAACAGTTAAATGAAGCGATGGTTGATTTGGAAACCAAGAATCGCGAACTCGAATTTGCGATGGACGAGGCACAAGACGCCAACCGGATAAAATCAGAGTTTCTGGCTAATATGAGCCACGAAATTCGTACGCCTATCAATGGCATTAAGGGATTCATCAGTTTGATAAGCCAGTCAGGTCTGAATCCAACACAAGAAAAATACGCCGATATCGTATTGAAATCGACTAGTGACCTGATCAACATTGTTAATGAAATTCTTGATTTTTCAAAAATTGAATCCGGGAAATTACAAATTATCGACGACGATTTCGATTTGCATGAAGTCATAGAACAAACCCGCGACACCCTGTTTATCACTATTTTGGCCAAGAACATCGATTTAAATTTGATAATATACAGCGATACGCCCAGGTACGTCTGCGGCGACAAGTTGCGAATCAAGCAAATTCTGTTGAACTTGATTGGCAATGCAATCAAGTTCACCGATCAGGGACAAGTTGTCGTCAAAGTGTCAGTAGACGAGCAAACTTCTACCGAAGTAACGATACTGATCACCGTGGAAGATTCCGGCATCGGCATATCAGATGAGGACCAGGCGAGATTGTTCACTGCATTCAGCCAGGTTGAAACTGCCGCCAATCGTCGATTTACCGGTACCGGGCTCGGGCTCGCTATCAGTAAAAACCTGGTTAGCCTGATGGGTGGTGAGATTGCAGTGGAAAGCGAGCCCGGTAAAGGCTCGATATTTAGTGTCCGATTACCACTGGCACTGGCCAATGTAAATAATCAAAGCCCCAGTCACCAGGTAGCGATAGCAGGTACCGCTATGATAATTGCGAGTCGAAAAGCCTGCTTGCAGGAATTGCAATCATTATATGATCGCGCGGGAATTACCACCGAGTCAATACTTCTTGAGCAGCAAACTTCTGCGCAAATAAGAGGAATTATCGATCAAAACCGAGACCAGATCGACTATCTGGTGATTGACTTTCGGCACCCCATCCTCGATCTCTGGGATATAGTAACTACTGACCTTGAAGCCGATATTCGTATTATTGCGATGCACTATGATCCAGGCATGATCCCCGGTTTAGATGGCCGGAAAATAGAGTTCATCTCAATAATCAGCACTGGTAGTGGATTGCGAAACCTGCTCGATAATACGCTGAACGGCGATAGTCAGAAAAAACCAGGTGATCAGCACCCGACCCCGGAGGTGCAGAAAAATATACTGTTTGTCGACGATAATGAAATTAATCTCAAGCTCGGTAGCGAATTGATTCGAAAATGGGGTCACGTAGCCTGCGAAGCGGATCATGCGGACGAGGCTATGAATCAATACCGCAGCCAGAGTTTCGATTTAATTATTCTTGATATTCAAATGCCGGATATCGATGGTGTAACACTACTGACTATGATGCGCGAAGAGCGGCCGGACGACCCTACCCCGATCGTCGCATTAACCGCGAATATTTTAAATGAGGAAGCAGACCGCCTCTTACAACTGGGATTTGACTATTACCTGAGCAAGCCGATTGACGAGGAAAAATTTCGCGCCTTGATCGACGGTTCACTGAAGCGTTCGACCACGATACGCGACGACACGGTTACTAATGGGCAATTCGGCGATAAAAAATCGGTTGATATTAAACAATCCCTGGACCTTGCCGCGGACAATGAACCTTTATTAAAGCAAATATTCGAAATTTTACTCCGTGATATCCCCGATCATAAGAGTCAGCTGTCAAACACGGTCCAGCTATTAGACTATGCAAAACTATCGTCGATTATTCACAAGATTCACGGTATTACCTGTTACACCGGTCTGCCACGGTTAAAATTACAGGTAGTGTCGATTCAGCAACAACTGGCGGATAAATCATATTCCGACATTTCGATGGCAGTGAGCTCGATGATAGAAGAACTCGAACAAGTCAGGCTAGAAGTGGAGCTGTATCTTCAACAGGCAATCTAGCGCTCAAGTATTACCATCGCGACAACATAATGTTTTTCGTCTGAAAGTGATACGAACACGTTTTCCACCTTCTTTTGCCGGGCCAGTTCCAGGGCCGTGTTAATAAATTTCAACATCGGTTTGCCCTGGTTATCATTCTTTATCTCGATACTTTTATAACCCACACCGCAGCCGAATCCGGTACCCAGTGCTTTCGCAGCGGCTTCCTTGGCGGCAAATCGAGTCGCGAGATAGTTGGCCGGATTATTTCGCCGACCAAACTCGACCTGTTCACTTTCGGTCAAAATACGGCGAGCGATACGATCACCATATCGCGAATAAAGATTTTCAAACCGTTTGGTTTCTGCTATATCGACTCCGACACCGACTATCATACGCGTACCTGTGCCAGCCTAATATTAACACCCAGTGTAGCTGGAGGGATCATACCCGGCTCTTGATTTGATGATAGATGTCACGAGACTTTAGCCTTTTCCCGTGCAGGTTAAAGTCAATAATGCAACGCATAATAGTTTTCGCCAAATGTAGCACCTGCCTGTCTTCATACTGCTTCTGATTCCAGGCGATTATGGTTCGCCCGGCTATCGCATTTTGATCCTTTTCTCCACAGGGGACAAATCCGCTGGACGCGAGAAATTGATAATAATCATTGCTTACTATCAATTCACCAGACTCTGCATTGAGACTGGTATCCGGCAGATAACCAAGCATTTTCATCAGCGAGCGCTCAAACTCGCGCAACTGTTTTTCACCAAAATGACAATCCAGGTTAGTCAGCAATTCTCTGTAAAGAATGAATATTTCAGGATTCGCCTCCTGTCGGGGCAGAAATGCATTTAACAATTCGTTAACATATAATAAGGGAAGATATTGTTTTTCGTCGGCAGGCGCAGACCTGCCATCGATTGATACCAGGGTTTTCAAATCGCTGCGCCCAGCCCAACTTATCAGCAGGTGAATAAAAGGCTGGAACAGGGCCACTGATTTACTCTGTTTTCCTCCCCGGGCGAGGACGCTGATACAACCGTGATCAAGTGTAAATAAATCAAGAATCAGGCTCGAATTCTGCCAGTCCCGCCGATGTAATATATAGGCGGGCTGATCAGTGACTCTGATTTGCATCGGAATAACCAAAAGCGGCCAGGGATTGTTCATCGTCGGCCCAATCTTCACGTATCTTGACCCAGAGTTGTAAATAAACCTTATTCTCGACCAGGCGCTGGATATCTTTACGAGCCTGGGTACCGATTTTTTTCAGTAGGCTACCATTCTTGCCGATAACAATGCCTTTCTGTGATTTGCGTTCTACCCAGATAGTCGCAGAAATACGGACTAGGTCGGCCTCTTCCTTATAGTGATCCACGCTGACTGTTATCGAATAGGGCAATTCCTGTTTCAACAGGCGAAATAATTTTTCTCGAATGATTTCAGCGGCGATAAATCGCATCGACTTATCGGTTATCTGGTCATCGGGGAATTGCGCAACACCCTCCGGCAAGCGACTAATAATTATTGTTTCAAGGCGATCAAGATTCTCCTTTTCCAGGGCCGAGACGGGAACAATTTCACGCCCAGATGCATATTCAGCAATTCTACGCATGATTGGAAGGCAGTCCTGCTTGCTAATTTGATCAATTTTGTTTAATACGATTACAACCTTGTCGAAATCCTTGACCCGGTTCAATATTTTTTCGTCATCCTTATTAAAATACTTTACTTCTAGCAAGACACAAATCAGATCGACATCGGACAATATACTGGTGGCAGCACGATTCATGTAACGATGAATCAACTTTTTATTGTTATCGTGAATCCCCGGTGTATCGACAAATATACACTGGTAGCCATGCGTGGTTTTGATGCCTAATATTTGATGACGAGTGGTTTGTGGGCGATGAGCGGTAATACTAATTTTTTCGCCAATCAGCGCATTCATCAGGGTCGACTTCCCGGTATTCGGTTTGCCGATTAACGCCACATATCCGGTCTTAAACCCGGGAGTCATAGCGGGATTTGATCCAGGGTCTTTCTGGCGGCATCCTGCTCTGCTTTTTTTCGACTCGATCCCTCTCCACTGTATGCTAACTTCAACGACGCAATACTGCAGGTCACCGTGAAGATCTGGTCATGCGATTTTCCGACAGTTTTTATCACCTTGTATTCGGGTAAACCCAGTTGCCTTGATTGCAGGTATTCCTGTAATCGGGTTTTGGCGTCCTTGAGCGTATCGGAATCGGGTAGAGTTAGCAAATAGTCCCGATATAAAAACAGGATAGTATCTTGTGCCGGGCCGAATCCACTATCCAGGTATATCGCGCCTATGATTGCTTCCAGGGTATCGGAGAGAATTGACGAACGGCGAAACCCACCGCTTTTTAATTCGCCACCACCTAGGTAAATATAATCGCCGAGACCTATATCGCGGGCTACCCTGGCGAGCGCTTCTTGATTGACCAGCGACGAGCGTATACGGCTCAATTCTCCCTCATCGGCTTCGGGTTGGCGTTGATAGATGTGTTGTGTAATTACCAGACTGAGCACACTATCACCGAGAAACTCAAGTCTCTCGTTATTTTTATCGGCTGAATAACTTCGGTGAGTAAGTGCCTGCTCGAGTAGATCTAAGTGTTCGAATTGATAATCTAATATAGTTTGGAATTTTTCCAGATTCACCGGTCGATCACTACCGACTCGGTAAAGTTACCACCAATAAACAGATTTCCAATGTATGGACGCTGTGTTCGATAAGAGATTGTTATCGTCGTTTTTCCATCTTTACGTTCGATCGTCACATTTTCAGGTTTAATCGAGGAAATCTGGTTGATGGCCAGGCGTTTTTGTAACGACCCCCAGATCGCACGCTTCGACTTAACATCAATTCTTTCATCTTCGGCAAGGCCTGACAAGACTGACTGAATGGTGAAATTTTCATTGTATATTGGAAATACCCTGAAGAATGAAAGGATAAGTAGACCGAAAATTGCGACCATAGCCATCCAGCCAAAAAACGACAGTCCCTGCTGCCGGTACCTAAAATTCGCGATGTTGTTCATTAAAATCACCTCAGTCTGAAATACGTGTCCCTATCCTGGATAGATCCAGACCACGACCGCCTTCCCGCCAATCCCAGTGCATCCATATCATAACAGCCTTTCCGACCAGATTTTCCTCGGGAACGAATCCCCAGAAACGACTATCGTTACTATGGTCTCGATTATCGCCCATGACAAAATACTGACCT
>Ga0209988_10002224_pt1 | contig 12808 bp, 10 predicted proteins | sample N075metaG_FD_183115 | JGI IMG/M metagenome (GOLD analysis project Ga0209988, IMG submission 183115) | Deep subsurface microbial communities from Kermadec Trench to uncover new lineages of life (NeLLi) - N075 metaG (SPAdes) (version 2) | ecosystem: Environmental > Aquatic > Marine > Ocean trench... | reverse complement strand
GTCATCAAACTCTCTCATAAGACGTGGACCATCTAATGGGGGCAGGCCACTCCTCGAGGAAACGATTGCGGAGCGCTGCGTTGGCCGCCAATGCCCGCGCGACGGCTAATTCTCATCCAGTGCCGCGCGCAAGCGTGCCACCAGATCATCGGCGGTGATGACGCCGGATGGCGACAGCTTCACGCCGCTGGCGCGCAACATGCGTGCGGTCCAGGTGTTGCAGGTGTTGAACAGGTGGAACGTGCCGTGCGCGTCGTAGAAATTGCTGTCAGAGTAAAGCCCGCGCGAGATGGGCACGGCGCGGGCGCCCTTGGGGCGCTTGAATTCGCCAGCGATGGCGCCGACCAGATAGCGAATCCCACCTTCGGTCAGCGCCACGGCGACCACCTCGGAGCCCGGATAGATCAGCCCCGGCGCACGGGCGAGGGCGGCCATATGCATGACCGCGGGCGTCGGGACCAGGGCGGCGGCGAGCGCCATGCCGAGCGTTTTCTCCTTCGCGGGATAGTACACGCGGTCGCCCCAGCCGAATTCGAGGAACGACGCGCCCGGAAAGTCGTCGGCTTCGGGCAGCAGCCCTGTCGAGACCAGTTCTCGGCGTGGGATGACGATCGCCGTGTGCCAGCCGTTACTGACGACGCGGACAACGTGGATGCGCGGCCCGTCATCGGCCGGGGGCAACGAAGGAAACGTGGCACAAGCGGCGAGCCAGCCGGTACAGGCCAGCGAGGACAAGGCGATGATCAGGCGTCTCACCGCGGCCGTCCTAACCATAAGTCGGATACCGACATCGCCATGGTGTAGGCCTTCGAGCTCGAGCATCGGTGCGATTGTGCCCTGACCTTTCTGTTGATTCCATGGAGCGCAGAATCCCAAGTTTTTCCCCAGAACCTTGTGCAGCGTTCGCCAACCCCCAACTGATTGGTCCATTTTCTATGCTAGTTCAAAAAGGTTTTGTGGGAATGCCCGAACCGGCTTGAGCGCTAATGTCCGCTTTGGGTCAAAAGCGGACATAAGGTTAACGAGGTGGGAGGCCTCTCGGCGGCGTTAACTTAACGTCCGCTTTTAGCCAAAAGCAGACATAAGGTTAACGCGCTTTCTAGGGAAAACTGGCCTTCCGATCACATGTGAGGAGATCGCTATATTCGCATAACGGCCAATATGGAATGTACGTTCCATAGAAGGATGACAATGTCGCTGCTTCCCCACAAGGGCAAAGCAACCTAGTTAGCCCTCGTCCTTCCCCGACGGTCGCTGCGGCCTCTTGGTACGGAGCCTGTTGATTTTATCCTGCATATCGTTAAGCGTCTTTTGCAACGCGGCCACCTCATCTGAGATGTTGTCGCCGTCCTGCGTCTCAGGCTCCCGCGCCGGCGTCTTATCCTCGCTCTTAGTGCGTGCGGGGCCGGGGTCAAGATTGCCAAAAAATGACTCATAGGATTTCTTAAACAAATCAACATTGCGCCTGCTGATCTCATTGTAGGGCTCCAATGACTGCCAGTTCTTGGTAAAGGCGTCCATCGACTCCTGAAGATACTTGACGAAACCCTCCGATGTGCCGCTGTCGTAGAAGGCGATCAACTGGCGCATCAGGTCGCCCGGCAGCACGCTCTCGCCGCGTCCTTCCTGCTCGGCGATGATCTGCGCTAGGATAGAGGGTGTGATGTCTTTGCCTTCCTTCGCGTCCTCGACAATGAATATCTCGCCATCTTTCACCATGTGCCGTAAATCCTTGAGAGTCACGAACTCGCCGGTCACCGTGTTGTAAAGGCGCCGATTGGCGTATTTTCGGATCACCGTCGGCGAACTGTCATCTTCGGGATTCCGACCTCGTTTGCCGTCTGCCATGAGAATCCTCGTTATTTTGCACTGCAAAAAAACACTTGACGTTGCCGCCTGTCAGGTATATTACTATTTCTGCAGCGCAAAAGAAATAGGTTATTCCGCTGCCTAGGCACATTGTACGCCACACTGTACGCATTGAAATTAAAGGAGAAAATTTATGACTGAATCGAAGAGTAATAACAGTTCTGCGAAGCAAAATCTCAAGACTGCTGCGGCATTAACAGCTAGCGCCGAAGAGGCCTTGGATACACTGGAATCTGCAAGCCGCGAAACCATCGAGGCAACCAGCAAGGCGAGCCAGGAATCAATTTCGGAGGCCTACGATAAGGCCACAAGCTTTGGCGCGAGCACCGTTGAAAAATCGACCGAGGCTTTTGACAAATTGGCCGCCGAGGGTAAGAAAAACCTCGAGGCGATGACCACGGTGGCGGCGGCGGTGATGTCCGGCGTGACTGCCTGCAACACCTTGGCCGTCGATAATATTAAGAGCGGCCTGAATTTCAACATGGATTGTTTCGAAAAGGTGTTGGCTGTCGAGACGCCGCAGGATGCCGTTGCGGTGCAGGTCAAGGCGATGGCGGAAGCGGTCGACCTGTCCACAGCCAAGTCGTTGGAGTTAGGCCAGATTATCACTGAGACCTACGCCAAGGTTGGTGTCCAGCTCAAGAGTCGCTTTGACGAATCGGTAACGACCTTTACAAAGTCCCTAGTCTAAGCCAGCAGCAACTTGACCTATCAGTAGCCATAATGGGGGATTGAAAGAACCGTTTCCGTTCCCCATCGGCTCGAGGCATAAAAACACAGCCGTATTTTACCATCGCAAGATTCGACAAAAGTCGGGTAACCCATGTCGCGACAAACGCGTGACGGCTTCCAACTCTTTCTGTTGCGCATGGCCTACTTCCGATTTCAGTCGCTTACGTCGGCTAATGTTTTTGGCTTTTCATGATTTCTCGCAATAGCGTAATTTTATCCGCGTTATTCGTTATACTGCGCCTACCTTTGGGAGGGTTTTGAATGTCATCTCCCTAGGTTCGTTAAGGCTTTGTTTTGTCCAAGTTGAATAGGTGCGAGAATCGTGAAAGATCCATTGCAAATAAGCCACAAGAGCGTACTCGGACTCGGGTTGGATGGCTTCCATCGCATTGCCTACACCGAGAGGGGAACCTTGGACGCCGAACGCACGCTCATCTGCGTGCACGGGTTGTCCCGCAACTCGCGTGATTTCGATCGGTTGGCCGAGCACTTGGTGCCGCGCTTTCGCGTCGTCTGCCCCGACATCGTGGGAAGGGGCCAAAGCGATTGGTTGCGCGACCCGACCCATTACAACTACCTTCAGTACAACGCGGACATGAACGCGCTGATTGCCCGCCTCGACGCTGACGAGATCGACTGGCTTGGCACCTCGATGGGTGGGATCATCGGTATGATGTTAGCAGCGCTACCCGAAACCCCCATTCGCCGGCTGATTCTGAACGATATCGGGCCGCGGGTGCCTAGGGAGGGACTGGAGCGGCTGGCCCAATATCTTGACACAAAGGGACGCGTTTTTCGGGATCCGGCCGAGGTCAACGATCACTTTCGCGAGATTTATGCCCCTTTCGGACCGATGTCAGACGAAGACTGGGAACATATGGTGGAGCACAGCTCGGCTCATTCGGAAGAGGCGGGAGGCTTGGTTCTCAAAAATGATCCGGAGATCGGTTACTGGATCAAGAACAGAATCATAGTGGACGGCAATTTCTGGGATTACTGGGACAAGGTGCAATGCCCGGTCCTTGTCATCCGCGGCGAGGAATCCGATTTTCTCACCGCTGAGACCGCGGCGGAGATGACCCAACGCGGGACGAAGGTGACCCTTGTCGAAATACCGGGGGTCGGCCACACGCCCACACTAAATACCACCGAACACATCGAGATAATCGAGAAGTGGCTTCTCGATACCCCATAAGGAGAATTTCTATGAAGATAACGGCTGCAGTTCTGCACGATATGGGGAAGCCAGCCCCTTACGCCGATAGTCATCCGTTGGCCATTGAAGAGCTCGAGCTCGATTCGCCGGGGCCGGGTGAAGTTCTTGTCAAGATTCATGCCGCTGGCCTGTGCCACTCGGACCTGTCGGTAATAAACGGCGACAGGCCGCGGCCGATGCCCATGGCCCTAGGTCATGAGGCGGCGGGTGAGGTCGAGGAAGTGGGTGAATGGGTCACGGATTTGAACCCCGGGGACCATGTGGTAATGGTGTTCGTACCAAGTTGCGGGCACTGCTTGCCCTGTATGGAGGGGAGGCCTGCTTTGTGCGAGCCTGGCGCTGTTTCTAACGGCGCAGGCACTCTGTTTTCCGGGGAAAACCGGCTCAAACTAGATGGCAAACCCGTCAACCACCATATCGGCGTCTCGGCGTTCGCCGAGTACGCCGTGGTCTCACGCAATTCCCTGGTCAAGATCGATCACTCGCTGCCGATGGAGATCGCCGCGCTATTCGGTTGCGCTGTGCTGACCGGCGTCGGCGCGGTGATCAATACGGCGAGCGTCAAGCCGGGCACGTCCGTGGCGGTTGTCGGCCTAGGCGGGGTCGGCCTGAACGCGGTTCTGGGGGCCGTACTCGCTGGCGCATCGCGCATCATTGCCATCGATGTTCTTGATGAGAAATTGGAACTCGCACGTCAACTCGGCGCTACAGACAGCATCAATGCCAAGGATCCGGACTGTGTTGAGCAGGTCAAGTCGATGACCAAGGGCGGCGTCGACTACGGCTTTGAGATGGTGGGATCGCCCCAAGCCATGGATGTGGCCTACCGGATGACGCGCCGCGGCGGCACTACCGTGACCGCCGGGCTCTCCCATCCCGACCACATGTTTTCGGTTCAGCATGTCAACCTGGTCGCCGAGGAGCGTACGGTGAAGGGCAGCTACGTCGGCAGCTGCGTACCCCTGCGCGATGTACCCCGCTACATCTCTCTCTACCAGCAAGGGCGCCTGCCCATCGACAGCCTGGTCGGTGAGCGCATCGGGTTTGGCGATCTCAACGCCGCATTTGATCGGCTGGCAAGCGGGCGCGTGGTGCGGCAAATCCTGGTGCCGGCCTGACCACGGCGGCAGGGACGGATCCGTCTTTAATTGCGAGCGCGCAGCCAGGAGGCGATTGTCTCGCCGACCAGGCCCTGCGACTTGGCGCTGACGAACACGCCGATGTGCCCACCCGGTAGCGGCACATCCGTGTAGTCGTCGCTGCCGACCAGCCCTCCCAGCGCGCTCGAACAGGCGGCGGGAACGATGTGATCGTTTTCTGCAAATATGTTGAGGATCGGCATTGTGATCTGCCCGAGATCCACCGTCCGTCCCGACAGGCGGAACTCGTTCTTCACCAGCTTGTTCTGATGATATAGATCCTTAAGCCATTGCTTTGCCGCCTCGCCGGGGTGGTCGGGTCGGTCCGCAAGCCATTTCTCCATCCTCAGGAAATTGAGCAGCCTGTCTTCGTCGCCGATGATTTCGAGCAGGTCGCGGTTGTACTTCGTCATCGAGCGGATCGGCGAGATCAACTCGAATACGGAAGCCATCAACCCGCCGGGCAGGTTGCCGAAGGTTTCGACCAAATCGTCGATGTCCTCGGGCTGGAGGCTGCGTATCCAAAGATTGATATAGCCCTGGCCCTGCTGATTGTGTTCTCCATCCGCGTGGAAATCGATCGGAGTCACCGTGAGGATCAGGTTCTTGACCTTTTCCGGATAGAGCGCCGCAAAGGCCGCAGAGAAGGTGCCGCCCTCGCAAATACCCAGAAGGGTTATGGAATCGTGGCCTGTCTCGCGGCAGATGTGGTCGACACAATCGGCGAGATAGCCGTCGACATAGTCGTCGATGGTGAGGAAGCGGTCTGCCCGCGACGGTGTGCCCCAGTCGATGACATAAAGATCGCATCCCCGTGTGAGCAGGTTGCGCACCAATGACCGATCTTCCTGTAGGTCGATCACGGTGTAACGTCCGATCAGGGAATAGACGATCAGGATCGGCCCGGTTTCAGGAGGCTTCTCGTCGAGCGGCCGGTAATGGTACAGGACCGCCCTGTCGCTGCGGAAAACCTCGTCCTTAGGAGTTTGCGCAATCTGGACATCTTCGTCGCGGATCTCACTTAATTTCCGAAAGCCGCCAAAAACCCGGGCGGTTTGACGCAGGGCCTGGCCGAAATCGTCTTGGAAACCCATGATCAACTCACCGGATCCTTGGCCGCACCCCTGCGTGACTTGGCTCGATGGTCCCTGGCTTTTGCCACCGCCGGTTTGCGCACCTTGGTCGCGCGTCCCTTGCCGGCGCGCTCTTGGGCGGGTTCCCGCTTGAGCGCGCGCATTTCGCGGCGCAACTCGGTCACCCTGCGATGCAGGTCATCGACCTCGGTACGGGTGGGGATCGCGTTTGCCTCACACAACTCCTCGACCAAACCTTGCTGAAAAGTCCGAAAGTCGATGCTCGCGCGCAAGAGATCGCGCTGGGCGCCCAGAAATTCGTCGGAGCGCTGGGTCTTAAGCAGTTCCTTGTTGGCGATATCGAGCCAGGTTTCCAACAGCCCTTGCCAATCCGAAGGGGGTGTACCGCTCTCTTTGAACGCCTTGTTGAGTTCCTCGGAGAAACGCCCGAACGCCCGTATCCATGCGGACATGATCACGTAGCGATAACGCAAACTGTGCCGGCGCAGTTCCAACCATTCGCGCGATGCGCGCAGCGAGCGCCGTTCCGCACCCCACAGCTCGGCGAACTGGGTGCCCTCCGCCATAGTCTCTATGGTCCGGTTCAACTCGTTGATGCCGATATTGAGCCAAGCGCCAGGGTCCATCAGGTGGCAAAGCAACTCCGCGCCGATTTCGTTCTCAGTCCCCGGGGGAATCGCGGCCTCGACGTGCTGGCTCCATTTATTGAAAGTTTCCTGGGACTGAGACCAGATATCATCGAAGGGCGAACCCGTTTCTGAATCCGGTGCAACTCCGCTCGCTTCGGCGTTATCCATTGCCTTGGCAAAGGTTGCGGTGGCCTCCTCGTACATCTTCGACTGGAGATGCCAAGCTTGTTCCTGGGCCTTTGTCCAGCTGGTTATCAGGTCAGTGAAAGACCTATAGGGATCGTCCATAGGGATCGTCCATCTCAAGCCAACCTCATCGTCGGTGGGAGGGGCAATGCTGACCGCCTTCCTGGATTAGGTCAACCGGTGAATATAGAGAGGTGCGCCGCGGTGGCGAGCCATCGAACTCTCGTCGGTAAAAGGGGCAAACAAGGAGCGTGTACTCCCGAGCCTTTCGCTCAACCGCATCCGGCCGTCTGGGCAAGAGGGGCCGGCTCATGATCGGCTGCCCACCGTCCCTCGTCATTTTGCGGCCGGAACGTTCGTCTACGGATGGTTTTGTACCGGGGTTCAAGCCGATGCCGAACCGGGAACCGACACGCCATAAATGATTAACTATTCATCAGTAAAAAATAAATGGTGAATAAATCGGCACATTTGTGATGAATTTTGTCCGTTCGGTAAAGTGTGCATCCATGGTGCGTGCCCGAGATCTCCCCACTATGCTCATTTTCTCTCCCCGGGCGGCGCTTTGGCATTTGGCATAATATTTACTTCACCACATAGGTGTCTGATACGTTCGAAGTGTACCTGCCTGCGGAGGTGTGCGATGTCATGAGCGGCTATCAGGCTTCGAGTTTACAAAAGAATACTAGCGCGTGCGGCTTACCATTCGGTTTCCACCTTTTGTAAGCGATGTCTCAAGTCGACCACGCCGCGTCAGAGAAGGCGGCGGCCGGGGATTTTCGGTGGAACATCCTGGTTTGCTTCTCACAAACCTTGATAATTGGAGGGTATATTCTTGCGGGGTTCAGATTTATTCGTTTCTTGCCTAGAAAACGAGGGGGTCGATTACATTTTTGGTATTCCGGGAGAGGAAAACCTCGACTTGATGAATTCGCTGCGTAGCAGTTCGATCACATTCATCACCACCCGTCACGAACAAGGCGCGGCCTTCATGGCTGACGTCTACGGCCGCCTGACCGGCAGGGCGGGGGTGTGCCTGTCAACGCTTGGGCCCGGTGCGACCAACATGATCACCGGCGTCGCCGATGCCAATATGGATCGGGCGCCCATCGTCGCCATCGCCGGGCAGGGCTCGACCATGCGCCTGCACAAGGAGAGCCATCAGATATTGGATTTGAGCAAACTTTTCGAGGGCGTATCAAAATACAGCACCCAAATCCAAGAGCCGGAGACGATCCCCGAGATCGTGCGCAAGGCCTTCAAGACCGCGCAGGCGGAAAAACCCGGTTGCGCCTTTATCGAGTTTCCCGAGAACATCGCCGCTGCCACGGTCGAAGGTCAGGGGCCTCTCCGGGTGAACTGGCCACCAATGCCCACTGCACCGATATCGAAATGCCGCCAGCTGGGCGAGATTATATCGAACGTGCGCCAGCCCTTGATCATTGCTGGTAATGGGGTTGTGCGCCGGCACGCCGTGGAAGAACTGGTGCGCTTCGCCGAAACCCTTAACATCCCCGTGGCGACGACGTTTATGGCCAAGGGCGTGATCCCGTTCAGTCATCCGCTGTGCCTCGGGACCATCGGACTTCAGACACGTGACTACATCACCTTCGGACTCAATGAGGCCGACCTCATCATCTGCATCGGGTACGACCTTGTAGAATACCACCCGCAGCTTTGGAACCCAGACTGCACCCAGCGGATCCTACACATCGACTGCACGCCGGCGGAGGTGGACGCCCACTATATGCCGGAAGCGGGAGCGGTCGGTGAAATCGGGGATTCGCTCCAGCACATTGCCGCCAGCGCAGGCTCCGCCAAGCCCGATGCATTGCATGTACTGCGCGACGTGATCTTTGATGACATCACGGCCGACGACGACGATACCGATTTCCCCGTCAAACCGCAGAAGATTCTCAGCGACCTGCGCAAGGTCCTCGATAACGAAGATATTCTGGTCTGCGATGTGGGCGCGCACAAGATCTGGACGGCGCGCATGTTCCGATCCGAGCATCCCAATACCTGCATCATTTCCAATGGTTTCGCCGCTATGGGCATTGCGCTCCCAGGCGCCCTTGCCGCTAAGCTCGTGCATCCCGAGCGCAAAGTGGTGGCGGTGATGGGCGACGGCGGCTTCCTCATGAACAACCAGGAGATCGAGACTGCAGTACGGTTGGGCCTGGACCTGGTCATCCTGATCTTCAACGACGGCAAGTACGGGATGATCGAATGGCACCAGTTGCGTCGGATCGGCAAAGCCAGCCATATCAGCTTTGGCAATCCGGACTTCGTCAAGCTCGCCGAAAGCTTCGGCGCCAAGGGCTACCGGGTGCAGCGTACGGAAGACCTGCCTGCGATCCTGCAGACTGCTCTTGGCGATGGAGCGGTCTCGATTATCGATTGTCCGGTCGATAGTGCAGAAAACATGCGGCTGACGGCGCGACTCAAGGAAATAGTTTCGCCATTTCAGGCGCAGGGCAGCACTCCTTTTAAGGGTGTTGGGTAGGGCGCCCGCGCCCAGCCAGCGGATAGGCCGAAGGTTCGGCACAGGAGAAGAGTTTGGAAAATAAAGTTATTTCAGCGGCGGAGGCCGTTGCCATGATCCGATACGGCGACACCGTCGCTATCTCAGGGTTCGTTGGTGTGGGCACGCCGGAGGAATTACTGATAGCACTTGCCGCACGTTTCGAGGAAACCCAAAGCCCGGGCAACCTCACCCTACTCTTTGCCGCGGCACCGGGGGACGGCCGAGGCCAGGGCGTGGACCGTCTGGCTCAGGAAGGCCTGGTGGGGCGGGCGATCGGTGGCCATTGGGCGCTCTTGCCGAAGCTCGGGGAACTCGCTGTCGCCAACAAAATCGAAGCCTATAACCTACCGCTTGGCTGTATCGCCCAGCTATATCGCGATATCGCCGCCGGCAAGCCGGGCATGCTTTCCAAAGTGGGGCTGCATACCTTTGTAGACCCACGACAGAATGGCGGCCGCATCAATGAGAAAACGACCCGTGATCTGGTTTCGCTGATCGAGATCGCCGGCGAGGAGTGGCTACTTTACCAGACGTTTCCCATCGACGTCGCCTTCATCCGCGGGACAACTGCCGACCCCGACGGCAACCTCACCATGGAGCGTGAGGCGTTGACCCTTGATGCCCTCGCTATCGCCACCGCCGCCAAGAACTCCGGAGGGCTGGTGATCGCTCAGGTCAAACGAATTGCTGAACGCGGGTCGTTGAAGCCGAAACGGGTGGTGGTGCCTGGAATACTGATAGATTGCGTCGTCGTCGCCGAGGCGAAACATCATCAGCAGACCTACAAGACACCCTACAAGCACGAATTTGCCGGCGAGCTACGCGTGCCGATCGATACCTTGGACGTTCTGCCGCTCGACCTGCGCAAGGTAATCGCGCGCAGGGCCATCCTCGAGCTGCCGATGAACAGCGTGATCAATCTGGGGATCGGAATGCCCGAAGGTGTCGCAAACGTTGCCAACGAGGAACACATCCTCGATTACCTGACACTGACGGCGGAGCCGGGGACTGTCGGCGGCATTCCCCAAAGTGGCCTCGACTTCGGTGTCGCGATCAATGCCGATGCCATTATCATGCAAAGCCAACAGTTCGATTTCTATGATGGCGGCGGTTTGGACCTCGCTTGTCTCGGCATGGCCCAGGTTGATGCGGCAGGCAACGTCAACGTCAGCTGCTTCTCCGGACGCCTGGCCGGCGCGGGCGGGTTCATCAACATCAGCCAGACCGCGCGCAAGTTGGTTTTCGTCGGCACCTTCACCGCCGGCGGGCTGGATGTCGCGATCACCAGGAACCGGATCAGCGTCCGCAAAGAGGGGCGCGAAAAGAAGTTCGTCAAAGCGGTGGAACAGATCACGTTCAACGGTTCCTACGCATCAACACTTGGGCAGCCCGTAATCTACATCACCGAACGCTGCGTGATGGAGCTCACCCCTGAAGGGTTGGAACTAACAGAGGTGGCGCCAGGTGTGGATATTGATCGCGATATCCTCGCGCAGATGGATTTCAAGCCCATCATCCGCAACCCAAGAACCATGGCCACTAGGCTGTTCAGCCCCCAGCCGATGGGCCTGCAAAAGAAGATGCTCAATAGGACGCTGCGCCAGCGGTTCGATCTCGATAAGAATGCCGACACGCTCTTTGTCGACCTTAGCGGCTTGACGGTCGCGAGCAAGGCGGACCTGACGCGGCTTCGCAAAACCTGCGAGGGAATTTTGCAATCTCATGGCCGCCGGGTGGTGCTGATTGCCAACTACGATGCTTTCGATCTTCGACCCGACGTTAGCGGCTTATACTTCGATATGGTCGCGGCGCTTGAGCGCAAACACTTCGTCGCCGCGGCGCGCTATACCACCAACACTTTTACGCGGTTCAAAATCGAGGCGGCGCTGGTGCACCGCGGCCTGGTGGCAAACGTTTTTTCCGCCCGGCACGAAGCGATAGCTTTTATCCGCGCCCCCTTTAAGGAGCTGGCCAAAGGCGGTCCACTTGCCCTTCATCCGGATGATGGCAATCTCCCGCCGTTGGGAGCACGGCGCTTAGGCCCGCGCCCGAAGGGGCATAGCTCCGCCCGGGCTCAGGGGTAATCGAGATGCCCCTGGCGACCGGTAGGCCAAGTCCACGTGCATTACCGCCACGGGGGTGACCGGCCAGCGCTGAGTGATCCAGTTGCCATATAGGCCCAAATGGATTTTTAGAGAGGTGTAGGGCGCAAAAATAAGTCTGCGCCACTTTCCGTGAGCGAATTACCGTGAAAAGCTTCCTCTGAGAGAAGTAGAAGTGGGAGGGCGGTTTGGTGGGCTGGGTAATGCGGGCCATTACGGCATTCTTCAGGCCGAAGGCGTCTCTGGTGGCTGAAAATCTATGTCTCCGTCAGCAGATTCTGGTTCTGCAACGAAGGCATCCGCGGCCACGATTGCAGGACCAGGATCGTCGGTTCTGGATTCTGGCATCCCGGTGGCGCCCGCACTGGCGAAAATCGCTTGTGATCGTGACACCGGCAACGGTTCTGGGATGGCACCGAAAGGGCTGGAAAGCCTATTGGCGCTGGCGTTCTCGACGCAGAGAACGATCGGGACGAAAGACCATTCCGCCGGACGTGAAGCTTCTCATTCGTCGCATGGCGACCGAGAACTTCCTGTGGGGACAGAAACGTATCCAGGCGGAGCTGGCAAGATTGGGCATCACGGTCTCCGCCAGGACCGTCGCGAAGTACATGCGAGGCATCCATAGAGGAAAGCCATCGCCGGGCTGGCGCAATTTTCTCGCCGCGCATGCCCGTGAAACCTGGGCCTGCGACTTCTTCTGCGTTCAGACAGTCTTCTTCCGGACAATCTATGTCTTTTTCATCATTCATCACGTCAGTCGGGAGGTCGTGCACGTCCGAGCCACGTGCCACCCGACAAGCGAGTGGACGGGACAGCAAATCGTCGAGGCTTGCGGTTGGGATCGTGAGCCACCGCGCTTTCTCATCCATGACCGCGACGGTCGTTACGGAACGGCCTTCCATCGCCGGATCCGCAACCTGGGCATCACATCGATCCGCACCCCGTTCAGATCGCCCCAGGCCAACGCCATCGCGGAGCGATGGGTTAGATCGGTCCGAAACGAATGTCTGGATCACCTATTGATCCTGAACGAGCGGCATCTGCGTCGCGTGCTGGTCGAGTACGTGGCGTACTTCAACCGTTGGCGCCCCCACCGGTCGGTCGGGCAACGGGCGCCGTGCGCCCGGGTTCCTCCATTGCACGGCCAGGCCCAGGAGGGCGCCCAAGTGATCGCAAGATCCCTACTCGGCGGGCTACATCACGTGTACGATCTTGCCGCATAACATGACAGATCATGTTTTTGCGCCCTACACGGAGGCCGACAGCCTTTCTCGAAGGCGGAGGCTTTGTCAGACTAACGCCAATCGGGTT
>Ga0209988_10002222_pt1 | contig 12813 bp, 11 predicted proteins | sample N075metaG_FD_183115 | JGI IMG/M metagenome (GOLD analysis project Ga0209988, IMG submission 183115) | Deep subsurface microbial communities from Kermadec Trench to uncover new lineages of life (NeLLi) - N075 metaG (SPAdes) (version 2) | ecosystem: Environmental > Aquatic > Marine > Ocean trench... | reverse complement strand
CAAGCGTCGACAAGCTATAGATCGTGCCAAACTTGTTCGCCGCACGAACGACGGCAGGCTCTGCCTCGTGGTGAAACAGTCTCGAGGCACCCGTCGGCGCAATGATGACCGGCCAGTCGATTTTCTGTCCTAGCACCGTCGTGCTCATATCAATGTTGCTGATATCGGAAAGCTGCGTCGGCAGCAGCTCGTAATCGTTGAACGCAGTCGTATTCCAGCCGAGCGTCAACTCATCGTCAGCACCACCATCCAGGTAATTGAAAACCGGCCACGGCAGATGTCGTTTGGCGAGTTTTCGAAGATCCGATATGTTGTGACAATCGGATAGTTTCATCGTAAGAAAATCAAGGCTGGCGCGGATTTATGAGTGGATTCTTATTTCTTGTTTTGCTGCAGTTGCAGTGGTCGATAATAGCTTGAGCTGCCTGCGTTTCCAAATACGGTAGGTCTCCAGGACCAGCAGGATCAGGAAATGAATCAGGCCCGGCACAAAACTGAATGCCACCAATATCCAGTGTATGAAAGTGAGAATTGCGGCCAGGTACACCCACCGGTGCAACTTCTTCCACGCCCGCTTGAGCCGCCGGACTGCTGCATCGTTGCTGGTCATCGCAAGCGGCACCAATATCGCCATCGCCAGCCAGCCGGTCCACATCGAAAACTCACCAGCTTCCTGTAACAGCAGGCCGGAGCCGATTTTTCTGTCCAGGTACACGGCCGTATGCAAGGCGGCATAAACAAAGGCTGCAACGCCAAAATAGCGGCGGCGGTGCAGGAGCCAGTTGGGCCAGTTCGAGTTGCTGAAAAACAGCCGCAACGGCGTGATTGCCAGGGAAAGCAGGAGCAGTCGCGCAGATAGCTCGCCCGAGGCATGCATCATTTCACCGTAAAAGAGGTCGCCGGCACGAAATGCGTTAATTAGCCCGCCGAATGGCAGCGCCAGTGCGACCCACAGGAAATACCGTGAATTGAGGATGGTTTTTGCGGCGCTGATGATCACATTGGCAGGAACTTTCGCATATTGACCTGGCAAAGGCCATGTAGATAGTATGCGGAAACTTGTCTCGGACCGATGGCTCAAATGAGGGAACGATCAATGAAATTCGTAAAACTGCAGTCGCTATTGCCAGTGATTGTTTTGGCGTTGTGCGCTTCAACATCAATCGCGGATTCGGCATCCGTTCTGATGAACGCCAACACTGCGACAGCAGAAGAAATTGCGGGCATGCCGCATATGGATGAGATCCTGGCGGGCGTCGTCGTCAACAATCGACCTTACGTCACGATCGGCGAACTAAACAGTCTCCTGAGCTCCGATCTCGATGAAGACCAGCTCGAAGCGTTGTACGGGCGATTGTTTGTACCCATCAATCTTAACGACGCCAGGCGATCTGACATCTTGCTGATCCCCGGTGTCGGTGCGCGCATGGCGCACGAGTTCGAGGAATACCGCCCTTATTCGAATATCGAGCAGTTCCGCCGGGAAATCGGCAAGTATGTCGATGAGGCAGAAGTTGCCAGGCTCGAGCAGTATGTCACCCTGGATTGACTGTTACCGTAGGAGCTAAGAACAACAACAATAACAAGGTAGCGCAATGACATCCGGCGTCGGCAGCACCCTGCAACACCACCGTACCGTTTTTGACGGATGGCGCTCCATATCTCTCTCCTTGTATATGACCTTGACCGGTTACGCTGTACTGGTTGGCGTACCGGTGATCAGTACCGCCTGGGTCAACCTGCTTGGATTCTCCGAAGTTGAGGTCGGGCGCGTCGCCGGGGCAGATCTTGGCGGACTTTCGCTAGGCGCGCTGGTCGCAGCACTTCTCGTCGCGAAAGTAAATCGACGATTGCTGGTCCTGGTCTCAATTGTCATCGCCGTCGCCGCCAACTGGCTGTGTACGGTGACGGTGGATTACGACCAGGTTCTGTGGCTCAGGTTGATGGCCGGCTTTGGCAGCGGCGTCTACACTGCGGTCGCCGTTTGTTCGCTCGGTGCAACTTCAAAACCGGCACGCGCATTCAACATGATGCTGTTCGCCTTCGCATTCTCGCAGGCGCTCGAACTGCACATCCTGCCGCAGTTATCGATGAACGGCATTTACTGGGTATTCATCGGCTGCTACCTCATCGTCCTTCCATTTATACGCTGGATACCGGCGCATCCGATCGACAAGGGACTGGATATTGAGATAGATGTCGAAGAGGGCGGCGGTGGCCATCACAGTGAACATCGGCACGTTCCCGCGTATGTGCCATGGCTGGTGCTCTCGGCAATAGTCGTCACCTATATCAATATTGGCGCCTACTGGACTTACATCGAACTCGCCAGTCTCGCTGATGGTGCAACCCCGGAATGGGTGAGCCAGGTGCTGGTCTGGACCTCGTTCTGCAGCATCATCGGCTGCCTGTTCGCGACTTTTGTCAGCAATCGATTCGGTCTCGCGCGGCCGCTGCTGGTTGCCCTTGTATCGATGGCGATCGTCGTTGGCATGCTGGCTGGCGGCATTAATGACACCAACATCGTCATCAGCGTATTCAGCTTTAATTTCCTGTGGATCTTCGTCGATGTCTATCAAATGTCGGCCATCGCGAATATCGATCCCTCCGGCAAGTACGCAGCACTCATGCCCGGTGCGCAGGGACTCGGCCAGATTATCGGGCCCAACCTCGCGGCATCGATACTCGCTGCCGGATTCGGTTATTCGGGCGTATTTATTTTGTGCACGTGTGCGGCACTAACAGGCATGCTGATCTACGCGACGATGTACCTGCGACTGCGGCAGGCGATTCCGGCGTTGGCTGATGCGTCCTGATTAGTATCGCCCGCTTAGGAAAGGCTCCCACGGTTCTATGGATGAACCCGTAAGAGCCTTTCCTAAGCGGGAGAACGTAAACTTCTTGTAAATCCGATCTGCCAGTTTTTACCACATCACGCCTGATTTAAGTCACCACGGTACCTCACACTGTCCTGGTCATTTTTGCACCTGAACACTAATGAGGAGACCGGCCATGTTGAACAGGATGAACAAGATATCAGCATCGTTGCTTTTGTGCGTACTGCTGGGAACGAGCGTCGCAGATTCGGTACTCGCAAACCCGAATTCAGAGGGTACCGAGCACTCCAGAAAGGTCGATGTGGTGATAGCCCTCGATGTCAGTGGTTCCATGTCAGGCCTGATTGCATCGGCCAAGCAAAGGCTGTGGGACATCGTCAACGAACTGGGTCGGGCGCAACCGCAGCCCCAGTTACGTATCTCAATCGTGAGCTACGGCAATCCCGAGTATGGGGCGGACACTGGTTTCGTGAGAATTGACCTGCCCTTCACCAGCGATCTGGATGCCGTGAACCAGACCCTGTTCGGGTTCAGTACCAACGGTGGCGACGAGTATGTAGCCAGGGTGGTGAGTACCTCCGTTAGTCAGCTGGCGTGGAGCGCCGAGCAGGATGCCCTGCGGATCTTGTTTGTCGCCGGCAACGAAGCGGCCACTCAGGACCCATTGATTTCTGTACGGCAGGCAACGCAGTTAGCGAATGCCAGAGGAATTGTCGTCAACACGATTTACTGTGGCAACGCCAACGACAGTCTTGCTGCAGGCTGGCGAGAGGTCGCTTCAATGACCAACGGCCTGTATGCGAGTATCGATCAGAATTCAGCCGCGGTAGCGAATATTGCAACACCAATGGATGAGAAACTGACTAAGCTCAACCAGGCGTTGAACGACACCTACATCGCCTATGGCGAAGCGGGTGAACGGTATCGTGAAAATCAGCTCGACCAGGACAGGAACGCCGGCGCGATGAGTTCCTCGGCAATCGCCAGCCGCGTCGTCACCAAGGCAGGAAAACTATACGACTCCTCCAAGTGGGACCTGGTTGACGCAGTGAATTCAGGCAAGGCACTTGAAGAAATCGAAGTTGAGAATCTCCCGGTACCAATGCAAGCCATGGACAATGAAGAGCGTGAAGCATTCGTCAAAGAACAGGCCGGGAAAAGAGAAGCACTGCAGGCCAAGATCCGTGAGCTCGGCAAAGATCGGCGGGCATTCATCGAAAATGTGCGGAAAAAGCAGGCAGGTTCAGCACCGAAAGGACTCGATGAGGTTATCCAGAAAGGCCTGAAATCACTGGCTGAAGCAAAAGGTTTTACTTTTGAGGATGAATAACAGTTGTCACGATAACAATCAGGACCCAACTGAGCTTAAATGCACTCCAGCAGCAGCGTCAGCCGCGAATGTAATCGTAGCTGACGCTGAATGATTATTGGAGTCAATATGACTTTTCGACCAGGTATTCTTATTACACCAATAATTGTCATTGGCTTTCTTATTGCCAGCACCTGCGGCGCGGCAGATGCTGCGAATCCCAGGGCCGCCGAATCGGTAACAGTGACGATCTTGTCTTCCAATCTTGCAAGCGGCGGAACTGTCGGGGAGTGGGGGTTTTCAGCATTGGTGGAAGTTGATGGCCGATGCATTCTGTTCGATGCAGGAAATTACCCCGATACTGTTCTTCGCAACGCCAAATCGCTCGGCGTTGATTTATCTTGTGTGACAGATGTTGTTCTCAGCCACTTCCATGCCGATCACACGACGGGTCTGCTGCCGCTTCTCGAAGACCTTCGTTCAAGAAACCCCAACGCAATGCGCAGAATCCACGTTGCTGAGGGATTCTTTCTACCCCGCCGTATTCCCAGCGGCAGCGGCTATAAAAAAATGAACCGGATGATTGCCATGCGCAAGGATCTGGAGGATGCAGGTGTCGAATTCATCGAATACCCGGGACCTGCAGAAATCTCACCTGCCGTCTGGGTCACCGGCCCGGTAGAGAGGAATCACCCGGAGAAAAATTACGCGCAGATTGTGCAGGTCAGGATCGACGGCGCCTGGGTTGTAGACCATGTGCCAGACAGCCAGGGTCTTACAATCGTGACGCCCGCGGGGCCAATTGTTCTGTTGGGTTGCGGCCACTCGGGCAGTGTCAATTTGCTCGAACAGGTCCAGCGATCCATTCAGGACCATTCTATCCATGCACTCATGGGCGGCATGCATCTTTATTCGGCAAGCGACGAAACGCTTCTTTGGACTTCGGATCGACTGCGCAAAATCGGCATACAGAACCTGATGGCCGGCCACTGCACCGGTATCGAGCCGCTGATACGTCTGCGGGCAGAATTGAACCTCAACCGTCGTACTGCGGTCGTGGGCGCTGTCGGATCGCGCTTCGTCTATGGCGAGGGAATTCATCCGACCGCAATCGCGCAGTAGTTTAAAGTAGTTTCTGCCGATCGCGAATATTGTTTATTCGCCCTTTAGAAATGGAGACCATCAAGTACACGACTGCTTTGCCGCTGGACTATCTCTGATACCATTGCCCGCCGAAATTAATCGACGGGACCACGATGCAGGGCAATACCGCTGACAACAATCGCAAGGTAGCCACCTGGCTGCTGGTTTGCTGCGCGCTCGTGTTTATCATGGTAGTACTCGGCGGCGTAACCAGGCTGACGGGTTCGGGACTGTCGATGGTTGACTGGCGGCCCGTGCTCGGCGCGCTGCCGCCGATGTCGGACCAGGCCTGGCAGAAAACCTTCGAGATGTATCAGCAGACACCTGAGTTCGCGAAGGTCAATAGCCACATGGAGGTCGATGACTTCAAGGGTATTTTCTGGCTGGAGTACCTGCATCGACTGCTCGGACGCACGATCGGCATCGTCTTCCTGGTTCCGTTTCTCGTATTTGCATGGCGCGGTTACATTCGAAAACAGGAGTGGCCGAAGTACTCACTGATGTTCGTGCTCGGCGGCATGCAGGGCGTGCTCGGCTGGTACATGGTGAAGAGCGGGCTCGTCGACAATCCCCATGTCAGCCAGTATCGGCTGGTCGCACACCTGGTCGCAGCATTCCTTATATACGGGTACATGTTCTGGATCGCACTGAACCTGATATTTCCGTCCGCCAGCCAGACGCCGCATCCCTGGTATCGAAAGACGCTGGCGTTAGCGACGTTGATCATGGTCACCGTCATCTCAGGCGGATTCGTGGCGGGGTTGAAGGCCGGCAAGATCTACAATACCTTTCCAATGATGGGCGAATACTGGGCCCCGCCAGGGATGTTCGCGATCGAGCCCTGGTGGCGAAACTTCTTCGACAACATGGCCACGGTGCAGTTTGATCATCGCATTCTCGCCATCGCCACTTTTGTTCTGATCATCGTCTACCGGGTCCACATCAGAAAAACGGACCTGCCTTCGAGGCTAGCCAAAGGCGTGAATGCCCTGCTCCACACGGCCGTGCTGCAGGTTGCGCTGGGTATCGCAACATTGTTGCTGGTGGTTCCGGTATCCCTCGCCGCAATCCACCAGGCGATTGGCATGCTGTTGTTTACCGTGGCGCTTTACCTGTGCCATGGATTGAGACGCGTTTGAAGTGGGGTCAGAGCCCGGCTCTGACCCCTATTACGGTTTATACCCATTGGCTGGCGACTCCGGATGCGAGAGCATTCAGGCATGACAATCAATAACAATAACGTCTGCTTTGATCAGGACCTGATCGCGCGCTATGGTGGGCGCGGTCCGCGCTACACGTCCTATCCGACCGCCTTGCAGTTCGATGAGTGGTTTACGGCCGCCGACTACGAGCGGGTCGTGAGATCCAGCAACCAGTCCGGGCGGCCACTTTCCATTTACGTTCACATCCCGTTTTGCAGGTCACTTTGTTACTACTGCGCCTGTAACAAGATCATCACCAGAAATGCGGAGCGCGTAAGAAACTACCTCGTCAACCTGGAACGGGAAATCGACCTGCAATCCATATTGTTCGACGACTCCCGCCGCGTCGAACAATTGCATTTTGGTGGGGGCACGCCTACCTATCTGAACCGCAAACAAATGTGGGCGCTGATCGCAGACATTCGCCAGGCATTTTCTTTCGATGAAAGCGACGATCGTGAGTTTTCGATAGAAGTCGATCCGCGCGCTGTCGAAAGGAACACGATTGCGTTGCTCGCTGACCTCGGGTTCAACCGCCTGAGCCTTGGCCTACAGGATTTTGACTCACAGGTGCAGAAGGCGGTGAATCGCGTGCAGTCGGTTGAACAAGTCTGCAAGCTGGTTGCAGAGGCCAGGGAAAATAACTTCAAATCAGTATCTTTCGACCTGATTTACGGCCTGCCGCATCAGACCGTTCAAAGCTTCGATCGGACGCTCGACCTGGTGCTGGCCATCCGGCCCGAGCGACTCGCTATTTACAACTACGCTCACCTGCCCGCGGTTTAAAGGGCAACGCATGATCAACGATGCGGACATTCCCTCACCGCAGACCAAGCTTGGTATCCTGCACCACACCATCGACAAGCTGGGCAGCTCCGACTATGTCTATATCGGCATGGATCACTTTGCGTTGCCGGACGACGACCTCGTGACAACGAAGAAAAACGGAACATTGCAGCGAAACTTCCAGGGTTACTCCACGCATGGCGATTGCGACCTTATTGGTCTTGGCGTCAGTGCGATCGGTCGCATTGGCAATGCCCATACACAAAATTCAACCTCGACATCGGAGTACGAAACTCTACTGTCCTGCGGCAGTCTGCCTATAAGACGTGGCATCGAGGTCGACCGGGACGATCTCCTGCGAACTGACGTTATCCAAAACCTGATGTGCCACGACGGTTTGAACTTCGATGATTTTGACAGCGCACATGGCATTTGTTTCAAATCGTACTTTCAGAATGAGCTGAGCAGCCTGACACCACTCGTAGCAGATGGGCTGGTCTGTATCGATGACGGCAAGATTGAGATTACCGGAAGTGGCCGTCTACTCATGCGCAGTGTCGCAATAGTTTTTGACCGCCACCTGCAGGAAAACACAAACGACAACAGGTTATCGAAGGCTATCTAGAACGGCGATCCCGGTCCGGGTCGACTGCTTGACGCAATGCAGTGAGTCACCGATACATATACCCATTGCTGCAACGTAACGGCCACCAGGGAGTTCTCTTACCAACGTCCACCGTGTAGGCTACAGAATTGCGGTCGGATCGTATGGCATCCACGCCGGGCTTGCGGGAGACAGGTCGATGAAGCTTCGTTACAAAATCGCGGGCAGTATCCTGATTTTCTCAGGCATAGCGATATCGTCACTGGCCCTTGTTCTAAGCCACACCTCTGCTTGCGGACCGGCGCCCACAGTCTCCGATGAAACGGAGTTGATGAAAGCCATAGTGTATCGCTGCTATGGTTCACCCGATGTGCTTGAGTTCGAAGACGTCGAAAAGCCTGCGCCGGCGGACGATGAGGTCCTGGTAAAAGTCGTTGCTGCGTCCGTCAATCCGCTCGACTGGCACTTCATGAGAGGCACGCCGTATTTTTTGCGCTTGATGTCCGGCCTGGGCGCACCCAATGAAACAAGGCTGGGAGTGGACTTTGCGGGCACGGTCGAAGCGGTTGGCAGCAACGTCAAGCGGTTCAAGCCGGGAGATGAGGTGTTTGGCGGGGGAAACGGGGCCTTCGCCGAGTATATAACCGTTGGTGAGAACGGGGCATTGGCGGCGAAACCGGCCAACGTGTCATTTGAGCAGGCGGCTTCTGTGCCAATAGCGGCACTCACCGCACTTCAGGCGCTTCGCGACACAGGAAAATTAGAGCCAGGGCAAAAAGTCCTGATTAACGGCGCGTCCGGTGGTGTGGGTACGTTTGCAGTGCAGATCGCCAAGTCATTCGGTGCGGAGGTGACCGGCGTATGCAGTACCCGAAATGTGGAGATGGTCCGATCAATCGGCGCAGATCACGTCTTCGACTACACCAAAGAGGACTACACCGAAAGCGGGCAACGATACGACCTGATCATCGACATGGTCGGCAATCACTCGCTATCAGCGAACAGGCGTGTTCTGAAGCTAGAGGGCATCTTCGTTATCGTCGGAGGTGGAAAAGGCAATTGGCTCGGGCCTATGATGAATCCAATCAAGGCGCTCCTAATGTCGCCGTTCGTGGACCAGGAGTTCGTCATGATTCTGGCGCAACTTCACCAGGATGACCTGGCCATCCTGGGTGACCTGATGCAGGCAGGCATTGTGACGCCAGTGATTGACCGGCGTTACCGATTAAGTGAGGTTCCGGCGGCGATCCGGTATTCGGAAGAGGGACACGCTCAAGGAAAAATAATAATAGATATGGAATAGATCGGCGCCAGACTGTACGTGACGGAGTTGACCCGAAGCGATGCTGGTCTGGTCGTATCGACGCTGCTCCTGAGATATCTGCATGCCGCGCCGAAGATAAAGAAAACCTCGGTTCGATCCCGGTTAATTCTCTACATCTCTGAACGAAGCGCTGGACTGGCACGGTGATTTTCACATAGTATCGCCTGCCTTCGCGCTAAAACGCCTGAAAATCAAGCAGCTCCAGCCATTGGATGAGCCCCATGAGTAGAGTACCCCCGGATATCGAAATTGCCCAGGCGGCGAGCAAACTGCCGATCGCGGACATTGCCGCGAACTTAAGTATTCCTGCCGAAGACATCATTCCCTACGGCCATGACAAGGCCAAAATCGGCTATGATTTTCTGGAGGGTTTGAACGGCAGACCCGACGGCAAACTGATACTCGTTACCGCGATTTCCCCGACGCCTGCGGGCGAGGGCAAGACCACGACCACGGTCGGACTGGGTGACGGTCTGAACAAGATCGGCAAGAAAACAGTGGTGTGCTTGCGAGAGCCCAGCCTCGGACCCTGCTTTGGCATGAAAGGTGGCGCCGCGGGCGGCGGTTATGCCCAGGTCGTACCCATGACGGACATCAACCTGCATTTTACCGGCGACTTCCACGCAATCGGTGCTGCGCACAATCTCCTTGCGGCCCTGATCGACAATCACATGCACTGGGAGAATCAACTCAACATCGATCCCCGGCGGGTGACCTGGCGCCGCGTTCTCGATATGAATGAAAGGGCCCTGCGCACGATTACATCCGGTCTCGGCGGGTTCAATAATAGTGTCGTCCGCGAGGCCGGATTCGACATCACGGCCGCGTCGGAAATCATGGCTTGCTTCTGCCTGGCTGACGATCTCAATGAACTTCGCAAACGCATCGGCAACATCACCATCGGCTATACGCGTGATCGGAAACCCGTGCAGGCGCAAGCGTTGACGGCGGAAGGCGCATTGACCGCACTGCTGCGCGATGCGTTCCAACCAAACCTCGTGCAAACACTGGAGAACAACCCCGCGCTGGTGCATGGCGGACCTTTCGCGAACATCGCGCATGGCTGCAATTCGGTGATTGCGACCAAGTCTGCATTGAAGCTTGCCGACTACGTCGTTACTGAAGCGGGTTTCGGCGCCGATCTCGGCGCGGAAAAGTTTTTCAACATCAAGTGCCGCAAAGCCGGGTTGCACCCCGATGCCGTAGTGCTGGTGGCCACGACCAAGGCACTCAAGATGCATGGCGGCGTACCGAAGAGCGACCTCAGCAAGGAAGACGCCAATGCGATCATCAATGGTTGCGCAAACCTCGGTCGTCACATCCGCAACATCGGTCAGTTCGGCGTACCGGTGACCGTCGCTATCAATCAATACATTAACGATACCGAGGAAGAGCACCTGGCGATCAGGAACTATTGCAAGGAATTTGGTGTTGAGTGCATCGTATCCTCGCACTGGGAAAATGGCGGCGACGGTGCTATCGATCTCGCAGAACAGGTGATCGACCTCGTTAACAATCACAAATCGCAGTTCCGACCACTCTACAAGGACGAAGTCACTTTGTGGGACAAGACCCGGCGCATCGCACGGTCAATTTACGGCGCCGAGGACATCATCGCGGACAAGAAGATTCGCGACCAGTTTGCGCAGTTCCAGGAGGACGGCTACGGCCACTACCCGATCTGCATGGCGAAGACGCAATACAGCTTCTCAACCGATCCAAATCTCCTGGGGGCCCCGTCCGGACATGACGTGCCAATTCGGGAAATTCGCCTGGCAACCGGCGCCGAGTTTGTGGTTGTGATCTGTGGCGCTATCATGACCATGCCTGGTCTGCCGCGTAAGCCGGCCTCCGAGAATATCGACGTCAACGACGAAAGGCGTATCACCGGCCTGTTCTGACAAGAAAGGGGCAAACCATGACCACCAGCACCACAAGATTCCTTCTAACTGTCACCCTCTTCTCCCTCGTAATTAGCACCGCGAGCGCCAAGGGTGAGGCGCAAAGGCGCTGGGAGCTCATGAACCAGATCCGCAAGGAGAAGTTCGATCTTGTCCTGCCAGAAGTCATGCGCGAGAACAATGTGGATATGTGGATCACAGTCAATCGCGAGGGTTTCGAAGATCCGTTGACCGAAGACTTCGGCAGAGGATACGTCGGTGACTACGGCTACTACATCTTCACCGATCGTGGCGATGGCCGCATCGAGCGGGCGATACTCGGTGTCGAAACCGCGCTCGTCGAAGACAATGGCGCCTACGATATCTTCGGCAGCAGCGCGGAGCTCCGTGAGTTTGTCGAGGAGCGAAACCCGCAGACCATCGCCCTGAATTACGCCCGCAATATAGGCGCCGCCGATGGGCTCAGTCACACCACACATCAAAAGCTGACCGAAGAACTGGGCGCACGATTTGCGGAGCGCTTCGTCTCCGCTGAAAAACTCGCCTCGGACTTTCGCTCGCGACGCGTCGCCTCCGAGATCGCCGCATTCGCGTGGGCCGGCGAGATGTCACGCAACATTGCCGAACGCGCGTTCTCGAACGAGGTCATCACACCTGGAAAAACCACGCTCGCCGATGTCGCATGGTGGATGCGCGAGCAACAGTTCGAGAACAATCTCGAGACATCGTTCGGCATGCCCTCTGTCTACATCACGGGACCCGACGGACTCGTTGCGCTATCAGATGATCACGTCATCCAGAGGGGCGATTTCCTCGCAATAGACTGGGGTGTCGGCTATCTCAATTTCTACACAGATATGAAGCGTCACGCCTATGTACTGCAGAAGGGCGAAACCCGTTTGCCGGACAGTTTCCAAAAGGCATTCGATAATGGCCGCGCGGTCCGCGACATCCTCAAACAGAACATCAAGCCCGGCCGAACTGCCGGGGAAACGTACGAACTGCTGAACCGACTCATTGGCGAGGCTGGCTTCACGGTCATGGAAACCTTCAACCAGCCAACAGACGATCCTGATCTCATTGATGTGATCATCGGCTGTCACTCTGTCGGCAATCTCGGCCACGGCATCGGCCCGTCAATCGCGTGGTTCAATCCCGAACGCATGAGCTACATGATTCAGCCGACGAACCTGTTCTCGATCGAGTTATTTGCCTACACGGCGATCCCCGAATGGGGTGGTAAGAAACTGCGTATCCCGCTGGAGGACAATGCCATCGTTACGGAGCGTGGTGTAGAATGGCTCTATCCCGTCAACCAGGAAGTATTACTGATCAGGTAGCCAATCGACACCCGTCATTTTCACTGCCAGGTCTGCGAATAAATGAATAACTTCAAAATTTCTGGTTTTGCTCTGGCCGGCGTTGTTTTCTTCCTCGCAAGTACTGCGAACGCCCATCATTCATTCGCCACCCACTATGACACGACCAACGTCGTTGAAATCAGTGGCGTCCTTTCCGAAGTGAAAATGCGCAGCCCGCATTCATTTTTCGGTGTGGATGTCGTCACCGAAGATGGCACCATTGAAACCTGGGCGGTCGAAGCTCATGCAGTACCGATACTCAGACGCCTCGGCATCACGAAAGATACGCTGAAAGTCGGCGATACGGTAACGATTCTCGGCCCTCGCAGCCGGCGGCCGGAAAAGC
>Ga0209988_10002221_pt1 | contig 12819 bp, 12 predicted proteins | sample N075metaG_FD_183115 | JGI IMG/M metagenome (GOLD analysis project Ga0209988, IMG submission 183115) | Deep subsurface microbial communities from Kermadec Trench to uncover new lineages of life (NeLLi) - N075 metaG (SPAdes) (version 2) | ecosystem: Environmental > Aquatic > Marine > Ocean trench... | reverse complement strand
AGGAAGATCATTTCTCGCAATAGGCTTGCACAGAATCCATATCTTTTTCAAGTGCTTTTGAAATCATACCCTTTATCATTGGACCCACCCTTTTTTGCATAAATTTATGTGGTCTCGCATCCATGATCAGGGTTAAATCGGTTTTGTCATCTACCGCTTTAACGCTCATCACTGTTTCCCAAACAGTGCCATGGCTATCCGTTACATACCGAACATGATCGTTTTCGACAAACTCGGTCACCTCGAGTTCCGTCATCGCTTCTTTGCCTTTATCAGCCGTGTTTCACGAAAACGCGTTCCGACACCTGATTTAACATCTGATAGAAATTCACATTTATAACATCGGGGATCGACTTCGAAAAATTATTGATATCCGATATGGGTTTTGAAAACCAAATCAATGCGTGCGTTAATGCTTCGTGTTGCGGTAAACCGGGTCATGCCGCTCCTTACTGTTTGCTAACTCGCGGTGTTTTCCTCTTTAAGCAAAGCTTCTATTTTGGTTTTTAGTAAATCAATTGCGACTTTATTATATCCGCCTTCGGGCACAATAATATCCGCATATCTTTTAGATGGTTCAACAAATTGTAAATGCATGGGCCGTACGCTCTGCTCATACTGCTCGATGACGGACTCCATCGATCTGCCGCGTTCAAGAATATCACGCTTTAAACGCCGAAGAACCCGGATATCCGGATCTGTATCAACGTAAACTTTTATATCCATCAAATCGCGAAGTTCAACATTATTTAAAATCAAAATCCCGTCCAGCACAATCATCGAATGCGGTCCGACTGTCTTGGTCGCTTTGTGGCGGTTGTGAGTAACGAAATTATATACCGGCTCTTCAATCGTCCGGCCGGCTAACAAATCTTTAACCTGTGCGACAAAAAGTTCGGAGTCGATGGCATCCGGATGATCGAAGTTCTGTTCGTGGCGTTTTTCCAAAGGCAGGTGACTCAAATCTTTGTAATAAGAGTCCTGTTTCAGCAAAATGACCTTGTCCGAACCGAGGTCTTTGTAAATGGTTTCGGCGACCAGGGTCTTTCCCGAACCCGAACCACCGGCAATGCCGATTAAGATGCCTTTTTTCTTCAAATTCTTTGTTGGGTTGCGGTTATGGCAGGACAGGACTTTGTGCCTGCCCTCGCTGCTTGGGTACCCACAAGAGGTGTCTTACGGGTTCTCCGGTTCAAAAAAATGTTACGAATCCAATAAAAAGTTCCTGGTGAAAGCCTCAGGGAGCAATTCAGCAATTGTTGTCTCTTTTGCTTCGCCTGCAGAATTGAGCATGAAAATTTTAATGTTGGGTGCATAGTCGATCAAAACCTGACGGCAAGCACCGCAGGGCGGGCAAAAGTCTTTGGTTTTAGCGGTGACGACTAACTGGGTAAAATCTTTTTCTCCCTCGGAAAGCGCTTTAAAAATGGCGACCCGCTCGGCGCAAATCGTCAAACTGTAAGAACTGACTTCGATATTGCAGCCGGAATAAATTTTACCGGATTCGGTTTCTAAAGCCGCGCCTACTTGAAAGTTTGAATAAGGCGCAACAGCTCTTTGCTGAGCTGCTTCTGCGGAATTGATAAGTTCGGTAAGTTTACCGTTATCCATTTCAATAGGGATGATGTATTTTGGCCACGAATTAGCACGGGTGAAACACAAATTTTTTCATACTTGGATATCTTTTCCCGTGTTTAATCAGTGGCTATTTTTAAACATTGTTTTATGAGTAAAAAAAATCCGAGATTGCTCTCGGATTTTTTCCTGAAGTCCTGCCTTTCCAGGCATGATTCTTAACTATCTCAGTCAAAAAGGTAAGTCGTCTTCCGCACCGGAGTCAGCGGCTGCGGGCGCACCGGAGTCAGCGGCTGCGGGCGCCTCGCTTGGTGGAGGCGCAGAAGAAACGCCGCTGCTACTGCCGCCGTCTTCACTTTTTGCATCGAGCATGGTCATATTATCCGCAACAACTTCCGTGGTATATCGTTTCACCCCGTCTTTATCCTCCCACGACCGTGTTTGCAACCTACCTTCAAGGTAAACTTTACTACCTTTTTTTAAATATTCACCGGCAATTTCTGCCAGCTTCCTCCACAGGACGACACGATGCCATTCCGTGCGTTCCTGTTTATTGCCATCTTTGTCGTTCCAAACTTCGTTGGTGGCCACATTAAAATTCGTCACCGCCGCCCCACTTGGAGTGTACTTTAATTCCGGATCAGAGCCCAAATTTCCGATCAGAATCACTTTGTTTACACTACCCCTTCCTGTAGCCATAAGACCTCTCCTTTAATTTATGAAAACTTTTATAATTAATTATATTATCGTAACAAAAATTTCGCTCTTTGTCAAGGTTTTTTTGGAGTTAGTTTTTGAACGAAAAAATGTATTGATTGACAAACGTAATTTTCTATTTTTACCTATAAAAAAAAGACCCAAATTAATAATCGTATATTTTCGAAAAAATGCCAGAAGCAAGAATCAATGAAGCCGTTGCAAAAGGCGAGTTCGACAACCTGCCGGAGAATGGCCAACCGCTCGACTTGAGCGATTATTTTCGTACGCCGGTCCAGTTCAGAATTATCTTTGATTTCTTGAAAAAAGCAGGTTTCCGCCGCAGGAATTTGAGTTGCTAAAACAAATCTCGCACTTAGAAGAAAAACGCAAGTCCTGCCGAGACCAAGAGGAATTGAGAAGTACAGACACAGAAATTAACGATAAAACAGCGGAGCTCAATATTCTTAAAGAGCGTTATCTGAAAATAAGAGGTCGAAAAAATTTTTCTTGCAAGTTAACCCCTTATTTCTATCTTTTGGTTAAGATCAGAAGCCGAAATCGACCCGACCTCACTTAAGCAGTCACACATTAACAGGAATCTCTCCAGGCATTTCAGTATTTGCGAATCGCGAGCTGCTAGCAACAGTAGATGTTTCATCAGTGACATGCAAGTTTCTTCTTGTCGGATTTTTGATGATGGTCTCGGTTGAACTGCAGAATATGAATCCAAAGTATTTGAGTGCAAAAGTCCTTCGCCATCATTGGGGCAGCGATTTTCGCGATTGGGTTTTTATAACGGAATGCGCAACATGGGCTGATATAGAAGAAGCAGGGAAAATTGATGAGGAGAATTTTAAAAAAAATGGCCGGATAAAAAGTGGGAGGAATATGTTCGGATGTTTGGAAAATATTTCACTACCCATTCAGATGAAATTTATGAGGAGCGGCCGAAGTATGGAAAGTAAGGTGTGACGAGATATCGGTACGGCTAACAAATTATATAATTATACTGTTACATTATTTATAGCAAACTAAGGAGGGACGTTATGAAAAAGCTGCAATTATTTCTGGTTCTACTTTTCTTGCCCGCGACAGCGCTGGCAAATGAGCCTTCCGATCTTCTTACGGTTTCGGATGTGTTTAATTTGGAGACTGTCAGCAGTCCGCAAATTTCGCCAGACGGAACCAGAATCGTCTATGTCCGTCAGTTTGCCGATATTATGACCGACAAGTATTACTCCAATCTCTGGATCATCGACTTCAATGGCTCGAACAACCGGCCGCTGACAACGGGTAATTATAGCGATGCTTCGCCGCGTTGGTCCCCGGATGGCTCCCGCTTGATTTTTACCTCCAATCGTGGGGGCTCGTCGCAGATTTACACGCGCTGGATGGATTCGGGCCAGGTTGCCAAACTCAGCAACTTGCAGCATGCACCGATAGGCATTTCCTGGTCCCCGGATGGCAAGCAGATCGCATTCACTTCCTTTGTGCCGGGCAAAAGCCTGAATTTAATCAAGATGCCGGCGGCTCCCAAAGGCGCCAAGTGGGCCGAACCCGCCCGTGAAATCGACAAACTTGTTTACCGGTTCAACAGGCAGGGCTACCTGCAAAACGGCTATTCACATGTTTTCGTCATGTCTGCGGAGGGCGGCACAGCACGACAAATCACCAGCGGCGACTTCCACCACGGCGGCGCCCCATTTAGAAGCGGCGGCCCGGCGCAATGGTCAGCCGATGGCAGGTCGATTATCATTTCTGCTAACCGGCGCGCGGATGCTGACCTCGAACCGCTTGACTCGGAAGTCTACGAATTTTCAATTGAAGATGGCTCGGTTAAAGCTCTGACCAATCGTAAAGGACCGGACGACGCAGCCTCGGTTTCGCCGGATGGCAAGTACATCGCTTATACCGGTTTTGATGATCGCTACCAGGGGTATCAAATGACGAAGCTTTATTTAATGCAGGCGGACGGCAGCGGATCTCGTGTTTTATCGGATGAGCTCGACCGCAAAGTGCGGAATATACAATGGTCGCCGGATGGAAAGGGAATTTATTTTCTTTACGACGACCAGGGCGATACAAAAGTCGGCTACTATTCCACCACCGGCAAATTCAGGAAAGTCGCCGGCCATGTGGGTCATCGCGTCAGCGCGTATGCGAGCGGGCAGTTTCATGCCGGGCCGAAAGGAAGATTTGTGATTGGATACTCACGTCCCGATAATCCGTCCGACCTGGCAGTCGGCACTTTAAACAAAGCCGGAACCCGGCAAATCACATTTGTGAATAAAGACTTGTTGGGGCACAAAACCCTCGGAAAAGTTGAGGAAATTTGGTATAAATCCTCCCACGACGGCCGTAAGATCCACGGTTGGATTATTAAGCCGCCCGACTTTGACCCTGACAAAAAGTACCCGCTGATTATTGAGATTCACGGCGGGCCGTTTGCCAACTACGGCGCCCGCTTTGATTTTGAAAAACAGATAATGGCATCAAAGGGGTATGTCGTGCTTTACACCAATCCGCGCGGCAGTACCAGCTATGGTGAAGAGTTCGGCAACCTGATCCACCACGCTTACCCTGGAGATGATTTTCATGATCTGAATTCCGGTGTTGACGCGGTTATTGCGAAAGGTTATATTGACGAAGAAAATCTTTACGTGACCGGCGGCAGCGGCGGCGGTGTGCTTACCAGCTGGATGATCGGCCGCACCGATCGCTTCCGGGCCGCGGTGACGGTTTATCCCGTGATCAACTGGTACAGTTTTGTGCTGACCTCAGACATTTCCGCCTTTGTGGCCAAGTATTGGTTTCCCGGCATGCCATGGGATCATGTTGAGCACTACGAAAGCCGGTCGCTGCTTTCCGTAGTGAAAAATGTGAAGACTCCGACCATGGTGCTGACCGGCGAGGAAGATTACCGCACCCCGATGTCCGAATCCGAGCAGTATTTTCAGGCGCTGAAGTTGTTGAACGTCGAAAGCGTCCTCGTACGGGTACCAGACGAGCCGCACGGTATTCGACGCTACCCCAGCCACTGGATGGCTAAAATGCTCTACATTACCGGGTGGTTTGAGAAGTACGGCAACATGCCGGATACTTCGAAGACGGATTAATATTGAAATTTATATACACGACATCCTTACAATAAAAAAAGACCCTTTTCCCTACGACGAAGCCTTAGCCAACTGCATCGGCGTGATTCTGAAAGACCAGCTAAATGTCGTTGGTAAAAAAAAGCTTGGCGGCATTGCTGGTACCATGGTGAACAAACCAAATGCAAGGTTCCTGACCAATTAGAAAACAAATGAAAAAATTCTTGCGGCTCTCTTATTCATAAGTATTTCACCCCTGCAGGCCCAACACATTTTAACCCTCGGCCTGGGATTTTCCGCATCCTTTTACGATGCTGAAAAAATGCAGAACTTTTCCAATACCTACAATTTTGTCAACCAGAATAATTTGGGGTCTCTTATGCAAGGCATCAACGGAGCCGAGGGATGCGATTCGAAGCTGGCTATCGATCTGCAGGCAGACCCAATTGGGGAGCGATAGCGGGGGTTCAACTCCTTTGCACGAAAAAATAATGCACGGTTTAATAACGGTAAAGTGCGAAACCTGGAACTAAAATGGAATTCTTTTTATACCGAATTTGAATTAGGTAGAACCTGGAACACTTTTTTATAAACGGACTGCTGGCATTTAATTTCAACAGGAAACTAAAAATTGAAAGTAATTATTTTGACGGATTTGGCATCCCGTTGGAAAAATTACTTAATGGCACCTACAAAAACAGTTCCCTGTTTAGGGCTGATGCCATTAACATAGGGAGGAAATCTTATGAATACTTCACAAAGCAGAACCTTGGTGATTGTCCTCGTTTTGAGCTTCATAGTAGCATCCTTGTTTAATATTCCAGCAGTCGCGCAACCCAACGAGCAGGGTAGCTGACGAGATGGTTAACGAGAAAGTGCAGGTGTATGGAGACGTGGCTATCCTCAGTTATAACTATGTCGGTGTGACAAAAGACAAGGATGGCAAGGTCGAATCCAGTCTGGCAAAGTCAACTCGTGTTTACGTGAAGAAGGATGGAAAATGGATGCTGGTGCACGCCAACTTTGCTGCAGTCAATTGATCGCATAATCAATGGGCGTGCAGGAGTGAAGGAATTCATCAAAGCAGAGTTCGGAGAACATGTACCTGAAAACAAATCACTTTGGTATTAACTCTGGCATTGAACTGCCTAACAATCATTTTGCAGTCGGCGACTGGACGATTGCGCGATTTTCAACATTTGCGCTTTTAATCAAGTTATTATAAGATCGCCACTTCAGTACGCCGAAACCCAGCCGCCACTGAAAACGTAGGTTTGTTTCTCTTCGTGCCAGCTGCAACTATTCCTTTAAAATATCCTTCAAAATCTTCACCGCTCTTTTATCCCCGGACTTTCCCAAATAATAAATCGCTCGTTTTCTTACTTCCGGATCCAGATCGTTTTTGGCTAAGTTACCGAGTACATCCAGTCCTTCCGGACTGTCGATTCGGGCTATATATCGAACCAATATTTTTCTGATCCTGGGATTTTTCTCTTTTTCAAGCAATGTCTTTAACAAAGGGAGGGCTTTCTTTTCCTCCATTTCAACTAAAGAACGGAGACTTTCAAGCTTGAGGTGTTCCTCGTCAGTCAACCGGCCGCCGCGCGGAAACTCTTCAAAATGTCGAAACATCTCAAAAGCCTCGATTCCTTGAATAGCTTCCAGACCTTCTAAAGCCTCTAGACTTTCGAGTCCTTGCAACCCTTCTTCCAAGCCTATCAAACCTTCCTCCAGGTCTTGCAACCCTTCTTCTAAACCGTGCAGTCCCAATTCCTGCAAACCGAGCTCTAAGCCTTCGAGGTTGATTTCCAAATTTTCCAGGCTGCCTGATAACCCTTCCAGGCCCGGAAGCCCCTCTAAACCCTGCAAACCTTCTAAACCCTGCAGACCCTCGAATCCGTGCAGCCCTTCCAACCCTTGAAGTCCCTCCAACCCTTCTAAATTAAGCTTGATTTCAGACTCGACTTTCTTCTCGACTTTTTCTTGTCTAGTTTGAGCAAAAGCGCTTGAAACGACAGCTAGCATAAGTATACCAAAAACAAGAAAATTTTTTCTTTCAAAAAGGCCCATCATTTTTACCTCCAATTATCTGGTTAAAATATCTTTGAAAAAAGCGACCGCGCGTTCATCGCCTGTTTGCCCCAGCCAAAACATGGCCTTTTTTCGGACTTTGGGATTCTGGTTGTTTCGCGCAATATCCATGAGCATATCGACAGCCTTTTCTCTATCCTGATGCTGGCTGATGGCAAAAACCGCCCTGGTTTTCAGGTCAGTCTCATCCTCATCTTCCACAATGTCGCCAAGCGCTTCGAGTGCTTTCTTGCCGGCCATTTGACCCAGCCAGAAGATTGCCTTTTCCCGCACTTCGCGATCTTTATCATTCTCGGCGACATTAATAAGGATTGGTACGGCGCGTTCGCTTTTATGTTGGCTGATGGCAAAAACTATTTTTTCTTTGAGCTTGCGCTGGCGAGTCTCTTTAAGCATATCCGTTAGGACATTCAGAGTTTCTTCGCGGTCGATCTGACCCAACCAGAAAACCGCTTTTTCCCGTACTTCCGAATCTTCATCACTTTTTGCAATTTGAGCGAGCTGTGCCACCACTTTCTCACTTTTATGCTGGCTCATCGAGAACACCAGCTTCTCTTTTATTCTTAGATTCTTTTCCTCCTCAAATAGTTGAACCAAGGCTGCAAAGCTTTCTTCCTCCGGAATTTGTCCAAGCCAGAAGACGGCACTCCTTCTAATGTCAAAAGCTTTGTTTTCGGCCGCGGTTTGGCTTAAATAAGAAATGACTTTCGGGTGTTCGTGGAGGCTCACAACAAATACGGCAGGCTTAACAACTTTCTTCTGGTAGCTGTTATTGTTGATAAGGCCGGTCAGATAGTCAAAACTTTCATTATTATCTATTTCGCCAAACCAATAAACCGGGAAACCATCGAATTTGCGTTTCCTGAAAAGATGGGTTAACTTAATTTTTCTAATGCCAAGGGTCTGGCGGTCGAGAAGGTAAAAAAGGCCCCAATTCGTCCAACTGTGTTTGGCGAATTCTTTTTTCATTACTTCGTACGCTTTTTCAGCTTTCTCGTCTCCGAGGTCGCTGAGGGCGTGCAGGACATGCGCTTTGAGATCATCTTCTTCCTGGAGATAGAAATCATCGCGTCCACGTGAAAGGGTGATATTGTCGTCATGGACATAAAACCGATCAAACCCGATATCTTCCCGCGGCTCGAAGCGGTAGCCAACCCAGAATCTGCTTTCCTTCGATTCGCTGCGAAAGCGCCTCTGCGCCGCGTTGATTTTCTCCTGCAGCTTTCCCGAACTCGTTTCGATGAGTGTCATAAATTCGGGGAGTTCGGGTTTTTTCTGGGAATGTGCAGGTATGAAAAAACCCAGGTTCAAAGTTAAAGTAAGAAGAAATTTAGTAAATACTTTCATGGTCAACTCCGGTTATTTTCGATTAGAAATTTTTTACATCAAACCTAGACCGATGCAATCTCGCTCGGCGGGACGCCTTCGCTCTATTAATCTTCAATTTCATTGATTGATTATCTCCAACAGCGCCTTTTTAGCCTCCGCATCATTTGACTGCCCCAGCCAGAAAATAGCCTTTTTTCTCAACTCGATGTCGTCGTCGCTTTTTGTTACTTTTATTAAGAAGTCGACCGACGCTTTTGAACCCATCTGACCGCAAGATGAGAGAATTTTTTTGCGTAACTCTAAACTGGAACTGGAGTCGTAAATATCGACTAACAGACTTAGATTCCCCGAGCCACCTCGTTGGCCGAGCCAGAAAATGGCTTTTTCCTGAATTTTCGGGTCGGAACTGTTTTTAGCAAAATCTACCAGAATATCGCTGGCACGGCTGCCGCCGATTTGACTCACGGAAAAAACAACTTTCTCCTTCGTTTTACGATTTTTAGTGGTCATGAAAATTTCCAAAAGAGTATCGAGGGTCTCGGAGCCGCTCTGCTGGCCAATCCAGAAAATTGCTTTCTCCTGGGCTTTTTCATCCGAATCATCTTTGGCGATTTGCGCGAGAAGTTTTGTTGCCCGGCTGCCACCGATTTGACTGAGCGAAAAAATTATTTTCTCCCGCGCTTTTCTATTCTTGGTCGTGTCGTAAATCTCCATCAGCAGGTCTACCGTCTGCGAGTCGCCCTGCTGGCCAAGCCAAAAAATCGCCTTCTCCTGCGATTTGGCATCAGAATCGTCTCTCGCTATTTGCTGCAGAATCTTTGCAGCACGACTGCCACCGGTCTGGCTGATAGAAAAAATGGCTTTTTCCCTGACTTTGGGGTTAGTCTCGTTCTTAAAGATATCTAATAATATTTCGAGACTTTCAGCGCCGCCGCGCTGGCCAATCCAGAATACTGCATACGCTTGCATTTTCGGGTCTTTGTCGGTCTTTGCAATCTTGTGCAGGATGTCGAGAGCTTTGGAACCACTGACCTGGCCAATCCCGAAAATGCATTTTTTTCGTACTTTCTCATGAGTACTCGAATTGAATATCTCCAGCAAAGTTGCAATGCTTTCCTCGCCGCCCTGCTGGCCGATCCAAAAAATCGCTTTCTCTTGTACTTTTGGATCGGAATCACTCTTGGCCAAATCCGTCAAAGCTTGTAAAGCCTGCAGGCCGCCGATCTGGCTGATGGCATAGACCGCTTTCTCTTTGACTTTTCGGCTGTTGCTGGTTTTGAGCACATCAATTAGGACGGGGAGTGCATCTTCTCCATTCAGTTGTGCTAATGCGGTCAACGCCGCTAATTTAACATCCTCGTCCGGATCCTCGCCGGACTCTTTCAAATAGACTTTGTACTGCGCTTTGCCGCTATTGTATAATTTTTTCGCCAGCTTCACCATACCTGACCGCGCATCATTTGCCCATTCACTTTTGGGATAAGAGTCCTTAACAAGTTTGTAAGCCGTGAACGCTTTTTCATCGTCCGTCCCTTCTTTTTCCAGGCTGTAGGCAATCCAGAAATGCGAAGCGTCGATGTACCGGCTCTCGGGGTATTTGCTGATGATTGTTTTAAAAGCCTTCATCGCCTCCTGATATTTGTCATCATACATCAGACCTTTGGCTTTTTTAAAATCCGAATAAGCCGGATCGGCTTGCAATTCAAATCCGGAAAACAGCGCACTAAAAGAGCCTGCTTCTGCGGTACCTAAATTCGAGCTTAAACTAATGAGAAAAATGCTTACTAATATTTTGCTTAATAATTTCATTGCAAGTTTGTCCTTATATTTAAAGAATGTTTTTTGCCGACTTTAGATTTTGTTCGGGGTTTAGATCGTGTAAATAAATCTTGAGTAATAAGCCCTTGCGGTCGATTCCACTTTTGACTAATTCGATATTTTCAATGTCCTGCTCTTCCTCCAGGTTGGCAATTTCCAGAAGAATGAGTTCAAGCTCCTCGACCAACTGTTTGACTCTTTCGTTCTTCGTTCGGGAGAGTCCGCCTTTTAAGAAAGCAGCTTCTTTAAGCAGGTTCCGGGCAACTCTTTTCTCAGTACTCCAGTCAGAATTCTCTTCTTGCAGGAATTCGGTATTAACGATTCCGAGAAACAGAATCGTCGACTTTTCTAAATAGTGCTCCGTCCGCTGGCTGATCAACTTTAATTCGGCCTGTTGGACAGCGGTCTGTTGTCCTAAGTTAACATTCTCGCGGGTCGAGAAAAATGTCCTGCCCAGAAAGACACCGACCACCAAAATAGCCAAAACACCGGCCATTTGAATCACGGGTACGGGAAATTTAAACAGATGGCTCAACCTTTGGCGCAGCTCTGCAACCGCGTTTGAAACTCGTGTCGGAAAGGGTTCATCGGTCACCTCAAGCTCGTTTTCAATTCGCGTCCAAAGAGAATCCGGCGCCACAACCCGCTCAAATGACGAGGCTTCCATAACGATCATCTTAAGTGTTTTTAACTCTGCCCCGCAGTTTGGACACTCTTTCAGGTGCTTTTCAAATCTAGTCTGCAGAGAATCCGACAATTTTTTTTCAAGATAGTCGGAAAGATTTTTTTGCACGTTTTTACAAATCATTTCATTCACCTAAGCTAAAGGATTATCCTCAAAACCCCGACCGGTTTTTGGCGGTTTCTTGTGCCGGAAATATGTGTGTACCAAACCCTGTCAAGGTTAACTTATTATTACCTATGCCAACGATTGATACATCGCCAAATAAGGCTCTAGATATTGCTTTAATTCTTTTCTGGCTTTATGCAACTGAGATTTTGAAGTCCCTTCGGAAATGTTCATCATCTCAGCGATTTCTTCGTGTTTGTACCCTTCGATATCATAGAGGACAAAGATCATGCGGTACCCCGCCGGCAAAGCCCGAATCGCTTTTTCAAGAAACGGTTTCATTTTAGACGTTTGCTCATTAGTTTTAAGTATCTTGAGATTTGTCGCTAGCTCCGACAACTCATGCACAACCAGTTCCTTCTTTCTCTTCTCCCTGCGAAAATGATTAATGCAGATATTGACCGTGAGTCGATAGACCCATGAAGAAAAAGCCGAGTCGCCGCGGAAGGAATCTATTTTTTGAAAAACTCGCACAAAAGCCATTTGGGTGATATCCTCTGCATCTTGTTGGCTGTTCGCCATTCGATACGCAATATTAAAAACCCGATCTTTGTAAAGCTGGTAAAGCTCGTATTGCGCTTTGCGCTCACCTTTCCGGCAACGCTGCACCAGCTCCCAGTCGATACTACCAGATTCGTCGTTCTTTTTTGCCTGAAAAACGTTTTTGTTTTTATTTAGTCTAATCGCCGCTTGCAGCAAATTGTCTCCGTCGGTTTAAATCTCGAGATTCGGTTTTTAAGACAAGCGTTTTAAGAAAACGGTTGCTTGAAAAAATTATTATTTACAAAGTAATAAAAAAATAGTTACTATGGCAAGTCACATTGAATCCAATTAATTATATTACATTATGACATGTAAAATATTTTTGACCCGTTCAATGCTTTTTTCATGACGCTGTTCCTTTGCCAGAAAGCAAAAGCGCAGGATTGGCTGCAATAGGGCGGCCCTAACGGTGATTTCACAATTGAAGCAAAAGGCCTTGCCGAAAAGTGGCCGGCGAACGGGCCCAAACATCTGTGGAAGCGTCCTTTAGGTTTAGGCTACTCAGCAATCCTTTACAAAGGCGACCGGCTTTTCACGATGTATAGTAAAGGCAACAAGGAAATCATCATTTCACTGGACGCCAAAACAGGCAAGACAATATGGGAATATAGTTACGCACGGGAACTCTGGCCGGAGATGAGAATGTATTTCGGACCCGGGCCAAATGCAACACCGTTGATTGTGGAAGACCGGATTATTTCAATCGGAATCGCCGGTCAAGTGCATTGCCTCGATCTCGCTTCGGGGAAGCTGCTTTGGAAACGCAACCTGCCTGCTGAATTCGGACGGCGAAAGCGAGTGGAAGAGTATGGCTACTCC
>Ga0209988_10002220_pt1 | contig 12821 bp, 11 predicted proteins | sample N075metaG_FD_183115 | JGI IMG/M metagenome (GOLD analysis project Ga0209988, IMG submission 183115) | Deep subsurface microbial communities from Kermadec Trench to uncover new lineages of life (NeLLi) - N075 metaG (SPAdes) (version 2) | ecosystem: Environmental > Aquatic > Marine > Ocean trench... | reverse complement strand
CGAGAGACTTCTTCCCGACTGAGCACCATCGGTAATTTGCGGGGTACGGGTACGGTCTTGAGCTTACCCACTATATTTTTATCCCCCACGGTGACTTCAAAGAAAAATCGTAGCGCAGTAATCGTCGTATTGATGGTGATACGGGAGGTACCCATATCGGTCAAGAGCAACTGAAATTAGCGCAGTTCTTTCGCAGTAGCGGTATGCGGTGAGTGACCCAGGTAATCAGCCAGCTTCTTAACAGCTCGGATATAACCCACTTGGGTCTTGGGTGCGAGTTTACGTATATGCGTATCTTCGATCATGCGTTGACGTAGTGGACTGATGGGTTGTGTTGGTTGTGCCATGACGTTTCTCCTGTGCTGAGACGAGGCAAAATGCCCCGTTTCTCAAATGCCGCTCAGCGCGCAAAGACACGGCCGAGAAATACATAGAAACTACTTCTGCCGCCTTCGGCCCGGCCGTAGGCGAAATACAATGGACCCACAAAAGTATCGAACCCCAAATAAATACTGCCGGCATTAATAGTATTATCGAAAGAGATATCGGCTTTGTTGTTCCACACATTTCCGACCTCAAGCGAGGCGCCGACATAAGTCGGTATGAGATCGAAATCGAATATCTGGCGTCGATAGCTCGCTGTTAACTGGGCGTAATGTTGTCCGCTGAGTTCATTGCTATGTAATCCCGACAGCCGCAAGAACCCACCCGCTCGGAACAGGCTCTCTACGGGCGCATTATCATCAGGCGTGGTGAAATAGCTTAGGCCGCCCATAATTGTATTGCGTCCCCATGATTGCACCCCAAAAGCACTGAGCAGCACCTGATCGTAGTCGGAATCATCGCCTAGTTCTTCACGTGAAGACCGCCACTCCAAACCACCAAAAATACCTGACTGTGGAAAATAGAGATTATCCATATTATCGATACTTAGTTTAACGAAGCCTTGACCTGTATCGAAATCGACAGCCGGCAGTGTGGGATCGCCCACGCGCACGCTTGATTCACCGGTAAACCTTCGCCATCCGAGGCGAAACTCCCCCCAGGTACCGAATTCTCGGCCAGCCGCGAGCGTCACACCGCTGCGCTTCTGGCGGAACTGGGCTACCCTGTCTTCTCCCTGAAATAGATCGACGTTTTTTCGTTCCACAAACACACTTGGATTAACGAAATAGCGCGAACCCACATCCAGTGGTTGATACAACTCGGCAGTGATACCCGGTTCTTCACCCAAATCTACTATGGTGCGCCACTCACCGCCAAGATCATTCAACATGGTACCCAGGTAACCAACGCTAACATTAAACTGAGAACTCCCTTGAAGGTCTCCCTCAAAATGGAGACCAAACTGCAAGTAGTTAGGGCCCCACGGACGTTCTTTTACATGCAAGACCAATCCGGTTTTACCATCTTCCTCGACCAGCTCCCACATCACCGTCTGAAACAACTCCAGGCCATAGATTCGTCTGATATCTTCTTCGAGTAATACTATATCCAAAGGCTGGCCGATCTGAATCGTTAGACGAGCCTTCAATACTTCGTCGCCCAGGCGTGACCGGTTGTTCAGGTGAATAAAATTAATAACAGGTAACTCATTATTGGGCTTAGGCCGCGCAGCCACATGAGCGGTGTATGCTTCATCGGATAAGGACAGGTTACGTAGCAGGGTAATCTTTGCACTCGCTGCCTGCACGCCGATACCAATAATTTCGTTTACACGGCTAAAATCGCCTGAGGTAATATCACCCAACCCGGGCACAACCAGAATGTCTTCGGACACTAACGTGCGAAGTTGCTTCTGGGTTTCCCGCTGAGTGAGTATCCCGCTAAGTTGTCTAGTGATCCCTATCGTAGAATCGAGTTCATCGCGCGTTAAAAGGGGCGTACTGATATCCACGACGATTAACACATCCGCTCCCATCTCCCTTACTACAGTCACTGGGAGATTAGTCGATATACCCCCATCGACGAGTAACTTCCCTTCAATCTCCACAGGTGCCATGGCAACGGGAATAGACATACTGGCACGCAGCGCCTGAGCCAAATTACCGGACCCGAGCACCACGGACTCGCCAGTGACGATATCGGTCGCGATAGCGCGAAATGGGATACTCAGTTTGTTGAAGTCCTTGATTGTCGCAACCGGCAACGTGAGCCTTTGCAGCAAAAGTGCGATGCTCTCACCCTGAACAATTCCTTGTGGTAATTTAATATTACCGTCGCCGAATCCTGGTTTAGCCTTAACAAGCGCAAAGTCATCATCCCTTTTGCGGTGAAATGACCGGTCTTGCCGAGGGAGGGAGTCAATAAATACGCGCTCCCAGTCAATACGTTCTACCACCACCTCGATCTCATCGGCAGACATCCCTGAGGCATACATACCACCGATTAAGGCTCCCATGCTGGTGCCGGCGATATAGTCGATTGGGATGTGGTTCTCTTCGAGAACCTTGAGTACGCCGATATGAGCAAACCCTCTGGCACCACCACCGCTGAGTACCAGACCGACTTTGGGGCGCACCTGGGTTTGGGGAAATTCCGTCGACGCATGGGTCACGAAGGGAGTCAGTGCAACAAGGCACATCAAACTGGCCGCCCAAATGAAATGCAACGCGAAGAGTTTTTTTTCCATCAGCGTACCCCCTTCGTACTTAGTAGAATCCTCCCGAAGGAAGCGCCAAAACAGCTTTAGTAAGAAGTGGCCTCATTCAATAAATACGACCACATACCGGCTGCTGTACGGCATGTAATAGCTGGCGCCACATTGATGCAAGGTCGTGCCTTCGATAACGACCGTGGTGCAGCCTCGCGGCAGCGTTGCAACATAGACGGTGGTTCTGTGAATCACCCGCCGGGTCGTGTGCCGGGCGACAGCGGCGGGCCTCACCGGTTGGATCCGGACCACGCCCGCGGGCGCGTCTCGAATGAAGATCCCTGAGTGAAGAGTGGTATCAACAAGCGTGCCTGATATGAGCACACAGCAGCCGATCAGTAGCGGCTTTAATAGAGTCTGAATCATTGCTGACCCTCCTCTTCGGTTTTCATCTCACCAATCTCATTGAAAGATATGGCATCGATCCGTCTGGCACCCGCTGGCATGGAAAATTCAAACTGGCTATCGGGAATCTGAGCCTTAGTCTTCCAGTCATAAAAACGCACCGAGAATTGTGGCGCCGCTGTTATCCACTTACTGGTAATAACATACTTCAGCGGTAGAGGTTCATTGCCAACCTTGACCCACAATTGCCAGTCTACGTTGTTTTCCCGGAACGCCAGGTGATGGGCCTCGATACCATTAAACGTCGTAATACCCATGTAGTCACCGCGCGTAACACCAGATTTCAAAATTGGATAGGAATCTGCGAACAGCAGGTCAGCCCCGGGTGCGTAAAGGCCCGTCTCGAATTCGACAAGGCGGATGGCATCGTCGACAGTTCCAGGGGCCTGCCTTTGAATATACAGATTTTTTTTCTTGTCGAGGAAAGTGAAGGTCTTAGCGTCATAAATCATCTCGATATCCGCGAACATCCCTTTGCGCGTGACATACATTTTACCGGGACGTTTTATTGCAATTTCCGCGGAACTGCTGAGCTGCAGTTTTTGGCCCTCATCCGTCACCAACTCATTTTCAATGCTAGCCTTCATGCTGAACGATGAAAGACTGCCCAGGAAAGTGGCCATAGAACGCAAGACCTTGTCGGCCTGGGGATTAATTGAGGCGGAATCCGCGGCAGCAGAAATCGAAAATAATAATGGTAATACCGACAGCATACTGGCACATGGCCGTTGCATGAATCGATTTATCATCATACCTTCTCCCGACGAACGAAACTCACAATGGAGTGAAGTCTTTGATGGCATTCTCTGTCAGCCTATGTCTTCAACTAACCAACTTTTCCAGCTAGTGCTATTGTAACTTTTTAAAGTTTTCTGAGGCCGTATGCCATACGTAGACAAACTGTATCCGAATAGCACTGTTGTTCACGTCACTATCTCCAAACACATTGGAGCTAAAGCTAGTGCGTATCATGAGGTTGTCCGTTGCAGTAAAATTCAAAGCATAACCAAGATTTCCGATGTCGAGTTCTCCCCCTGCTTCAACACCACCGATGGTTGACTGGAAACCTTTCCGATAAAGCAAATCAATAGAACCGAAGAAGCTCCGAGTAAAATCCTGGGTTAGATGCGCTTCCAGTTGCCAAATAGGATCATTCTCCAGTCTTTGACCTATAAAATCGTCGTTATCCCCGAATAACCAAACCGAGGGTATTATTTCAAAACTTCCCATGTAACCAGGACTAAATACACCGAAATGATATTTAATAGGCAGGGCAATACGACCCCACCAGCGGTTTAGACCCATGTTCACCAGTTTATCGCTTTCGTATTCACCCATTGGAACTCCCAGCATTACCGCGGCGTCCACGGTCCAGGTCGGTTCGTAGTTAAACAGATCGACATTACTCTTAAGTCGCGATGTGCCAACAAGATTAATATCCAGCTGCACTATGGGATCGGCGTATCCGGCACTGGATTGGCTAAATGCGACAGTAGCAGATTCGCCCGGCGGCAAAAATTGGGATGGGAGGCTACCGCCAATATTGGCTTGAACACTACCCCCGGCGAGAGTAACGGAAAACGATGACGCCCGATTGAATAATGTCATATGGCGTGCCCAACTGGCGACAACGATATTGCCCTCGACGTCCGAGTTTGGATAGATGTATTCTCCTGGAGCAAACTGTTGTGCACCGGAGGCTTGCAAATTCAAATTCAGGTATTGGAAGGATATCACTGTACTACCTTCCCGCGCCTTCCAGTAGGCACGTGCGCCGTCGTCAACGGCAAACACCGGAGCGCTAAACGACAAGATGACAAGGTTCGTAATTAACGCTAGCAAGCGGATATGTCTAATTTTTGAATTCATAATGAGGTCCTAATTTACCGATTCATAAGTTCGAGAAGTTTTTCATAGGGAATCGTCTCCAAACCACGGAAAGGTGGGTAGCTATCAAACTCCGGCACCCGATCGGGAAGCTGCTTTCTCGCTTGTTCAAAGGGCGACCTTGCTCCAATGATTACCCCATTCGTTTTCACATACTCATCCCATAAAGCGATAAGTTGTTTCCTTTTTTTAGGGAACCTGTTCGATAAGTCTTGCTGCTCACCGGGATCCTCGGCAAGGTTGAATAACTGCCAGTCTTCAGTGCCTAACGGTTGATAAAGCCAGGTGATCTTCCAGTCCCCCTGGCGGATCGCCCGGTTACCGAACAACTCCCAGCCCAGCCAGTCATCTGAAGTACGGGGTGATTGGGTGTCACCTTTAAGCATCCCCACCCAGGATTTGCCCTGCATCGGTTCAATTTCACGCCCCTTGTAGTTAGCAGGATATTTAATGCCCGCCAACTCCAGTATGGTTGGAGCAATGTCCATGACATGGAGCACGGCCTTCTTGTTGAGTTCGCCAGCGCCCTTCACACCGGGGCCACTGATGATCAGCGGTGAGCGAATACCACCTTCCGAGACCCACCCTTTGTAAATTCGAAAAGGCGTCATGGACACTTGTGCCCAGGCCGGTCCATACTCGGCAAACGTACCCTTGCGGCCAAGGGAGTTGTGCCCATCTTCGGCAAAATTATTCATCGCATGGAGGAACCCAAAAGAGCCCAGTTGCCCAGCAACCATGGCTCTCAGATCATTTCCCTCAGCGCCGTTATCGGAGATGAAGATTACAACAGTGTTGTCGTACTCACCGATTTCTTTGAGATAGTCGAATACCCGCCCGATCTGGTCGTCCATGTATTCCACCATCCCGGCGTACAGTTCCATTGTCCGTCCTTGCATCACGCGCACTGCGGGCGTGAGCATCGTGGATCGCGGCAGGAAAAAAAGACGGTCGGCCGTGTTAACGCCTTTGTCCACGATGCCCAGTTCCTGCATGCGCGCAAGGCGTTGCTGGCGGATCCCATCCCAACCTTCGTCGTAACGATTCTTGTAACGGCGCAACCAGTCATCCGGCAGTTGCAGGGGACCGTGGGGTGCGGTGTATGCCATGTAGGCAAAGAAGGGTTTATTGTCCTTGCGGCCCTCTTCTATGAACTGGATGGTCTTGTCGGTGTAGGCCTTCGTAGCATAAAAATCCTTGGGCAGTTTCTTAACGGGGCGCCCGTCTTCGGTATACGGCATCTTTGGTATCTGCCATTCAATATTCCAACCATCGTCAAAGTAGCTGCCACCACCGACAAGCGTCGAGAAATCACGCTCGAAGCCGCGGGCGTGCGGAATCTGGTCCTGTTTTAGGCCGAGATGCCATTTCCCGACCATGTAGGTGTGATAGCCGTTGTCTTGCAGCAGCTCGGCGACCGAAGCCACACGTTTGTTGAGCACACCCTCGTATCCGGGTTGTCCAACCTGGTTAGGCGCGATCAACTCGCCCATGTTGCCCAGGCCGGCAATGTGGTTGTCCGTTCCGCTGAGCAGCATGGAGCGGGTAACCGAGCAGGTGGGTGATACGTAGAAGTCAGTGTAGCGCATACCCTGCTGAGCCAGTTGATCTAACACGGGTGTATTAATCTCACCGCCATAACTGCCCAGATCCGAGTAACCCAGGTCATCGGCAACGATCAGGAGTATATTGGGCCTGGATTGCGTCTGTGCATTTACCGGTATCGTACCTGTCGTCAATGTCAGCGTGAGCATCGTCGCAAGCGCGAGTTTGAAAGATAAATTCTTTCTCTTTATATTCATGACATATCACCTTTCTGCGCGTACATTTACTTACTCCTATTGGATTATTTACCGGGTTTAAAGCTACCGGCCTACTCACCGCGGACCTGTTTCACCCTCGCGCGAAACCGTTTGGCATATACTTTCAGTGATTCTTCGATGGCCTCCCAGGACAACTCCTTAGATCCACCATCAATGCTTCGTAGAGGTTTCGTATCAAGACGTACGGCCAACCGCTCGCCAGTTAGCGAATCAAACATTTCGACCTCAACCGAGGCTTCTTTTAAAGAGAAATTCTTTGGTTTTGATCTCCCGGTAAGTTTTTTGGCTCCCGATGCGAGAAGACCTAAGGGTGAATATTGTCCAAATTTACGTTTCGGTTTTCCCAGGTGCAGGTTCGTGATAGCGATCCGTGCCCCCATAACACCTGGACCCGCTTTGGACACCACCGGGTAATCGGGCTCCAGCGCCTCGATCATGACCGCCCGCATGCTGTCCACCAAAATCTTCATCTGTTCTGCATCGATACCTTTATACTTTGAATCCGGGGCTATAAAAATCTCGATGCCCACCAGTAAAATCTTGTTGTAATCCTTAAATTGCAAACCAGGTTTGTTCCAGTGCCATACCCCCTTCATATCCGGGACCGGCACCAGCTCCGGTGACGGATCGATGAATCCTGATGTATTCGGTTGTGCAGCACCCCATGCCTGACTAGAAAATATCAATGTCAGCGTAATAATGAGTTTGATGATGTTCAATTTGTGTCTCCTGTAGCAATCAACTACATAAAATAACGAATACCTAATTCAAAAGTGAAATCACGATCGGTTAAGTCATCCTTAATGACTCCCAGCCCGGCTTGACATACATAACCGATTTTTTACCCAACAATTTGCCCAGCTCGGGCGCAATCCACAACGAGAACTCGTTGTCATCTCGCTCAAAGTCATACACGGCCTGCACCTCAGGTAACAGGTACAAGCCGACCAGCAGATTTGGGCCCGATTTCGTGAGCGGTATCATCGCGAAATAACGGCCACGGTAGCGGGAAACGCTCTGTTCGCCTGCGGATTTATACAGGTCGAAGTCGTATAAATTAACCAGGGCGATAAAACCGGGACCGGTGATTTTTACGTCTTTAACATACACATACATAGGCGTCATGATAGTGGTATCACTGCCGAGCGCAGGATCATTCGCAGTAGGGAAAGTGGTTTCCATGCCAAAAATATGCGAAGAACCTTTAAACTGCATAGATGGTGGCTTGACAAGAATGCGCAGAACCAAATCGCCCATGCCATTGGCGGTCGTAGTCGTATTAGCCGGAGCAGGCAAACCTGAAAAATCGATCTCTTCACCCATCGGCAGGTCATAGGTCATGCTCACATCTTTATTGAACGCAATGGAACCAGAAAGCATCAGTTGCTGCACTTCGAGACCATTCTCAAGCTCTGTATATGTGTAAAACGGTGTGAACTTGTTTGCAAAACCGGTTGGATTGGTACCGGTTTTGTCCCCCTGTGTGACTTTTGTCGCCGGGACTTCTCCCGCTACAGCACTTGGTCCAGTTAGTCCAAGACTCAAGACAACAGTCATCAATATTGCAATATCGCTTATTCGCTTGATTCTATGGCTTCCCTTTCCAGGTTGATTGTTTTTGTTAACTCTCTTCACCGTCTCCCTCCTGACTGTGTGAATAATTAATAAGCAACTGAATAAATTTTGAAGCCCCACGGATCTTAGTTCCTTGTCCACTGATCGCCCGTATAACGTCTATTCCTGCATCATCGGAAGAAAGAAGTTTCGATACGTCTAACACGAAGGTCCCATTAATAGAATCACATGTATCTCTGAGCTGTTCAGCAGCATTTTCGGCGAGACGACCGGCGAGGAAAACAACAACCTCAGGCCCCTCGGAGTTAACATCGATACGGATCGTCATGTTATAAACTATTACAATATGCGTGCCATCCCGATGGGCATGCATGAGAAACCTGATAACCTGTTGTTTATTAAGTAATTAATCGATTACATCTGACAGTTTTCGCACCTATCATTATTTCCTTTGGCCGATATATAATCCACTAAGGCCTAAATATCGGCTGTAATGGCCGATATTTCAGCAGGTAGTTACAACATCAAGGGAAAACTCTTGTAAACTCCCAGATGAGATGAGAGCGAAGAAAGTCAGTGGGGACCAGCACTCCTACCAACTGATCCACGAAGTTACGAGGTTATTCGTCGGTGCCAGTGCCGAGGAGATTGACATGCTGGTGGATGACTGCCTTGCGAGGATTGCTGAATATTTTCAGGCATCTCAGGTTGGGCTGGGCCAGTGGTCCAAGGCCGGTAAAATTCTGCCCTCGCTGCGCGCGTGGGGGCCTAGACCGGTCAATGTTTACCTGGAGACAGCCGGGCCTGGACCGGAGGCGTTTGATTTTCTTTGTCGCAAAGGTTCAATCATTTGGAATTGTCCCGAGGACCTCGCGGAACTACCCCAGCTTCAGCAGCACATTCGACAGGTCGGGGCCATGGCGGGAGTGTTCTGTTTGTATCGTGATCATGGATCTCACACCGAACATTTGGTGATGGCCAAGGACAGTGAAGCGGTATGGCCGGAAGACACGGTCGAGTTCCTAAACACAGTCGGCACGGTCTTGTACACTGCACTTTACCGTCGACTGGCGGAAGATGAGGTGAAGCGACTCAGACAACTCGAACAAACTGTCGCCACCATTGTCTCAGAATTTGTTCACATACTGCCGGAGCTAGTGGATGCCCAAATCGAAAAAGCCCTGGGGCAGATATGTGAGTGTGTCGACGCTGATATTGGCATCTTCCTTCAATGGCAGGACTCCGAGGGATTGACGATGAAGGTGAGCCACGAGTGGGATGCCGACTCCATCGATGGGCCTCTCTTCCGCGGTGCCATTCTTGAAAACGATTATCCGTGGCTGGCTGCGCAACTAAGACAATCGGAGCCTGTCCTCATCGATAATCCGGACGACTTTCCTGCCGAAGCAGTTGCCGAGCGTGCGGCCTGCGAGCGCTTCGGCATACATTCGATCCTGTGGTCCCCCTTTGCGGTCGCTGAGGGCTTGCAAGGTTGCATCGGCCTGGGCACGATCAACAGTCCGGGCTCCCGTCTGAAGGGAGCCGTGCCACAGCTCGGCCTTATTGGAAACGTCCTCGCCAGCGCCATTGAACAGCAACAGACAGACCTCAAATTGCGGCAAGCCTACGATGATATCAAGCGACTCAAACATCACCTCGAAGCCGAGAACGTCACGCTACGAGAGGAAATCAAAACTTCCTTTAACGAATATGAGCTTATCGGCAAAAGCCATGCCATTCAAACAGTTATACATCAGGTCCGACAGGTGGCAAGTACAAGCTCGACTGTTCTTTTTTTGAGTGAGACCGGCACAGGAAAGAGCCTCTTCGCCCGCCTGCTCCACCGGCTGAGCGACCGTAAAGATCGTTCACTGGTCACGGTGAATTGTGCGGCTCTTCCTGCCGAGCTGATCGAGAGCGAGCTGTTTGGGCACGAAAAGGGTGCGTTCACCGGCGCGATAAGCAGGAAAATCGGCCGCTTCGAACTGGCGGATGGTGGCACCATCTTCCTCGACGAGATCGGCGATCTACCCATCCAGCTTCAGGCCAAACTGCTCCGGGTTCTACAGGACCGCGAGTACGAGAGGCTCGGATCATCAACCACGAGGACTGTGGATGCAAGAGTCATCGCTGCAACCAACCGGGACCTCGACCAGTTAATCGACCAGGGCAAATTCAGGAACGATCTGTACTACCGTTTGAGCGTGTTTCCGATCCGGCTTCCGCCGCTTCGCGAACATCGTACCGACATTCCCCTGCTCGTCTGGTTCTTTATTACGGAGCTGCAAGGCCCGCTCGGGAGGACCATCGGAAAAGTCCCCTCATCGGCAATGGATGCCCTTACTTCCTACGACTGGCCGGGTAATATACGGGAGCTTCGCAATGTCGTCGAGCGCGCCATGATACTCTCTCAGGGCACAACGCTCGAACTTGAGAGTGCTTTTTCGGGTTACCTCCGATCCGGTCATGCTTCCTACCCAACTCACGAGAGCCAGAGCGAGAACATTGAGGACGTTGAACGCAACCACGTGGTAAAGGTACTGGAGGATTGCAATTGGAAAATCCGTGGAAAAGACGGTGCAGCCGAACGCCTCGGGCTCAAACGAACTACTTTGCAATCGCGAATGAAAAGACTCGGGATTCAGCGTCCGTCTGTCTGAGACCAAAACTGCTAAAAATTTGGTTAACTGTACGTCGTCAGGTTCTGTCAAGTTAACCAACGTCGGAAAAATTGATGCACGCTCATAGGCTCGTCCCTGTTCAGCAGTCGCACGTCACTTGCTGCCAGGTTTCGAACGATCGACTTCTTAGCAACTGATAGTGGGCAGCCCGAAGAAGATGCCGGCCGATGCGAAAGAGATTGCGAACCTGACTATGAACGGCCAAGAAACTTTGTGCCTGACCTGGTGATTTGAACCGTCGCATCTGCCGCTCCTGGACTCGCGTATGCTCATGCGATACCTCGGCACGGTTATTCGCATAGCGCTCATGGCAGTGCATTGAAGTGGGTATGATTACTTTTCTCGCCGCGCCGTAGCTGGGGAGTTTATCTGTAACGATAAGCCGGGCAGAGCGACCTTGCCCTTTCATCAGTTTCCTGAAAAAGCGTAGTGCCGCTTGTTTGTTCTTGCGCTTTTGTACCAAAATATCGAGGACATCGCCGTCTTGATCCACAGCGCGCCACAGGTATCGTCGCTCACCTCGATCCATCACGATGTTAACTTCACCCATGTACCATGTGTTGCCCAGTGAACCTAGACGTTTCTTGATTGTTCGTGCGTACGCCGGGCCGAATTTATTACACCAGCTGCGGATAGTTTCGTAGGAAACAACAATCCCGCGTTCGGCCAAAAGATCTTCAACATCTCGAAAGCCGAGACAGTATCGATGATATAGCCAGACCGCATGGCTGATGATTTCGGAAGAAAAACGGTATCCATGGAAAGCTGGGTTTGATCGATTCATGCGATCAGTTTGAACGATTGGCCCTTAAGTTGACAGTACCTGAATTTGATTACTATCGGGTTTTGGATGACATCAAGAAGTTGATGAAGTTATCGCAAATTGGTTGAGACTGAAACTGTGCATCACCGCACACCTATCAACACGCAGACCAGATTTTCTCAGGATGATTCGAGTTCACCCGGATTGTTTTGCAGCGTTGATTCGTTTGTCGTGAATCTCCTGTAATTGCTGGCGGATATCGGGGTATTTATCGACGATTTTGAGCATCGCTTTTCTGGTAATGCTGACCAGGTTGCAGGCGGTTCGAGCGACGATGCTCGCGCTGCGGCGGTGCCTGCCTTTTTCCTGCTCCAGTAACGAGGACTCTCCTATTATATCGCCATCCTGAAACTCGGTAACCTGCTGGTCGATACCCTCTTCGTCCAGCTTCAGAACGGCCGCAGTACCATGTATTAATATATAAAAATTGTCACCCTTTTCGGATTCACCAACAATCGTGTCTCCGGCGAGGAAAGTGATATCGTTTGCCTGAATTTCGAGATCGCGCCGATCTTCACTGCTAAGCGTGTTGAACAGGTTTACCTGGTCGAGCAGGTCGGATAGTGACACACTGCTCCTCGGTAAACTAACCTCGCCAATGTTGATGCCTTCGAGTTCGAGGGCAACCTTGTTCTTGATGATGTTGAAACCCTTGGCGCCTATTTCACCATGCTCAAACTGCTTTTCAACATGCATCCAGCCGCGATGGATCATCGAGCGATGCGCCATTCGTTCCATATTACGGTGATAGAACCCCGGGAAATGCTGTTCCGCGGTGGCTAGCTCCTTGCGATAAAAGCGGTTACGCGCGCTATAGTTTTCGATCAACTGGTCACGCGCCGACTGGTCCAGCTCATCCTGGTGTTTGAGCATTTCGATGATATTGTTACTGATAATTACCTTGGCTATGTGGCGCTCGATCTGTTGAACCAGACGTAGCACCTGGTACCTGGAGAGTAAACTAGACATCCATG
>Ga0209988_10002219_pt1 | contig 12821 bp, 10 predicted proteins | sample N075metaG_FD_183115 | JGI IMG/M metagenome (GOLD analysis project Ga0209988, IMG submission 183115) | Deep subsurface microbial communities from Kermadec Trench to uncover new lineages of life (NeLLi) - N075 metaG (SPAdes) (version 2) | ecosystem: Environmental > Aquatic > Marine > Ocean trench... | reverse complement strand
CCGCCAGACCCAGCCATTTCACCAGGGCGTTGGAAATACCATCGAGTCGAGTTAGTAGACACAGGGTTCCCGCAAGCGCCAGGCAGGCCGCGATTCCGGTCAGTCGCGCTCCGTACCGGTCGAGGTAGACGCCTCCGCGCGGAAGCAAGAGACTGCTCGCGAGCGTCCCCACGAGATATGTGTTGGCGAGTTCGAGGCGTGTCAGTCCCGTCACGCGTAACAAATGGTCGGTGAACACACTTACGCCCATCGTCTGTCCCGGAATGCTCATCACGATCCCGAGCGTCGCGACGGCGACGATGGCCCAACCGTAGAAGAAAGGGAGATTCGCGGGACGGAACGGAAAATCGGGCGATAGCCGAAGCACCGAGGACAGAAACCCTAGAGAGTATGGAAAAGCAAGGTTGCGAAGAGGTCTTCGCGATCGGTCCACGATTCTTCGAGGGACCACCCCGCTTCGGCGGCCAGCGCGCAGAATTCGTCGATGGTGAATTTGTAGGAGTGTTCGGTGCAGATGCTTTCATCGAGTTCGAAGCTGAAGGTCTGTCCGTCGATCTGGACTTCCTGGTCGATCTGGCTGACCAGATACATTTCGATGCGCGACTCGTCCGCGTTGAAACACGCACGATGCCTGAACCGACTGGGGTCGAAGTTCGAACCGAGTTCGCGGTTGATTCGCGTCAGGAGATTCAGATTGAATGCCGCTGTGACACCCTTCGCATCGTCGTAGGCGCTTTCGAGGCGACCGACCTCCTTCACGAGATCCACACCAATCAGCAGCAGCCCGCCGCTATCGCCGCACAGGTCGACCATTCGGCGCAGCAGAGCGAGCCGGGACTGGCGATCAAAATTCCCGATCGTCGATCCAGGGAAGAAGATGAGTCGCCTGTTTTCATGCGTCCCGCGTTGGGGAAGTTCGAACTCGACGTTGAAGTCGGCGCAGACCGGCCAGACCGGCAAGTCCGGAAAGCGGCTCGCGATTCGTTCAGCCGCCTCCGTGAGATGTTCGCGGGAAATATCGACGGGCACGTAGCCAGCCGGCCGGACCAGCGCGCGTAGCAGGCCATGTGTCTTGGTACTGCTGCCACTTCCCAATTCGATGACCAACGCCCGTTCGCCAACGGCATGCGAAATGGCCGTCGCGTGCTCGTCGAGGATCGCGGATTCGGTTCGCGTTGGGTAGTACTCGTCGAGTTCGCAGATTTGATCGAAGAGGCGCGAGCCCTCCGCATCGTAGAAGTATTTGCAAGGTAATGTCTTGTGTTCAGCCTCCAATCCGGCGATGACTTCTGCGAAAAGATCGTCGGGTTCGGGATGGAGGTCATGAAGGGGCATTGCTCGAGCGGCGGCGGACTGTCGGGTCAAGGGGACTCCTTGGCAAGTCGGATTCCTGTGAATTGCCATCGATCGGGCGCGTGAAAGAAGTTGCGGTAGCTGGGCCGGAGATGCTCTCGAGTGCTCGCGCAGGAGCCTCCCCGCAAGACCCACTGATCGCACATGAATTTTCCGTTGTATTCGCCGAGGGTGCCCGCATCGGGTCGGTAGCCCGGATAGGCCGAATAGCTGCTCGACGTCCATTCCCATAGATCGCCATAGAATTGTCGTGAGGCCTCGTCGTCGCGCGCATTTGCGGCGGTCGGATGAAAGCGTTGCGAGTCGGCGAAATTTCCTTCGACCGCGCGTGCACCGCAGGCGACCTCCCATTCGGCCTCGGTCGGGAGTCTTGCGCCCGCCCAGCGGGCGAAGGCGTCCGCTTCGATGAAGCTCACATGCGAGACGGGCTCGGCATCGAAGAGTTCGCGTTCCCCGGCCAACGTGAATTCCGTATACCCGTCCGGTCCGCCTCGCCAATAGAGTGGCTTTTGCCAGCCTTCGCGTTGGATCGTCGTCCAACCCGCGTCGAGCCACAGTTCCGGCCGGCGGTAGCCACCCGCTGCGATGAACTCGCGGTATTCGGAATTACTGATCAATCGATCGGCAATCTGACACCCCTCGAGAAAGACGCGATGTCGTGGCCGCTCGTTGTCGTAGCTGAAAGCCTCTCCTGCATGGCCGATCGAGTGGACGCCCTCCGGTACATCCACCCAGCCGAGTGGCGCCGCCGACTCCGCGCAACTAGGCAGAGCGGATCGATAGGCCGGAAGAATCACGTTCTGGGCGAAGAGATGTTTGATGTCGGTGAGGATCAGCTCTTGATGCTGTTGCTCATGTTGGAGTCCGATTTCGACGACGCGTTCGATTTCGGGGCGCTTACCGAGTCGATCGTCGCCGATCAAGGCTTGCAGTTGATCGTCGACATGCCTGCGGTAGTCGTGGACCTCGGCGAGTGTCGGTCGAGTGAGATGGCCGCGAGCGGATCGCTGGTGTCGCTCGCCTGCGCCGTTGTAGTAGGAATTGAAAAGATATCCGTAGGCCGGATGGAAGGCGGTGTAATTCGAGAGGTACTTGTTCAGGACGAAGGTTTCAAAGAACCAGGCCGTGTGCGCGAGATGCCACTTGGCCGGGCTGGCATCGGGCATAGACTGTGCGACGCAATCTTCGGGATCGAGCCGGGCGCAAAGGTTTTCCGTATCGTTTCGGATCCGCGCGAAGCGAGTCGAGAGCCGACTCGAGAGGCGAGGCGAGAGTCGAGTGTCGTCGCACGCGGAATCCGACTCGCTCGCGAGTTCGGAGCCGGGCTGGGGAACGAAATCCGATTTCACGTTCGGGGACATGGTCTGAGGGTTCGCCACGCTCTCTCCTCGACACAGTCTAGGCAAACCGATTTCAGTTTGGCAGGTCCACGGAAAGAGCATGAGCGACGGCCACGACGGGGCGATGGTCCAGGTCTACGCTTCGATTGGCCGCACGCATCGTCGAATCGTCGAGGCTGTCGACGAGCGGCGTGAGGGCCGCGATGAGATCCGGGTTTTTCGCCGCCGACTCGGATAGGAGAATGACGGCATCATAGGGCGGAAACGCCGAGAACGGATCTTCCAGAACGAGCAGGTCGAAGGCGGCGATCCGACCATCGCTCGAGAAGGCGCTGATCGCATCGACGTGACCCTCGAAGACGGCCTTGTACATCAGGGACGAATCGAAGCTGCGCTCTTCGCGGAAGACCATTCGGTATCGATCTCGGACGGCGATCCATTCCGGTCGGGCAAAGAACTCGTAGTCGCCGCCGATCGAGAGATTGGCGGATCGCGCGGCGAGGTCGGCGAGGCTCGTGATGTTCAATTCTTCCGCTCGATCGCGTCGCATGGCGATTGCATAGGCATTCTCGAAGCCGAGCCTACCCAGCGCCGAGATGCCGTGTCGTGCGAGCAGCCAGGCACTCATCTCTTCGAGTACGGTTTCGGCTGGCTGGGTGTCTTTGCGCTTCAGCTGATTCGCCCAGATCGTCCCGGAGTAGTCGACATAGACGTCGACTTCGTTTCGGGCCAGCGCGTCGAAGAGGACGCTGGAACCCAGTCCTTCCCGAATCGTCACGTCGAATCCGGCCTTCCGAAGTCGATCGGCCATGAGTTCGGCCAGGATGAATTGCTCGGTGAATGTCTTTGCGCCGACCGTGACGCGCTCGCGTCCGGTTGTTCGCGTGATGTCCGCCAGAATCGGCGCGGTCGCGAGCCCCAGGCCGATGATGAAAAGGATCGAGGCGGTCCAGGCCAGCTTTGCGTCTCGACGTCGGGCGGCGAGTTCGGCGAGTCGAATCAATCCGTCGAGTGACAGGGCAAGCACGGCGGAACCCGCACAGCCCAGCAATACGGCGGCGGTGTTCTGTGTCTGCAGACCGCTGAAGATGAAATTCCCGAGACTCGTGGCTCCGACCGGCGTCGAGAGAGTGGCCATTCCGACCGTCCAGACGGCTGCGGTTCGCACGCCCGCGACGATCACTGGGGCGGCCAGTGGAAAACGAACACGCATCAGGATCTGTTGATCGGTCATGCCGATTCCGCGCGCCGCTTCGAGTACGTTCGCATCGACCTCGATCGCGCCGGTCACCGTGTTTCGCAGGATCGGCAACATACTGTAGAGAACCAATGCGACCAGCGCGGGAACGACGCCGATACGTCCCAACAAGGGCACCATCAGTGCGAGCAGCGCCAGTCCCGGAATCGTCTGGACGACGCTTGCAACGCCTAACATCGGTCCGGCCAGACCGGGCTTTCGGACGGCCAGGCCCGCGAGGGGGAGGGCGAAGAGAATGCCGAGCGAAAGCGCGCCGACGGATAGGAGGACGTGGTGTGCAAAATAGTCGGGCAGATGAACGAGTTGGCTCTCGAATTGTTCCGCAGTCACGAGCTTGATCCCTGGTTCGTTGGCTCCTCCCCATGCAGGATGGATTGCAGTTTCGCGGATTGTCTTCGCGGCATATCGAGCAATCGTTCGACGATCTCGGTCGCTGGATTCGCGAAGAGTTCGGCGGGTCGGCCGATTTGTAGAATCCGACCCCGATCCATGACCGCGATGCGATCCGCCAGGAGCAAGGCCTCTGTGACATCGTGTGTGACGAGCAGGATCGTGAGATCGAGTTGTTCTCGCATCGAGATCAACTCCTGCTGCAGACCATCGCGTGTCACGGGATCGACCGCGCCGAAAGGCTCATCCATCAATAAGACGTTCGCCTCGGCGGCCAGCGCGCGTGCGACCCCGACACGCTGTTGTTGGCCCCCTGAGAGTTCGGAGGGGCGCCTTTCGCGGTAGGTGTCTGGCGAAAGACCGACACGCGCGAGAAGTTCGTCGACCCGAATGCGGATTCGATCTTCGGACCATCCGAGCAGCTTTGGAATCGCCGCGATATTTTCGGCCACCGTCCAATGGGGGAAGAGGCCGACGCCCTGGAAGACGTAACCGATACTGCGACGCAGGGCGACCGGGTCGGCGTCGGCGATATTCCTTCCATCGACGTGGATCTCGCCTCGGTCGAAGTCGACGAGCCGATTGATCATCTTGAGAGTCGTCGTCTTGCCGCAACCCGAGGCGCCGAGGAGGACGACCGTTTCGCCCCGCGCGACATCGAGGGAGAGCTGATCGACCGCCGGCACGCCGCCTTGATAGGTTTTGGAAACCCCACGCAGAGAGATCATGAATCGACGGTAGCCCTTCGGAGTGGAGCGCGCGTCGTGCGGTGAAGCGCTCGCGCTTTCGCCGTGGGGATCTCAGTGGCTGAAGCGGGCCTGATAACGGCGATAGTGACTCAGCACTTTGCTGACATAGGCTTCGGTTTCAGGATAGGGGGGTATGCCGCCGTGTCGTACGACGGCTTCTGGCCCGGCATTATAGGCGGCCAGTGCGAGGTCGACTTCTTCGAAGCGGTCGAGCAGGGATCGGAGATAGCGGACACCGCCGCGGATGTTTTCGCTCGGTTTGAACGGGCGACGAACACCCATCGCCCGCGCGGTGGCCGGCATGAGTTGCATGAGCCCCTGGGCTCCCACCCTCGAAACCGCTCTCGGTTCGAAATTCGATTCGGCCGCGACGACGGCCTTCACCAGGGCAGGGTCGACGTCGAAGGAGTGGGCGGCGTTTCGGATCAGGCGGTCGTAGGGCGCCGGACCTTTGGCGGTTCTGGGGGAGCTGTATTTCGGTCCGGATCCCGGCTCGAGCCGTGGGTCGAGTGTGGCCACGATCAGGGTTTCGTAGCGCGCTTGGTAGCGAGTGATTCGTCGAGTCCCGATTCTGCGTTGCCCCGCCGACGTCATGACCCACTCCAGCAAGCGCTTCGCGTCGTGCGAGCGGCCGATGCGTTCGTAGACCGAAGCCAAGCGGACCAGGTTCCCGAAACTCACGTCGACGCGAACATCACGAGAGCGGAAGGTCTTCGATTCTTCGAGAGCCGAGCGGAAGAATGCTTCGGCGGTTTCAAATTCCGCTTCGAGCAGCGCCTCCCGGCCCTTGCGTGACTGCGAGGACCAGCTTTCTGTGGGCGGAGTCGCCGCGGAAGCGTCGCCCGAGACGAGTTCGCCCGCGCGGATCGCGGCGACTTCGTGAAGCGAGGAGAGGAGAGGTTCGCCGCGCGGACTCGGAGTAGTGGACGCGCAACCCATGAGCAAAACGATCAGGCAGACGCAGCCGCTGGCAGCGGTCGCCAGTAGGCAACTCGATGAGGGGAAGGGAAGACGATGGGTGACGCGGTCCAAAGCGTCCGGACGCAATAGCATTCAACGAATCTCGCAGCAGCAGCGGGTGAAATGAAGTGGCTCGGATTTTACCACAAAGACTCGTCGATTCGGAAGCCAATCCCTGTCCTCTGTTCTAGGACCTTTCGGACCGCCAAGCATCCGGTGAGGACGGAATTCTTCACACTGGCCGAAATTCGAGAAGCGATTCTTGGCTGTCCGTGCACAGTCGGATAGGGTAGGGGCCCATGAAACTCGCCGACTACCTCGAACGCATCGACTATCGCGGCCCGGTTCGTCCGGATCTCGAGTGTCTCAACGCGATTCATCGCCACCATCTGTTGAATATCTCGTATGAGAACGTCGACGTGCAACTCCGACGCAAGCTGGATATGGACCGGTCTCGAATGTTCGAGAAGATCGTACATCGCCGACGCGGGGGTTGGTGTTACGAGATGAACGGGTTGCTCGGCTGGGCGTTGGGCGAGATCGGCTTCGATGTCGTTCGGATGACCGGTGCGGTCACGCGAAAGACGCGTGGGGATGAGACGCTCGGCAACCATCTGGTGCTCAATGTCAATCTGGACGAGCCCTATCTCGTCGACGTTGGCCTCGGAAACGGCCTGGTCGAGCCGATTCCATTGCGTTCGGGCCGCTTCACTCAGGGTCACCGCGAATACCGACTCGAGTTGCTCGAGGACGGGTTCTGGCGCTTTCACAATTTTGCGGGCGCGATACCGACGGACTTCGATTTCCTGTTCGCACCCGCCGACGAAGCGTTGCTCCAGAAAACATGCGACGAATTGCAGGCCGATCCTGAATCGATGTTCCGCCAGAATCTCATCTGCGAGCGACTTCGACCCGACGGCACGTATATGCTTCTCGGCCGCGCGCTCTTCTTCTTCAGCCAGGCTGAGCCCAAGAGGACGGTCTTGAACTCGGCCGATGAACTCCGCGAAACCCTGCGGACTGTCTTCGGCTTGGAGGACCCCGACATGCGGGATCTCTGGCCCGAGGTCGCGGCGCGCCACGAAGCGCTCTTCGGCGCGTCGGCGTCGGCAGAAGCGGCTTCCAATCCAAGCTGATCCCGGATCCCTCGCGCGGACAGACGCTTCCTATCCCGCGAGGCAGCTGAAGGTCGTCAAAGCCAGCGAGCCACCGCGCACGTCTCCCAACAGGTCCGCCTCCATCCGGTTCATGACATAGGCGATCGAGACGCGCGCATCGAGATCGATGACGGCGAGCGATCCGCCCCAGCCTCCCCAGAAGAAGGCACGTCGATTGGGACTGAGTGGAAAGCTCTTGTCGACCAGGGCGAAGCCCATGCCGAAGCGTACGGGTATGCCCAGGACCTTGTCGGTCCCATTCGTCTGTTCCTCGAGGATGCGCTCGACCGTTTGCTCAGAAAGCAAACGGATTCCGTCGACTTCCCCTCCGCAAGCGAGCATCGAATGAATGCGCGCCACCGAGCGAGCGTTTCCGATGCCGCCGGCGGCCGGGATTTCCGCGCGCCGCCAGTCCGCGGTGGCCGGTTCGCTCCCGTCCAGGTCGCAACTCGTCATCGTTCGAACGGCGATCGAGTCGGGGTCGGAAGTCGCCGTCGCCAGACTCCGGCCGGGCGGAATCAGTTCGCCAACCCTCGAATCGTGGCGACGATCCAATCCGATATGGAAGTCGGCGCCCAGAGGCTCTGAGATTTCTTCGCGAAAGTAGCTCCCAAGACTCTTCCCGGTCACGCGTCGGATGATTTCACCCTGAAGAAAACCCTGCGTGACCGCGTGGTAGCCGGAACCCTCGCCCGGCGTCCACCAGGGCTTCTGTGCCGCAAGGCCGGACACCACGGCATCCCAATCGTAGAGTTGATTCTTGTCCTGGATCGGCGGATCGAAGCCGGACAATCCGGCGCTGTGACTCATCACGTGTCGAACCAACACGCCTTGCTTGCCGTTCTGGGCGAACTCCGGCCAATAGGTGGCGACGGGCGCGTCCAGCTCGATGAGTCCCCGATCGACGGCGACGAGAATGGCGGTCGCGGCCATCGTCTTCGTCGTCGAATAGACGTTCACGATCGTGTCCTTCTGCCAAGGCGCACCGCCCTTTACCGCATCACCCGCCCAGAGGTCCACCACTGGTACACCGTCCAGCGTCACCGCGACGCTGGCCCCGACCTCGAGCCCATTCTTGAAGTTGGATGCGAAGACATCGCGCACGGGAGTGAAGCGTTCGTCGCAGGTTCCGAAAATTTCCATCGTGTGACTCCTGGGTTGATGCGTGGGTGGGCTCGAAGGACCGGGTCGGCCTGGTCGATGCCGCGTCGGGATCTATTGAAGTTGGGTCAGCTTACTCGAAGTCGTCGGCGGGCGGTTCGGGGGATTGAAATTGCTTCTCCCGTTCGACGCGAAGGTTGGTGAGTTCTTCCATCTGTCCCTGGCGGAAGGAGATGAAGATGGCCGTCGCCTCGGCGCAGAGGACGCCGTTGGCCTCGAGCCGCGCGCTTGTAAAGATCTTTCGACCCTCGACCCGCTCGAGTTTCGCTTCGAAGAGCAACCGGGTGTGAAGCGGCGTGGGGCTGCGGTAGATCACTTCGAGCGTGCCCGTCATTCCCGGGTGTCCGGAAAGGGATTGCACATAACCCAGGACTTCGTCGAAGGCGGCGGCGACGAAGCCACCGTGCACGGAGCCCGGCGGTCCTTCGTAGGCGGATCCGAAAACACCGGTCGCATGGGCATGTCGATCATCTTTTCGGCCGATGGTGAGCGGGGGCGCCAGAGGATTGGCGAGTCCGATCAAGGGGCTCTGATCGAAGAAGGCACCGACATCGCCCGCGTTCGCAGACTCGGCGTAGAGTCGCGCATCGCGCAGTCGTGGATGACCCTTCAAGGCCTCCGCATAGCGTTCGAGGGCATCGGCCGCGCGCTTCAATTCATCGACAGGGGCTCGGCTCGGCACCAGTCGTTCGATGACGAGGCGCATGGCCGTCGCGAGGCGTCGCTTCTCGCTCCACATCTCGGTCTGGCTGAGCTTCGTGGCGTCCCAATGGGGCGTGATCTCGAGATCTTCAGAATCGGTCATGGATTCGAGTATAGTCGGCCCGCCATCGAGGGAGGGGCCCATGTCGAACCACATGAACGGGAAAGTCATCATCATCACCGGAGCGGGAGGCGGCTTCGGTCGGCTGGTATCCCAAAAAGCGGCCGCCTTGGGCGCTTGCGTGGTCGCTTCGGACGTGAACAAAGGCGAGTTGAAGATCACCGCGGATTCCGTGACCGCCGCGGGAGGGCGAATCGAAGCCGTCGTTGCCGACGTCACAGATCAGGCACAGATGTTCGCCTTGGCCGAACGGGCGGTCGCGTGTTTCGGTGCCATCGACGTCATCGTCAACAACGCGGGTGTCATGCCGCTCGCCTTCTACGCCGATCATGCCGAGGCCGCGTCGGCTTGGGATCGCTGTATCGACATCAATTTCAAGGGCGTGTTGCACGGCATCATCGCTGTGCACGATCAGATGATCAGACAAGGTCGAGGCCACGTCGTCAATATTTCCTCGATCTTCGGCAACTACCCGGTGGCCGGCGCCGCCGTCTACGGTGCGACGAAGGCCGCGGTCAACGCGCTTTCCGAGGCGCTGCGCCAGGAATCCCAGGGACGCATCAAGGTGACGACGATCCGACCGACCGGCGTTCCCATGACGGGCTTGGGGGCGGGCGTGATCAATCCCGCGGCCGTGGACGGCATCCTCGGCGGGAAGGCGGCGGATTTCATGCAGACGATGGGTGCGCTTCTGGGGGAGGACCCGCCGCCCGAGTTGACCGATTCGGAAAGCATCGGCTATTTCGCTCTCGCGCCCGAATTGCTGGCCGACCAGATCGTCTTCGCGATCGATCAACCGTGGGGTGTTTCGATTAGCGACCTAACAGTGAGAGCTTCGGGGGATCCGTATCGAATCTGACCGGCGCGCACGTCGGCCCCTACGGATGGGGATTCTTCGTGACCCCGCTCCTCGAGGGCTGATGTTGGCGCGTTGATCGATTACAGTCGGAGTTCGGGAGATGCGATCTCCGAGTCCTCCTGGAAGGTGGGTTTTGAGCAACTTTTTCGAATCAGGCGGGCTGCGGAAGATCCTGACGAGTATCAACCCGCGCACGATCTACTTCTACTCGGTGGTGATCGGAGTCTTGTCCGGGCTCGGTGCGCTCGCCTTCAATGAGCTTTTAATTTGGGCCACGGAAATCACGATGCACAGCTGGGCGCAGGTCGATCTGCCCCAACCGATGGGGGAATTGTCCGAGCTGGCCCCTCCGTCCGGCCCCCCGCGCCGCTGGGTCCTCTTCTGGTTGCCGGTCGCCGGGGGCCTGATCTCGGGTTTGCTCGTGAAGACCTTTGCGCCCGAAGCCGAAGGCACCGGAACGGACGGCTATATCGACGCCTTCCACAACAAGGCCGGATCGATGAGGGGTCGCGTCCCGTTGGTGAAAGCCTTGGCGACGCTCGCGACGTTGGCTTCCGGAGGCAGCGCGGGCAAGGAAGGTCCGATCGCGCAAATCGGCGCGGGAATCGGCTCGGCCTTGGCGCGCTCCTTGAAGATGGGCGCGAGAGCCCGCCGAACCATGATGGTTGCGGGCGCAGCCGGCGGGCTCGGGGCGATCTTTCGAGCGCCGCTCGGCGGCGCGCTCACGGCGGTCGAGGTGCTCTACAAAGACGATATCGAGACCGATGCGCTGACGCCGGCGATCCTCTCCTCCGTCACCGCCTACACCGTTTTTTGTTCCGTCAAAGGTTTCGATCACGTCTTCGCCTACGCCGGCGAATCCTTTCGTGAGCCGATCCAGCTGCTCTTCTATGCCGTGTTAGGCCTCGTGTGTTCCGGGGCGGGCTATCTCTATGTGAATTTCCTACACGGTTCGAAGCGGTTGTTCTTCGATCGACTGCCGATCAACAAATACCTGATTCCGCCCCTCGGCGGTCTGCTCGTCGGAACGGTGGGGCTCGCCTATCCGCAGGCGATGGGCCAGGGCTTTGGCTATGTCCAGCAATTGATTCTGGGCCAGCCCCTCGGCGGGATCAAAGCGACGGCCAGTTTCCTCGGGATGTTGGTCGTCCTCAAAATCGTGACGACCTCCTTTACGATCTCTTCCGGTGGCTCGGGCGGCGTCTTCGCCCCGAGTCTCTTCATCGGCGCATTGCTGGGGGGTCTGGTCGGAACCCTCAGCCAGCAATTCTTTCCTGAACTCGTGCCCGACGTGGCGCCCTTCGTGGTGGTGGGGATGGGGGCGTTCTTTGCGGGCGTGGCGAATGCACCGATTGCCTCCCTGATGATGGTTTGCGAATTGACCGGCGCCTACGAACTCTTGCCTCCACTGATGGTGGTGGCGGTCGTTGCGCTCGTGACTTCTCGGCGTTGGTCCATCTATACGACTCAGGTCGACAATAAATTCTCGACCAAAGCACATCTATGGGAAATGAATCCAAACTTCTTGAGGGACGTGTCGATCGGGACCGCGATGCGAGGGGAATACGACCGATCCGCGATCATTTCGCCGGATCTGCCGCTTGCGAGGATCGAAGCGCTCGCGAGTGAAAATGGAGAGACCGATCTGCTCTTGCAGAACGCCGCGGGTGAACTCGTAGGCCTTCTCTCCCTCGGCGATCTGGGCGATCGGGAGGATCTCGATCATCTGGGCTCGCTCGTTCTGGCGGATGACCTCGTGAACCGACGCACGGTCTTCTTGAGTCCTGATCACAATCTGATTGATGCCCTCGAGTTCTTTGGCGAGCGCGAGTTCGACAAATTGCCCATCGTCGAAGAGGTCGGCGGGCGTGCCCGTCTTCTTGGACACGTGAGCTATCGGGAAATCATCGGGTTCTATCAACGGGAGCACAGCTCCGGGGACTCCCATTCGCCCGAGGGCCGCGACGAATCGTCATGAACGTTCGAGATCAAGAGCATGAAACAGGGTCAGGCTCGAGACGGTCAGGAGGATCGGCGTGAACACCGAGGTGGCTGTCGGGCCCTGGCGGGAAAAAATCTATCAGGTGATCTTCGAAGCGGACACGCCGTGGGGCAAGGCCTTCGATGTCGCCTTGCTCTGGGCGATTCTCGCCAGCGTTGCGACGATCTGCCTCGACAGTGTCGCGACTTTCGAAGCGCGTTTTCACGACTTGTTCTTCGTGGCCGAATGGATCTTCACGGCGCTCTTTTCGGTCGAATACATCCTGCGAATCATCTCCGTACGTCGACCTCTGAGTTATGTGTTCAGTTTCTACGGGCTGGTCGATCTGCTCTCGATCCTGCCGAGCTATATCAGCCTCTTCGTGCCGGGAAGCCAACATCTGCTGGTGATTCGTATTCTCCGGCTGCTGCGCGTCTTCCGGGTATTGAAGCTGGGGCGTTACGTTTCCGAGAGTCAGGTGCTGATGACCGCGATCAAGAATTCGCGAGCCAAGATCACGGTCTTCTTGTTCGCCGTAATGACGCTGGTCGTCGTGATCGGCGCGGCGATGTATCTGATCGAGGGGCCCGAGAACGGTTTCACCTCGATTCCCCAATCGATGTATTGGGCGATCGTGACGCTGACGACCGTTGGCTACGGAGACGTCATTCCGGCGACAGTCGTTGGCCAGATGCTCAGTTCGGTCCTGATGATTCTCGGCTACGGGATCATTGCGATCCCGACGGGCATCATGACCGCCGAACTGACCAGCGTGGCGCGACCCCGCGCG
>Ga0209988_10002218_pt1 | contig 12825 bp, 10 predicted proteins | sample N075metaG_FD_183115 | JGI IMG/M metagenome (GOLD analysis project Ga0209988, IMG submission 183115) | Deep subsurface microbial communities from Kermadec Trench to uncover new lineages of life (NeLLi) - N075 metaG (SPAdes) (version 2) | ecosystem: Environmental > Aquatic > Marine > Ocean trench... | reverse complement strand
GAGCATTGAATCCGTTCGCATCGTTGTTCCCCACAATCATCGCAATGAGTTCAACGTCGGTACGCCCAAGCATGATGTTGAGTTGCTCCAGATCCTCGTCTGCCAGAAACCCGTCCGTCACCAGTACCAGTAGTTTTTGTTCCGCGCCATCTTCTTCGAGAGCATCGATAGCTCGTCGAAGTGACGCTATCAGGAGAGTACCCCCGCTTGCCGCTTCCGGCCACGCTCGTTCGATGGATTTCGCGTGGTCAGTCCTGGATTCGATCGCCAGAAGTTCCCTCGTTTGTACATCAAAGGTTATCAGGCCAACCCGATCGACGGATCGCAATGCCCTGGCGGTCTCAACTGTCGCCTCGCGAGCTAATTGCAGGCGATTGCTCATTCCGTCCTGCCGATCCATGCTGCCGGACACATCAACCAGGAAAACGAGGCTCACCGGCGCCTCGTCCCCGGGGGGTTCGGAGATTACCGGTAACAATGACTCCAGCGGTGATTCCCGATATGCGCCCAGGCCAAAAGCGTGCGGGCCGCCAAGCACCAGCATACCCATGGCATCCTGTCGTACGGCTTTTTCGATCCGGGGCCAAACCGTTATCGGCAGCTCACTTGCCGCAATATCGTCCAGGACAAGGCCGGCATATGCGGGCAGAGACTGCAACTGGCCAGGCAGGCTCCCCGGACGAATTTTAGTTATAGACCAGCCACCTGCCAGAAGACTATCCCCGAACGCGGAGTCGCCGTTAGAGACGAGCAGAATTGATGGCGTGCTTGCAACGTTGGTTAGCGAGCCCTGATCCAAAAAAGCGATGACTGCCCCCGTTCTTCTGTCACGAAGCTCGGCGCCGAAAATAACAGGGCCATCGTCCGGAACAGTAGTCACAAATTCGATCTCGCCTCCCGTCTCAATCGCTTTGCTTTCAACGGGGCGACCGTTCGACAGTAGGACGACTTCGGCCTGATGTGATACAGCGAGCTGGACATCCACGGAGACGCCGATTCTTTGACCTGCACGAGCCATTTCAGGCGCCAGCATGTTGGCTAAACCAGGCGTCAGATCATCGGGCAGGATCGGCAACCAGAACACGCCTACTCCTGCGGCTCTTGCGTGCGAGAGCGTCACGAGTGTCTCCTGGCTCCATTGGCCTTCAGATGCAATTATGATTACGCCCGGCGCTACCGGGTTGGTTTCCCACAACGCATTTCGCAATGCTGCGTTTATGTCTGTTACCGCCGGACCGATTGAGAGCTTCGCAACCTGACTAATTTCACTGGCAATTCGATTGCGAATTTCATCCGAATCTTCGAGTGTGGACTGTTCAACGAGTACACGAACATTGATCTTTTCATCTGTCAACGGCCGTGCCGGATATGCCAATGCAATGAACAGCAGCAGCATTGCCGTCAGACGAGCAGCGAGAGCGAGACTGAAACGACGCCACGGCTTATGCACTGGCTGCCACCTCTCTGGCGCGTACCAGCAACGCCGCATCAAGCGCCAGAAGCAGCAATGCCGCAATAATGAAAACGGATGACAATGGTTTGGCCGTTGCTTGTTGCACGGGTGTTGAACGCATCAATTTCGCATTGACTGGCGTAGGTCGGATGTTTGACTGGAGCGGATCCCGGCTACTTGAAATCACTTCATCCAGGAGCAGGCGTCCACTTGCAAGATCAACCAGTGTTGCAACAAATGCTGCGTACTCTGCCTGGGCGATGAATAGTGGGTGTCCCATGTCAATAACGGTATAGACGATTAACGGCAGGCTATTGCCGCGATCGTGCAGGGCAACCAATGGTTGATCCCCTGCGCGCAGTATGATTTTGGTTTCAGAAAACGTGATGTCGTCGGGCCATGTCGCAGCAGATAGCCACTCTCCAGGCAGACTGAGATGTTGAAAAACGCCCTCGTAAGAAAACCAGGTTGGTGCCTCGGCAATCCGTTCTGTGGGTGCTGTCACAACGCGAATTTGCGCAATTGGCGGCGCCTCATTCATGATGAAATTTGGCTGGCAAGTTACAAGCAACGAGGCCATGGTCGCGGAATTCTCGATCTTGAGCCGCGGATGCGTCGATAGTGCTCGCATCAGAGCAGGACCACAGGTTTCGTCTACGTGTGTGGAAACGGGTTCTAGTTGGCCGAGATCGACTGTCAGCATATCGTCGTGGTCGAGATAATCACTGGGCTGCAAAAAGGCACTAATCGACTTGCCGGACACGGCGAGCTGCGCTTGCCAGTAAAAAGTCTCGCCAGCTTTTAATGACACATCGGTGGTCTGCAGGAGTTTCTGCCCGTCGCGTATTTCAAGCTGTCGCGTGTCCGCATCAAGCCCTGCGTTGTGTATGGCTACCAGGACGTCGAGACGGTCCGCCTCACCCAGTCCGCGACGCACGGCAAGCTTCGTTAGTGCGGAGTTTTCGGTCTGGACACCCGCTTGAATCACTCGCTGCAGCGACGCCTGTTGAGCCCAGGTATGCACGTCCTGTGTGGCACCGTCTGTGAGCAGCCAGTGGCTGCTTTGCGCAGTCAAAAAAGGAATCGTCAAATTTGCTGGCTCAGCCGATCGGCCTGCCTGCCAGTCATCCGGATCGATGGCGCCGAAATCGCCAGCCGAGTAGTGTTGCGCCCGCCCCGGATTGGTCAGCGAGCGCAACGTGATCTCCTCCCACGCGGGGTCATGCTCTTCCAGCGCGCTTGCCAGCCGTGCAAACAATGTCTCAAGCCGGGTGCTGCCGTTTTCTATCGTGCCGAGACTGAGCGAGTCATCAATCCAGACGGTCAGCGACCTCGATTCTGACTGCAGGTACGGCCCCGATAGTGCGGTAATCATGAAAGCCGCTGCAAGCGCTCGCCGTCGCCATGCCGGTTCCGGCGGTCTCTTTTCTTTGCCGGCCTGTTGGTCCGCCGTCGAATTTCTCCAAAGAAAAAGAGCCGAAACCGGCCAGCTGGATAAAGGCGATTGCCAGCGATGGAGCCAGCGAATCAGTGGAATCAGTCCAAGCGCGATCAGCCAAAGCGGATTGATGAAACCGGGCATTACTACTGTCGTACTCGCAGGTGCTCAATAAGTACCTGCTGCCAACTATCGCTGGATCGGCAGGCGGTAAAACGGACGCCGAGACGATTGCAATCCTTGCGCAGGTTATTGCCATGTTCAGCCAGCGTGTGTTTTGCCTCGGCGATTGCCTGTTCCGACATAAAAACTTGCCTGCTTTCACCCGTTTCCACATCCAGAAGCCGCGTCGTCCCCGTTACGGGAACCTCGAGTTCCTCATCAGCGAGCACCTGAATTGCGCTTGCCGAAGCCGCGACAGATCGAATGGATTGAATGTGCGACCGCATTCCGTCCGCTTCGAGAAAATCGCTGATGATGAAAATGTTGCTGTTTCGCGAAAGGTATTCCCGACAAAGCCCCAGGTTTGATTTGCTGGTCGCCGCGAAACCCTGTCGCGTGTTTTCCGGCGCCCATTTTGGCGGTCCTGATACCGAACCATCTGCATCGTGTTCCAGCAACAGGTCCAGCAACGTAGCAAATTGATGTGCACCGCGTCCCAGACGGCACAGTCCCTGGATACGATCGTTGAAAAGCAGCATGGCGACGCGATGACCGGAATACAGGCAGGCATAGGCAAGGGCAGACGCTAAACGGATTGTCATCGACCACTTGCTGGCGTGCATGCCGACAGAGGCGCTGCAGTCGACGCAGATAAACCAGTCTGAGGCGGCCTCGTCGCGAAAACGTTGGACCATCGCTTGTTGTCGGCGAGCGGTCTGCCGCCAGTCGATGTGCCGAATGTCGTCGCCCGGTTGGTAGGCGCGCAGATCCAGAAATTCCAGGCCCGATCCGGGGTTATCCCGGGAGGCGCGAGGATCAGAGCCGCGAGCCCCGACAACGCCCTGCAATCGGGGCGCGACCAGCCTTGCGAATAACTGCAGGTCAGGTTCCTCGATGATGGCGCGTTTCATCATTACTCTAGCCCGGGCTATTCTTGAATCGTCCGGGCTAGGTTATGCGCCGCAGACCACTCCGCGATGACCTGGTCGAGCACGCTCTCCGCTGTATTTCCCTCAAGCTCACTGCCAGTGTGTAGCAGGATTCGATGTCGCAGTACCGGGTGTGCGAGCTCAGCTAAATCCTCAAATGCAACATGAGCACGCCCTTCGAAGAGTGCTCGAACGCGCGCTGCCCGTACCAGCGACAAGAGAGCCCTGGGGCTCGCCCCGTAACGGACGTGCTCTTTGGCGGCCAGTGACGCCGATTCGGATTCAGGCTGCGTGGAAAGAACCAGATTTATCGCGCCAGCTCTTACGTCCCTGGCCAAGATCACTTCCTGTCCCGCAACAAGTAATTTGCGCGCCTGTTCGATGGACCAAACGGGCTGCAGTTTATCAACCGGCTCCTGATCGAGTGATGTATTCAGTAATGCGTCGAGGCTGTCCGCAGCCGGGTACTGGATCGATAATTTGCAAATAAACCGATCCAGCTGTGCCTCGGGGAGTGGGTAGGTGCCCTCGAGCTCGATCGGGTTCTGGGTGGCAATGACCCAGAAAGGATCAGGGAGCACATGGCGGCGACCGCCGTAAGTCACCTGCTTCTCCTGCATCGCTTCAAGCAACGCTGCCTGCGTTCGTGGTGTGGCGCGATTGATCTCATCGACGAGCACCAGGTTGGCGAACACCGGGCCAGGACGAAACTGCAGTTCACCCGTTGAAGTGTTACCGCCCAGGAGAATTTCACTGCCGGTAATATCCGCCGGGAGCAGGTCGGGAGTGCACTGCACGCGGCCGAGATCAATATCGATCGATGCGGCAATTGCCTTTGCCAGTTGTGTCTTGCCGAGTCCCGGCAAGCCCTCAAGCAATACGTGACCTCCGGCAAAGACCGCAATCAACAGCTGCCGAATCAGTCCCTGCTGTCCTACAAGAACGGTGTTTAATTGCTCTTCTAATGCAAGTAGATCGTGCATTGCGTTGTCGAGGTCATAGTTCTGTTCAGTCATTGGCGTTTCCTGACTCGGTTAAATAGCGTCTTGCATGTTCGGCCTGGGATCGACTCAAGATCGTCCACTGCGATAGTGATTCCGGGCTCGCGGCTGGCTGGATTTTGCGCGGCATATTGTTTTCCCACAGATTGAGTGCGCTGTAGTTTGCAGCGGAGTTCGCAACGCCGGAAAAATCTCTTCCTGTGCGTTGCAGAGCAATAATTTCACGAGAGCTAAAATCGGGAGCAGGGCCCATACTGTCGTTTCGAGGTTCCGGTCGCGCAATGGCCTTGCCGGGTAAATCACCATTCGTCTGCGTAGCTCCTGCGACCCCTGCCTGCACCGTCGCGTCCTCCGGTAATTCAGACTTGTCCGGCATGGCAGCAGTGATATCAACTTGTTTGGGCGTTACCGCCACCAGCGAATCGATTCGTTGCTGAACCGAATCGGTGGATACTTCGGTCCTTGCCTCGTTCGCAAGTATATTGCGCAGTGTCGCGACATCGTCCTCCGGTTGAATCGGGTCGTCGGCCGCGTCGACGACTTTCGACTTCGTGGTGCCGGCGGTTGCCGCAACATCGGCGTATTGATTATCCGCACCAGGCAGATACAGCAGTACCAGCGCCACGAAAAGTGGGATGACAGCAAGGATTGTTGCTCTTGACGATGCGCCCCTGAATCTCGTCGAAACTTCCGGTAGCCAGGACCGGGCGGCGTTTTCCCCCTGGAGAAGAACAGTCCTCGAGGCGAATGTGTCATGAGGGTCCGTGTTATCTGCACACTCTGCGGCCGTTGTTATCAGGGACAGACCGCGAAACTCCTGGTCTGCGCGCACGGCGCATTCTCGCAAGGCGGGTCTTCGCAGCAGGACTCGAGCCAGCAGTAACAGTATGGGAATGACGATTATGGAAATCACAGTCGTCATCGTGAGCGAAAAAAAGAAACGATGAATGGCGCCGAGAAGCAAGAGCAGAGCGACCGCATACCAGGCGGCAATGCCCGCGCCATCCAGTGCCCGCACGTACCAAATCCGCCTTCGCACTGCTCGCAGGAACTGGTCAAGCATTCGGGCGTTTGAATTTCCCACGATCACAACCCGACCCATGCAAGCCACGCATGATGATAGTGCCATGCGAAAGCAGCGGCAGAAATTCCAAGCGTGGTTTGCAAAAGCCGAATGCGCTCATTGTTGCGTATTGATTTTTGAAGCAGGTGTGCAACCAGACCAAGGCCCAGACCGACAACGAGCACCGAGGCTTCCGCGATCGAAAATACAGCAACGGATTTTCCGGTTACCAGCGACAACATGGCCAGGAAAGGCCACGCTGGATAAACGGCAGTCAACACTGGTGTGACAAATTGATGCGCTGATGAACGCGGCGATGTTGAAGTGCTGCGAGTCCCAACCCAAAGAGGGGCGAACAAACTGATGCTCAGCAGCTGTACGAGCAACATGATTCTAGCCGCCTGGAGACTGAATTCGCCAATTGATACACCGCTCAATTGCGGCAGCACGGACAACTGGATGATCCACCAGCTGCTCACAGCAAGAAGACATCCGACCGCAATCAGTCCGGGAACCATTGCTATGCTCCGCATGATGATCCTCCGTGCTTGCGAGCCTGGTACTGGAGCAACCACGCACGATCGTCCTGCGCTGCAGCCGGTACAGGCAATGACTGCAATAGCGTCAAAGGATGGCCGGTAGAACGATCGAGAAAGAGCTGGAGTTCGGGAGCAAGACCGGCTCTGATCGTCAGCGGAGTGCGATCGACAGTTGACCAACTCGCGCCTGCTGCAATAGAAGGGAGCGCGTAAAGATTCCCCGCCCACTGCATGTACATCGGCGCGGTCGCATTCCCACCGGTATTGCAGACGTTTGCAAAACTGGCGTTACTCTCAAGCTGCAGTGTCGTGTCAACCGGGAAACTGCCTCGAGTAAAGTGGTCGAATTGCTGGAATGGAGCTGCATTCCAGAGGATGTGCCGCTGATCGGTGACCGTGTCGAAGGCGAGTGAAAAATCACCACCTGAATAGCTTTTCGAATGGCCACCGAAGTTGTCGCCCGGCAGTACGAATGTGCCGTGACGAGCGGCGGAGTAACGTTGGAGGCCCACGTATCGCGCACTACTTTCACTGGATGTCATTTCTGCCCAGGCGACGAAGGTCGAGGAGGTGGCAGCAGGCCATATCGCCACCACGAGCAAAGTTCCGGTAACGCTGAATGCCAACGCTGCGAATCGGGCTCGAGGCCTGATCAGTAGCACGACAAGCAGAAACAGGTAGCCTGCCCAGAATATTATGAGCGGCGTCAAGCTAAACGAAGCATTGCGAGCGTCGTTTGCCAGGCTTTCAAGTTGTCGACCTGACGGCGGCAACCAGTCTTCCTGATCTATGAGCCGGTTAAACACGATGACCGGATTCTCCTGCTCATCAAGCACTTTCAGGAAGCGACCGTCGCAGGCGGCCCGATTTGTGAAAATATCTGCGACCGCAGTGGAGACGTCAATCAGCAATATTCGGCCACAGGCACCGACGTATTCCAGCAGCGACCGCAACTGGTCCGAATCCAGTGCGGCAATCGCCTGGGAGTCCACGGCGAGCGCGCCTATCTGAAGATACGCTTCCGCGATGTGTGGCAGGGAGCTCGAGCCAATCGATTCCGCCTCTGGCAGGGTGCGCAGTCTTTCAGATGCATCCGTACCGACAAGAACAAGGCGTGAAGCGGGACGTCGAACGAAGTTGATAGGGATGCTTCTGGGAGCGGCTTGATCGAGACTAGTGCTGAGTGACAGCGGCTGGTCAGAAAACCCGATTCGCAGTGGCACCCAGGCATCCGCGGCTTCACCCGGCATCAATTCGATATCGATGCTCACATTTGGAGAAGCGCCGATTGTATTGATAACAAGGTGCCCACCTGTACGGCTCGACGCATGCACCCGGAGTTCCGAAAATTCCCGGCCGCTTATGAAACCCTCAAACGCAAGTGATGCGTCTATCTGTAAAGAAGTGCTCGCCGGGCCCGGGACCCCCTGCGCCAGCAGTACACTAAGGAGGATGAGGCCGTCCATGACACAGTTTCGATCACTTCAACGCGGCGTTTAAAGCGATCACACTCCAGGCTGTCACGAGTTGTTTGTTGCCTTCCCACCAGCGCGGTGAATCGGGATTGACCCATGACCCGTCGTCATTTTGCAGGCTGAGCAATTTTTCCGCGAGGTCGTTGCGCCAGTTGTGTTCGTTACCGTCTGCATCGACGAGAGTTATTTCGCCATAGGCAGCCATGCTTTTGGAAAACACATTGTAGTAATAATACAAACCCTGAACGCCGCCGTCCGAACCTGGATTGTGCTCCAGCGTGTAGTTCATGCGAATCCAGTCATAGGCGGCTTGAATGCGTGGATCGTCTTTGTCTACGCCGGCAAATAACAGGCTTAATAAACCTGCAGCGGTCATGCCGCCGTAGGATGCCGTCCCGCCGTTGGGACTGAAGCCCGGCATGTAGGTAAAGCCACCGTCATTGGCAGCCCATTCCTGGTCGTTGCTTTCGCTGCGGTTTTGCGAGCGGCTGACGAAAATAAGCGCCTTTTCCCAAACCGGGTCGTCCGGATCGGTCGCACTTGCCTGCAAGCCCTCCAGCGCCATGTAGGCATTGGACAGGTCGGGCCGCTCGTCTCCGCCGTAGCCTATGCCACCGTAATAAGCATGGTCGCTTTCGTAACCGTCGTCGCCATCGATTTGCAGCTTGCGGAGAAACCCACGTGCGCCTTCGAGCACCGCTTCATATTCGTCGTTCTCCGTCGCAGCGAGCGCTGTCATCGAAACGGCAGTATTGTAGTTGCGATTCTGATTGGTCTCACTAATCGATCCGTCATCGTTGATGTGCGCCAGCATGAATTCGATTGGCAGCGTAATGAAGGCGCCATCTGACTCGTTGTAGCCGCGATGGCTCTGCAGGAAGGCGCGCAAGCCAAGTGCAGTAACGCCGACCGAATTGGACCAGGAACCGTCGTCGGCCTGGGTCCCGCGCAGAAAATGAAGACCGGCATCGACGGCACGTTGCGCTTTGTTGCGCAATTCCGGATCCATTTTCTCAGTCTCGGCCGTCTGTGCGAAACCGCCCAGGAGGAAGAATCCGGTTATCAACAGTGCAAAGTTTTTTGTTGTTCTCATCATGATGTGGATACTCTATTTTTGATTCGATTCGGCATACGATGCAACTTAACGCCTGTTGCACGGAAAGCAAATCCTGCCGCGATTAATGCCAGGAGCAGGACGTAGTTTGACCAGGAGTAATATTCGTAACGTAGCGATCCGAGTACGCTGTGTTCATAAAACCAGCTGGTTCGCAAGTAATCGAGGTCCAGTGACACAGCTAAAGCTGAAAGCGGACTGACTCCGACAATTAAATTGGTCATCGTGGATGAGTTGCCGGTGGCCTCCGCGAGTGGCCCCAGCCAGAGTGGCGCAGAAAGCGAAATGGCGATCACGAGGAAAACAAGTTGGCGCGTGCTGTCTTGATGTCTGGAATTGACCATGACGATACTGAGCGCTGATAACAACAGTAAAAAAAGTATTACAGCCAGCGGCAATAATTTTCCGATCTGGATGCGAGCTTGTGGATCCAGTTGAGTCGTAAGTACAAATACAGTTATCGCCAGCGCGCATTGACCAACAAGAATGCGAAATGATCGGCCGGACATGTTCGACTCAATCGGAACCAGCAGTAGCGCAGACAAAAGTGTCGCGCTGGCATAAACCAGGATGAGGAGCGCGGAACGGGCAGGTCCCTGTGGAACATCGAACAGCATTCCCGCAACAAACAGTGCTGCGACTAGCGGCACCAGGAACAAGACACTGTTTCGGAAGCCCTGAGATTGCGCTGTTGAGTCTCTGTTGCGAATGCTGTTCTTCCTGAACAATGCTTAATCGCACCGAACAATCAATGATTGGCCTTGGCGGCAGGGACGAGGCGCGCTCTCATGAGCGCGCCTACCCAGGCGTGGCAATGTGGGTGCCACTATGGAATCTGACCAAACCTGGAGCCTGGAGGAGACAGGACCCATTCGCGCCGATCCGGAGTTTTATGTGGGGAACTCCTTACCGACAATATCGCGCGCTCGACAAATTCCACTCTGTATATAGCAGGATTCGTGCCAGTGTATGGTTAAAAAAATAACTTTATATATCAATGAGTTGTGGTAGCTTGCGGGTGTGCAATGCAGAGAATCGGCAGGCCTGTGGAACGGATGTACAGTAGTTGGCCATTTTCACAGCATTTTGCCCGCAAAACCCTCAGCCATTGGCAGAAAAAAGCCGCTGGGCAGAATCGGGCCTGCCGGGGGCCATTCATGCAGCAATGATCGTTTCTGCCCTCATGTTACGGTTGTGAATATGATCGGTGGACGAATGTGGCGGTACAACAGTTTTCTTCGCTGGTGCTTTGATTGGCAAGCTTGTTGATCACAGGAGTTACAGAATTATGCTGAGACTGACTATTGGCTTTCTCTTTCTCGGTTGCATAACAATCGGTAGTGCCGAGGTAACGACAGCAGGGGAGTGCAAGCAAGACTACGAGCAGTGCCTGGACAATTGGAAGAATGATCGCCTCATTTTTCTCAAGAGTGAAAATGGCTACCTGAACCTTGCCGGGCTCTTTTGGCTCAAAGAAGGCCAAAATACCTTTGGCAGCGGTGCGGGGAACGACCTCGTTTTTCCCGCCGCTGCAGCATCGTCAATCGGTACCTTCGTTCTCAAAGGTGATGAGGTGCGGCTGGACGTAAATCCCGACATGGACGTGCGTCACCTGGATCAACCCGTACAGCACATTCTCATGGCAGGTGATTCAGTGGGGGATCCAGTTGTCGTCAGGCATGGCAGGTATGTGTGGAATGTCATCAATCGCGATGGCAGATTTGCCGTGCGGCTCCGTGATTTCGAAAACCCGGTATTGGTGAACTTTCCGCCAATTGAATACTTTCCAACAAGCGAATCGCATCGGGTAAGTGCGAAATTGCGACGTTACGAGACACCACGTGTCATTCGGGTTGATACTGTTATTGAAGGTCTCGACTACAATCCATGGTCACCGGGAGTCGTGGAATTCGAGATTGATGGCCAGACTTTCGATCTGGAGGCCTACGATGCGGGCGGTGAACTGTTTTTCGTTTTCGGCGACCAGACTACAGGTAGGGAAACATACCCGGCGGGCCGGTTTTTGTATGCGGAAAATCCGGGTGCTGACGGCGTGCTCGAACTGGATTTTAATACAGCACACAGTCCACCGTGTGCCTACAACGAATTCGCAACCTGCCCGATCGCCTCGGCACGCAACAGGATCGCAGTCCGCATCACGGCGGGTGAACGTTATGATCGTGAGCAACACTAGAGCGGAGGTATTGAACCTGTGACACCTGGATTCGGGAGGCAGGGGCCTACTCAATCGATGCGATGTGCCGAACGTACAGACTCGTGTTTTTCCGTGCGCGTTCGAATCTTCTCACACCGACCAACTTATCCTTAAACGTCAACAACTTGCACGTGGTCTACCTGTTGTTTTGCGCCTGATATTGACCCGGTATTTGCATTGAAAACTAGCCCGGCAAAATGCACAGAAACTCGGCGCGTGTCGGCACCCGGTGCCGGCCAGACGGGTCAATCGTCGATACAAATTAGTGCCGGAATTGGATCAAGTTTTAGTGCAAATCAACAATACGCAGCGTTGGGCTGAAGGAATCAGGGTCTTTCCCTTCTTCTTTTCGTTTTCTGTTGGCTGTTTGAAACGATAACTGTCGTTTCCAGTTTCAATGATATGGACTTGGTAGCGGTGGATGACGGCAATCCAATAGATTTGTCGCCGTTGAGCCCTACGCCCCCTGGTCCATCTGCTCATCAAACCGCACCAACAGAACCAGGCCAGCACCCACCAGGGCAAAAGCCCCACCAATGCCAATCGCGACGGCCCAGCCAAAGGTAGCAGCCACCGAGGAGAGCAGCAGGGCATTGATAAATCCCATGGCATTGGCCCCGGTGTTCAATAAGCCCCCCGCTGCGCCCGCGTGCCGGCCACCAATCGCGATACTGCCACTCCAGTAGGGACCTTCAGTGGTCTGGTTGAAAAAGAAACACAAACCGAGCATTCCCGCGGCCAGGTACGGATTGGGAACCACAGCTACGCCGATGAGCAGCACCGCTGATACTGTCATACCAATGAGAATGGGTAGGCGGTAACCCCAGCGTAGTCCCAGTTTGCGATAGGAGTAGTCACCAAGCCAGCCACCCAGTGCGGCACCGCCACCGGCGAATATCCATTGCGCGGAGGTTAGAAATCCCGCCTCCTGTGCATCAAAATCGCGGATTTTTACAAGGTAATAAAACCCCCAGCTGAACATCACGTAAAATACGAAGTTCATGCACGAATAACTCAGGGTGAGCAACAGTATATTGCGATTCTTCAGCATCCGCAGCCAGGCGGGGCTTTCAGCTTGGCCGCCTTCGGGCTGCTCATCACGCCCGGCGGTGATGAGCTCTATTTCAGCGCTATTGATGGACCGGTGATCTACCGGCGCGTCCCGCGCATACCACCACCACAACGCTGCACCAATTAGGCCCACGGGCGCCAGGATGACAAAGGACGTGCGCCAGTCATACATGCTCATCAACCATGGCAGCAACGACGCGGTGCCGGCAAGCCCCAAGGTGAGGCCGGTACTGCTCAAGCCCGTGGGAAACGACCAGCCTCCCACCGGGAACCAGCGCTGGATAGCACTATTGGTCACCGGATAAATCGGTGCATGTGATACACCGACAAAAAACTGCACCAGCATGAGCGATCCCAGCACGAAC
>Ga0209988_10002216_pt1 | contig 12825 bp, 12 predicted proteins | sample N075metaG_FD_183115 | JGI IMG/M metagenome (GOLD analysis project Ga0209988, IMG submission 183115) | Deep subsurface microbial communities from Kermadec Trench to uncover new lineages of life (NeLLi) - N075 metaG (SPAdes) (version 2) | ecosystem: Environmental > Aquatic > Marine > Ocean trench... | reverse complement strand
CGACCCGAAAAAAACGGCAGTGGTTTTGCCGCCCATCCATTCCAGGGTGTGCGGTGAAACGCGGTTGACCTGCTCGATCATGCCGCTCACCCCGCCCAGTTCCATCAGCGCGACCCAGGACAGGATCACCAGTCCGGCCACCATGATGAGTCCTTGAATGAAATCCGTCCAAACAACCGCCAGGAACCCGCCCATCATTGTGTAGAGAATGATGATCGCGCCACCGATGGGGATGCTCCAGTAATGGGACACACCGAACAGGACGTCGAAAGTTTTGCCGATGGCTGTGAACTGTGCCGCCACGTAAGCCATCATGCTGGTAAAAATAATGGCGACGGAAATGATCCTGAGAACGTGTCCCGGATCTCTAAAATGAGACGCGAAGTAATCGGGCAGGGTGATGGCGCCGGTTTCCCTGGAACGGCGGCGCAACCGCTCGGCGAGGAAAACCCAGTTGAGGAGGTATCCCAGCAGGCAACCGGGCAAAAACCAGGCGGCGGACAGGCCTTCCTTATAAGCCAATCCCACGGTGCCGAGTACGGCCCAGGCGCTTTCCGAACTGGCGGTGGAGGACACCGCTGTGACCCAGGCTTTCAGCGACCGGTCGGCCAGAAAAAAATGGGAGGGCGATTGGGCAAAACGCGCGGCACGGGCGCCAATTCCCAGCATAAATACCACATAAAGAATGAATACCGTCGCGATGGCGCCCGTCAATTCAGTCATACTTTTATTGTACGAAATTCCGGACTGGATCACAGGATGAACCGCTCCGTTTACTGCCCCTACGGCCAGTAGCGCACGGGGCGAATAAAAAGATTAAATTAACCGCAGAGGACGCAGACGGAAAAGGGGAGAAAAGGAGAAGGGAAAACGAAATGCCCCCAATAACCCCTTCCCTTACCAAGGGGAGGGTTGGGAGGGGTGATATAACCTCCCCTGCATCCCCTCCTTGCAAAGGAGGGGAGTATTTGTGGTCATGCTTGGACTGGCTCCGAATGACAGGTGGCGGTTTTTTGTCATGCTGAGTGAAACGAGGGATCACGGTTTAAAACCCGGCTCATCCTGTAATCCTGTATGACGGTTTATCTGAAACGCTGGAATCTCGGACTGGATTTAGCTACTATACAACTTTTATAAACCCCCTCACCCGTTGGGAGAACAGCCCGCACATGCAGGAATACAATTTCAAAATGATTGAAGAAAAGTGGCAGAAACGCTGGGAGACGGACCAGTCTTTTAAGGTGAAAGTCGACCCTGCGCGTGAAAAATTTTACCTGCTGGAAATGTTCCCCTACCCGTCGGGCCGCATCCACATGGGCCACGTGCGCAATTACACCATCGGCGACACGATAGCCCGGTTCAAAATGATGAAGGGCTTCAACGTGCTCCATCCCATCGGTTGGGACTCGTTCGGCATGCCCGCCGAGAACGCGGCCATTCAGAACAAGTCGCACCCCGCCCAGTGGACGAAGGAAAATATCGCCACCATGCGCGGCCAGATCAAACGGCTCGGCTTCAGCTACGACTGGGATCGGGAGATCGCCACCTGTGAACCTGAGTATTACCGGTGGAACCAGTGGTGTTTCCTGAAATTTTACGAGCGCGGCTTGGTCTACCGCAAAAACTCGCAGATCAACTGGTGTGAAAGTTGCCAGACGGTGCTCGCCAATGAACAGGTGGTGGACGGCAAATGCTGGCGATGCGATAACGAGGTTCAGCAAAGACAGCAGGAGGGCTGGTTTTTTAAAATCACCGAATACGCCGACCGCCTGCTGGAGGGACTCAAAGACCTGGAGGCCGGATGGCCGGAACAGGTTCGCCTGATGCAATCCAACTGGATCGGCAAAAGCTACGGCGCGGAAGTGGATTTCCAAATTAAAGATAATGCGGGCGTTATAAAAGTGTTCACCACCCGGCCGGACACGTTGTATGGCGCGACCTTCATGGTGCTGGCGGCGGAGCATCCGCTCACCACTTCCTTGTCGCGCGGTACGGATCAGGAGCAGGCGGTTGCTGGTTTTCTAAAACAGGTGCGCGCGCAGGATAAAATCACCCGCACCAGCGAAGGCGGCGACAAGCTCGGCGTGTTCACCGGCGCCTGGGCGATCAATCCCATGACCGGCGAGTCCATCCCGGTGTGGAGCGCCAACTTTGTTTTGATGGAGTACGGCACCGGCGCCATCATGTCGGTGCCGGCGCACGACCAACGGGATTTTGAATTCGCGCGGCAATACGACCTGCCCATCAAGATCGTCATCGGACCCCCGGACAACAACCTGGCTGCCGACGCGTTGCAGGAAGCCTTCACCGGCGACGGCCCGATGGTAAATTCTGAATCATTCGATGGCTTGACCGGTGAAACAGCGAAACAAAAAGTCTGCGAGCACTTAAAAACGCAAGGCATCGGCCAGGCCACGGTCAACTATCGCCTGCGCGATTGGGGCGTGTCGCGCCAGCGCTATTGGGGCACGCCGGTGCCGATGGTGTTTTGCGATGCCTGCGGCATCGTGCCGGTGCCGGAAGATCAACTGCCGGTGATCCTGCCGCTCGACGCCCAACTCGGCGATAAGGGGCAATCGCCATTAAAAAATCTAAAATCGTTCATCGACACGCCCTGTCCGAAGTGCGGCAAAGACGCAAAGCGCGAGACCGACACGCTCGACACCTTCATTTGTTCCTCCTGGTATTTCGACCGCTACACCTCGCCGCATGACGAGGCGCACGCCTTCGCCCCAGACGCGGTGCGTTACTGGATGCCGGTGGACCAGTACGTCGGCGGCATCGAGCACGCCATTCTGCACCTGCTGTACTCGCGGTTTTTTCACCAGGTGTTTCTTGACATGGGGCTGGTGTCCTCGCAGGAACCGTTCTCCAATCTATTGACCCAGGGCATGGTGATCAAGGACGGCGCCAAGATGTCGAAGTCGAAAGGCAACGTGATCGACCCGGACTACATCATCGAGCGTTACGGCGCGGACACGGCGCGGTTGTTCATCCTGTTCGCGGCGCCGCCCGTCAAGGATCTGGAGTGGAGCGATAAGGGCGTCGAAGGCGCTTCCCGTTTTTTGAAACGAGTGTGGCGTGTGTTGCAGGACAATTTGGAGATCGTGCGCCAGGTCTCCCAGCCCGCCGACCCTTCCGCCAAGATTGCGAAGGAACTCAAGGAATTGCGCCGGTTCACTCACATCACCATCAAGCGGGTCACGGTCGACATCGAAACGCGCATCCAATTCAATACCGCGATTGCGGCGATCATGGAATTCGTCAATCATCTGTATGCTTTTCGGGAATGGTGGCAGTCCGCAAAGAATCATGGCGAAACCGACCGCGCTCTGTTAAAGGAAGCAGTCGAAGCGCTGATACTTTTGCTGGCCCCGTTCGCGCCGCACATCGCCGATGAAATGTGGTCGCAGTTGGGCCACGACACGCTGGTCCATCAGGCCCGGTGGCCGGCTTATCAGGAGGAGTGCCTGCGCACCGATGAAATCGAAATCGTGATTCAGGTGAACGGCAAGGTCCGGCAGAAACTTTCCGTGCCGGCCGGCATCGCCGACGAGGACCTCAAGGCCAGATCACTGAAAGACCCGCGCATTCTGGAATGGACGCAGGACAAGCCGGTGAAAAAGGTGATCGTGGTCCCGAAAAAACTGGTCAATATTGTGGTGTGAGGAAATTTATCATGATAAAAAAAATTCGATGGCTACTGCCTCTGCTGATGGCGACCCTGGTGTCTGCGTGCGGGTATCAGGTGACCGGCTTGAAGTCCACTCATCTGCCGGAACATATTCGCTCGCTGGCGATTCCGGTATTTGAAAACACATCCACCGAACCGGTCCTTCAGCGGTCGCTGACAGAAGCCTTGCGGCGCGCCTTCATCCACGACGGCCGCTTGCAACTGGCCGGGGAAAAACGCGCCGATCTGGTGATGAAAGGCACTCTGACCCGGTACTCGATCCGGGCCGTGGCCTTCAACGCCAACGATATCGCCACCGAATACTGGGTTTACCTGAACGTGACCGTGAAGGTGACGGAGCGCGTGGCAGGCACCGTCCACCTCGACCAAAAGTTACGGACGCGGTGGGATTACCGGGCCAGCAGTAGCGTGATCAGCTCCGAAGTCTCCCGGCAGGAAGCTTTGTCGCAGGCCTATCGCGATTTGTCCGAGCGGCTGGTCAGCCTGCTCCTCGACCAATTTTAAGCAGGAGTGAGGCGTGACGGCATTTGAATTGATCGAGGAGTTGGAATCAAAACCGCCCCGCCCTCTGTATTTTCTCTGGGGAGAGGAAAGTTTTATCCGCGCCGAAATGATCCGCCGTCTGACCGATCTGCTCACCACTCCGGACAACCGCGATTTCAATCTGGAAAATTTTGACGCCAAGACCGATTCCCTCCAAACCTGGCTGGGCGCGGCGCGAACGATTTCTTTTCTGGGCGATCAAAAACTGGTGGTGGTTAGAAACCTGGAGGAACTCTATCGCAATGAGGAAAACTCGCCCTCCGATGCCGATATCAAACAACTTTTAAAGTACGCCGCCAATCCGATTCCGGAAACCTGCCTGGTGATGACGGCCGCCAAAGCCGACCGCAAAAGAAAACTGTTCAAAGCGCTCACCAAAGTGGACGGCGCCGGGGAATGCGTGGCGCCCAAAGATCCGGTGCTGATCAACTGGCTCAAGGATCGCGCCCAGGCAGAAGGCTATTCATTAACACGCGACGCGGCGCAGACGATGCTCGACCGGGTGGGCGCCAAGCCCAGCCTGTTGTCCGGCGAACTCGCCAAAGTCCTCACTTACTCCGGGAAAACCAAATCCATCAAGGCCGGCCAGGTGGCGGAAGTGGTCGGCGACGCCAAACCGGAAAAGCGCTTCGCCCTGGCCAACGCGTTGAAATCCAAAAATACGGAACAGGCCATTGCGATCTTGCGAGGTCATCTGCACCGCGGTGAGGAACCGTTAAAAGTGTTGGGCTCTATCACCTGGCAATACCGGATGATCTGGGAAGTGAAGCACTATCAATCCAAAAAACTGGCGCGCCACCAGATTGCAGAACGCATGGGGGCCGCGCCCTTTGCCGTGGAGCAGGCTATGCAGTACACGAAAAATTTCAGCGTGGAAGATTTGAGAAAAGGCATGCACAGCCTGTTTCAGGCCGACCGGGAGTTGAAAACTACCGGTAAATCCGGGGAAGGAATTCTGGAGTCTCTGATCTTGAAACTTTGCTCAGCCGGCCACTGACAGCTGGTGAACCTTCTTAGCCAGTCCGGAGATTTTCCGGGAAGCCGCACGCTTGTGGAGTACGCTTGAACTGCCCACCCGGGACAGCGTACGGGCGACGGCTTTCATCGCCGTTCCCGCCTTGGCCTGGTCTTTCTCCTCAACCGCGGCCAAAACTTTTTTGGTCAGATTTTTAACCTGAGTGCGGTAACCCGTGTTGCGGGCATTTCTCTTGATATTTTGCCGATTGCGTTTTATTGCCGATTTATGATTGGCCAACGATTCCTCCAACGTTCATTATTATGTGTCCGGCGCCGATTTTCATATACGGCCCGCCGACAGAACTTGGAATACTATACTAAAATTTAGACTTTTTGAAGAAAAAAGATCCCCCAAGCCGGCGTAGCGCCGGAGCTAGATGGGTCAGACTCTGCTGCCACTCAACCATAGTTGGGCATCAATCTGAACACCACCCCTCCTGTATCCTCCCCTTTACCAAGGGGCCGGCGTAGCGCCGGAGCAAAAGGGGCCACACTCTGCTGGCGCTCAACAATTATTGACTGCCAACCCTGTCCGGCAATCTGCCTCTCTCGCTAGAGGGCAAGTTGCACTTGGAGGCAGGAGGTCAAACTCTGCTTGCGCCCAACCATTACCAGGCAGGATGCAAGAGTTCAGCTATCGGCCTCCCTCGCTAGAGGGCGGTCAGGTATTTTTTAAGGCGTTCCCACTCGTGCTGAACACGCCGGAACCCCTCGCGGGCGAGGGCCGTTTGGCCGTCGCGCCCGGTTTTTTCAAGCGCCTGACAGGCCTGCCGCAGGGGACCCGCCGCCAGGTTGGCGGAGGCCCCTTTCAAGGCATGCGCCGTTTTCTGGATCTTTTCCGCGTCACCGGCTACCACCGCACCGCTCAGGACTTCGATGCGTTGCGGTGTGTCTTCCAGAAAGATTTGGACAATTTCCAGAAACAACGCCTCATCGTCATCACAAATCACCAAAGCCGCTTGTTTATCAACCGGAGTCGATTCCCGTTCAGAGCTCAAAATTTTTATCCCTCCATAAAGAGGCGGACACCCGCCAACTTTGCATGACAAGGGGCATCCATGTTGAGGGTAAAGCGCACGCCTGTTGATCCAAGAATAGCGCCGGCCGCACCGCTTTTCAAGTTCTCCGGCCAAGTTGCACCTGGAGGCCACCGGGCAACGCCCGGAGGCAATAGGTCAGACTCTGCTGGCGCTCACCCATGGTTGGGCATCAATCTGAACACCACCCCTCCTGTATCCTCCCCTTACCAAGGGGAGGAAGGATCGGCACCCGATCCAGGTGGAGTGATCCTGTTATCCTGTCCTAATTTCAGTGATCCGGGTCCAGCGGCACCGGGGCCGGGCAACGCCCGGAGGCAACTGGCCAAACTCTGGATTGCGCTCAACAATGACCAGCCATGACGCAAGAGTTCAGCCATCTGGGTCCAGCGGCACGCTGGTTAGGAGCGGCTGGTGATTTCGATCAGGTGAAACCCGAACTGGGTTTTTACCGGGCCATGAACTTTGCCGAGCTCTTTTTTAAAAACCACCTCGTCGAATTCCGGAACCATCTGGCCCGGACGAAACTCGCCCAAATCTCCGCCGCTGGAACTCGAGGAACATTTCGAATGCTCGCGCGCCACATCGGCGAAATCCGCGCCGCCTTCAATTTTATTTTTTAATTCGAGACATCTTTCTTCGCTATCCACCAACAAATGGCGGGCCGAGGCAGTTGGCATTTTTCGCTCCCTTGATATAATTTTAAATGTGATTTGATGATGTCGGAGGATACCACGGGCCAACCACCGGAGCAACCGGGCAAGGCCCGGCCCGAGTGGTCACACTCGGTCTCTCACTCTATAATTATGGGGCATGCGAAGCGTATAGCCCATTGGCCTCCCCCACAGGGGGCTTTACACCTTTCATGGGGATTGATAGTATTCAACTGAACCCTATTGGAGAAATTTTATGACTGCCCCTGCAAGTAAAAGCGTGAACATCGCCATCATGACGGTTTCGGACACCCGCACCGAGGCGGACGACAAGTCCGGCAACACGCTGGTGGACCGGGCCAAACAGGCGGGCCACAACGTGGTCGCCAAACAAATCGTGAAAGACGAAATCGAGTTGATTCAGTTCGTGCTCAAAAAATGGATCGCCGATTCTAACGTGGACGTGATCATCGCCACCGGCGGCACCGGTGTGACCGGCCGCGACGTGACGCCCGAAGCGTTTGAAGCGCTCTACGAAAAATCGATACCAGGGTTCGGCGAGTTGTTCCGCATGTTGAGCTATGAAAACATCAAAACGTCGACCATGCAGTCACGCGCCACCGCCGGCGTGGCCCACGGCACCTTCTTGTTCGCCCTGCCCGGCTCCACGGGGGCCTGCAAGGATGCCTGGGACGGGATTCTGGTGCATCAGCTCAACAACAACAATCCGCCCTGCAACCTGGTGGAATTGATGCCGCGCCTGATGGAAAAATAGTATAACTCTGCCATGCAACGTTATGAATTCGATATCGATTTAACCTGCGAGAAAAAACGGCTCGACCTGTTTCTCACCGAGGTGCAGAGCGAAATCACCCGGTCCTACGTGAAAAAACTGATCGACGGCGGACATGCCGTCGTCAACGGAACCCCCGCCAAACCCAACACGCGATTGAAAACCGGCGACCACGTGGAGTGGTCGATTCCCGATCCGGAACCTTTGGAAATTGCGGCGGAGTCGATTCCTCTCGATGTGATTTTCGAAGACGCGTGCATGATCGTGGTGAACAAGCCGCCGGGCATGGTGGTCCATCCTGCGCCTGGCCACCACAGCGGCACCCTGGTGAATGCCCTGTTGGCCCATTGCCAGGACCTCAAAGGCATTGGCGGGGTGGAGCGGCCCGGTATCGTGCATCGCCTGGACAAGGACACCTCCGGCCTGGTGATGGCCGCCAAAACGGAAACGGCCTTCGCCGGCCTGGCCAAACAGTTCAAGGATCGGGACATCAAAAAAGTTTACCTGGCGCTGGTCAAAGGCCAGCTGGCCCAACGCCAGGGCACCATCGATACCACCATTGGCAGGCATCCTCATCACCGCAAAAAAATGTCGGCGGGCCATGCCAGGGGCCGCACCGCGCAAACCCGGTACGAAGTGATCGAACAGTTTGATCGATTCGCTTACCTGAGGGTTTTACCCAGGACGGGCCGGACGCATCAGATCCGGGTCCACCTGGCCTCCATCGGCCACCCGATTCTGGGGGATAAACTTTACGGCGGCACGCAGGGGTCGGGACTCCCAAAAATAGCGCGGCAGGCCCTGCACGCCCACCACCTGGAGCTGACACACCCGGTATCCGGTCAGCTGATTTCTTTTGAGGCTCCCCTGCCGGACGATATGGCCAGCCTGCGGCTGGGCGCAAAGTAGTGAAATCTTGTCACCCTGAGCTTGCCGAAGAGTGACAGCCCGCCTCTGCAAGGGGGTTGGGCGTCAAAAAATTTAGACCGCGAGTAGCGTGCGACCCATTTTCCTCCAAGCGTCGTCTGGTGGGCCTTGACCGGTCCCCCTGGCAGGGGAGGCAGGGGAACGCACCTTGGAATCATGCCCCGCGCTTGTTGAACGCATGCGGAGTTTGCCCATTGCTTCCAAGTGCAACTTGGCCCCTGTGAATAAAATGTGAATAAATGATATTTACTGAACCCTCCCGCCAGCGGGCTATCAAACTCAGGCTGTGATGAAGATTTTGGAAAGGGAAGATTCCTCAATGAAATAAGGAAATTAGAGCGTTCGTTTGGCCTCCGGTCAGAAAACTCCAAAAATATTCCACCGCGCTGTCAGTTTTCCACAAGGCTCAGCCTCCTATTATACAATTACACTAAATGCCGCTTATAATAAGGCGAAAAAAGCCCCCCTGTTTTTTGACAATCCAAACAATGCCTGTAAATAAGGTTCATTGGCGGATTCCACACCAAACGATTTTGAGCCTCCCGGATGCTTAACATTTAAAGTCTATTACAGGCATCAAAATTTTGACGCCCGGCATCACCTCAAGAAAGGCCGACCCGCCGGAGGTGCAAAAAGGCAGACTGCCGTTCCCCGCTAATTACTGGGAAATTCCAGCGCAGACCACTGATTTCCCGCACCATTAATAGCGGGTGTCCATGCCTGCCGCCCCAGCCCCTGATGCCATGCACCGTTGCAACCGGTTGATAACAATAATTTTATTATCCACAAAAAATGTGCAAAACCTGTTGAAAACCACCTCATATCACCTTTAAACGGGTAATAAGAAAGGCGGTAAGGGTCAACGATTAAATTCTAAGCAGGTTTTGGCGAGCGGACTGACTTGTTTATTTTTCAATGAGTTACAAATCAGGTGGATTCGGCGCAGCGCCGGAGCTAAATTAAAATTCCGCCCCTGTCTTAGAGGAGATAACTCCCCCTTTTTGCAGGGAGCTTTACATACCTGAAAACTTTGAATTCACCGCAGAGGTCGCAGAGCGCGCGGAGGGAAAAAAGGAGAAGAAACAAAGAGGGTCAATGGAAAAGCGTAATTCCCCTAATTATCCCTCCCCTTTTCAAGGGGGAGGTTAGGCGGGGTTAAAGACAACCATCCCGGTAGGTATTCCTCCTTAGAAAAAGAGGGGAAAGCATTTTTGGTCACACGGAACTTGTCGAAGGGTGACAAAACGTTATTGAGTTGTCATGCTGAGCGCCAGCGAAGAATCCAGGGTCATCCAGGGTCTCCCTGCTAAAAATGAGGCGTCTTATTCGATGCGGGCGTCGGCTAGTTCCTTGGCCACCTTGGTGATATCCTCCACAAATTTTTTGAAGGCACGGTCGGTGTCTTTATGCTGAGTCTGTTTGACGACCTTTTCGCCATTGGCATCAATGACCAAATCCAGAACGTTGAGCCCTGGGGTGACGTGATGTTTGCGGATTTCAATTTTGATGGTGTTGACTTCCATGAGGCATCTCCATAATTCTTAATTTTCGATACGTTTAAGAGTTTTAAGTAACATTATGCGGATGTTTGGGTCAAGTCCAATTTTTATAAGGTGGTCCGGAAAAACAGAGGACTTCTAAAAGAAAGTGCTGGGCGGTCAGGTGCGGATGTCGAGCAGGCGGCCGACGGTGCTTTCGTTCTGTCGGTTCTGGATATTGAGCGCCTGGATGGAAGCTTCCAGCCGGGCCAGGGCGCTTTTCAACTCGGAAATTTCGGCGGCGATATCGGTGGCCGCGATCTGGTCCAGCGCCCCGGTCAGGTTTCCGATGGTGGTGCGGGTGTTGTCGGCGGCAGTCGATAGCCGGTTGGCAACGGTCCCCACCTCCGTGCGGGTGCGCAACACGGTTTGTTGCGCGGTTTCCAATGGCGCCAGGGCCGCCTGCGCACCGGCGGATGTGGAAATGTCCAGCCCCGCGAGGCCCAGCGTGGCAGTGTCCACTGCCTCGATCACGTTCAAACTGATCTGGTTGGCCGGACCTGTGCCGGCGCCCACTTGAATATTGACCTGAACCGGGGCCGTCGGGCTGAGGTCGCCGTTCAATATCTGCTGGCCGTTGAACTCCTGGCTTTGTGACAACTGATCGATGCCGCTCAGTATCTGTTGAAACTCCACATTCAAAATCTGCCGGGCGGAATCGCTCTGCGTCCCATTGGCCGCTTGCAGAGCCAGTTCCCGGCCGCGCGTCACCAGGTCGTTGACCGCGGACAAACCGCCCTCGGCGGCGTTGATGAAATTGACCCCGGTTTCGGCGTTGTCCACCGTTTGCGCCAAGGCCGCGATTTCGGATTTCAGTTTTGCGGCAAGGGCGAGGCCCGCCGGGTCCGCGGACGCGTTGATCAACCGACTGCCGGAAGCGATCCTGGAAATGGCATCGCCCAGTCCGGACCGGTTATTGGTGATGATGCTGATCAACTGGCTCAAGGCTCCCTGATCGGATATCCCTACCATGGTTCTGGTTCCTCACCCAAAAATTGAAAGCTGATTTGATCTTTTCAGGATAAGGCCCCGGCGGCCCCTTGTCAAAGCGAGCTTTGCATAAGTGGTGATTGCGGGGAAACCCAGATTCTGCGGCGCGGATCGGTCCTAAAAATGACAAGAGACTATAGAATTGTCATTCTGCATGCTTCGCCGGCACAGTCCGTTGCCACCGGCCACCAGACAATCGTTTGAAAATGGTTTAAAATAATCCTTAAGAAAATCTGCAATTGAGGCCAAAGTTTTATAAAATTCCCGTAACGGCATTCTTTGATGCATGGCGTGTTCTTAATCAAAAATCTAAAAAAAACGATCATGGCGCACATCGACGAAAATTTTCCATTGCAGAGTCTCTTTCCTTTGCCCTTGCTGGTGGGGAACAGAAATGAACCCGCGCCCAATCGGGACGCGGTGGCGCCCACCCGCCTCGTCCTGGAACCGCGTTCGGCGGAGGACAGCGTGCGCCTTGCCGGGGAGACCCCCGCTCCTGAACGTCCACCGGCTGAGCGCCCGGTCGAAGCTTTGCCGACTGAGGAGGGTCCGCCGACTGCAAGTCCGCACCAGGAAAACCCGGATATCCTTGGCGTGCTCAATGCGGAGTCGCTCGATATCGGTGTGCCCCGGCGGTTCGTTGCGAATTTTCAAGCCGATCTGCGCGACACGCTGGCGTTGACAGTGCTGGAGGCTCCGCAGAATTTGGAACCGGAAACCGTCGTCGTGCCGATAGACATCAACCCCGCCGGGCCGCCGCCGCCCGCCCCGGAAGCAGAGGTCGCGGAACGCGGACGCAACATCGATCTCCTCATTTAACGGAACCCCATGACCAAATCGCCAAACTCAATTTCAAAGTGGGCCTACTCTTGCAACGGAACCCCATGACAGACTCGCCAAACTCCATTTCAAAAGTGTTGAATTGCTTGGCGGATCAAAAAAAATGTTTCCTTGAATTATCCGATCTGGCCGGGCAACAGCAACAGGCCATCGACGATGACGACGAAGCGCAATTGTTACGCACGGTGAACGATAAAAATCCGTGGATACAATCCCTGCAGAAGGCCGATGCCGAGATCATCCGGATATTGGACGCGATGACGCCGGAGGAAAAAGCAACCCTCAGTCAGGAGGCGGGCCCGGTGAGGGCGGCAATCAACACCGCTCTGGAAACCCTGATTGAGAAAGAGGAGCGGTGCGCAGAAACTCTTAAAGATAAAAAAAATCTAATTGAAGATCAGCTGAGAGAGTTCAAACAACGCAAACAGGGATTGCAAGAATACGGCTCCGCCAAGAAAGACCCTCGCCGTTTTTCCGGCAACGCCTAGCGGACGGCGTCCGCGGGCAGATGGCTGTGATCTTCTTAATCATGCCCGACAGTTTTTAAGCATAAGAAAAGTTTGACCCCATTGCCCCACGGCGAGTGGCAGGGTGAAGCGTCGGCGGAGACACTCCGCAGAAAGGTTTTTAATGATTTGCATTCCCATTGTCGGCCCCACCATGGCGCAGGCTCTCAAAGATTTCGAGGCCTGCCAGTCGCTGGCCGATATCATTGAACTGCGGCTCGACCTCATCGCCGATCACGATCTGCCGCTTCTTTTGAAAGAAGCGGGAAAACCCTGCATCGTCACCA
>Ga0209988_10002212_pt1 | contig 12828 bp, 7 predicted proteins | sample N075metaG_FD_183115 | JGI IMG/M metagenome (GOLD analysis project Ga0209988, IMG submission 183115) | Deep subsurface microbial communities from Kermadec Trench to uncover new lineages of life (NeLLi) - N075 metaG (SPAdes) (version 2) | ecosystem: Environmental > Aquatic > Marine > Ocean trench... | reverse complement strand
CTTCGAGATCGGGCTCGAGCTTCCCATCGAACGGTTGCGTTCGGTCTGGCGACCGGCCCTGCTGGGCGGCGGATTCCAGGTCGGCATCACCGTCCTGGTCTTCACCGCATCCGAAGCATTTTTCGGACTCGCCTGGCCCTCGGCACTGGTGATCGGGGCCTGCGTGTCGATGTCGAGTACCGCAATCGTCTTGGGCCTGCTCTCCGACGAGGGGCAGGTCGATGCGCCTGGCGGACAGCTCGCGATCGCCATCCTGCTACTCCAGGATCTGGCGATCGTCCCCTTCCTGCTCATCGTTCCCCTGTTGGCGAGCGGTGCGGGGAATTTCGGCGAGATCGGCTGGGCCGTGGGCCGGATGTTGCTCGGGCTTGCGGTCGTCGGCTTCGGTGTCTGGTTTCTCGTCCCCCGTCTGCTCGACCGCGTCGCCCAGAACGGGGGCAGCGAGCTCTTTAGCCTGTTTGCGCTGTTGATCGTGCTCGGCTCGGCGCTCACCGCGGAAGCCCTCGGCCTCACGCTCGCCGTCGGTGCCTTCCTGGCCGGTGTCGCCGCCAGCGGCTCACCCTACGCACACCAGCTCTTCAGCGAGGTCGTGCCGCTCCGCGGGGTCCTGCTCGGCATCTTCTTCACCGCCATAGGCATGTTCTTCAGCCCCGCCCAGATCGCAGAGGCGCCTGGCACGCTGGTCCTCGATGTGCTCGCGATCATGCTCGGGAAGACCGTGATCGTGATCGCCGCCGGCATGCTCGTCCTCCGGCGGTCGCTCCGCGTCAGCCTCGAAGCCGGGCTCAGCCTGGCCCAGATGGGTGAATTCTCCTTCGTGCTGCTCGGGGTCGCCGGCCAGGCGGGCCTGATCGATCCGATCATCCAACAGCGCTACATCGCCGCGTCGATCGTGACCTTGATGCTCTCTCCCCTGCTCATCCGCCACGCACCCGCCATCGCCAGCGCGGTCGCCGAATTCCTGAATCATCCCGACGCCCGGATGCCCTTCGACGGCGAGGGGACGGATGCGCGCGAGCGCGTCGTCGTGATCGGGTTCGGGCCCGCTGGACAGACGCTGATCCGGTTGCTGCGTTCGCTCGACGTCCCTTATATCGCCGTCGATACGAATCCGAGCACGGCCCTCGAAGCCAGCCGAACCGGTGAGCCCGTGATCTACGGCGATGCCACTCGGCCCCAGGTGCTACAGCATCTGAAGGTCGCAGGGGCGCGCCTGGTCGCGGTCGCGATCTCGGATCCCCTGGCGACGCGGCGAATCGTGTCTCGCATCCGTGCGATGGCGCCGGAGACCCCGATTCTCGCGCGTACCCGTTATGTGCGGGAGGTCGATCAGTTGTCCATGGCCGGTGCCGACGTGGTCGTCGCCGAGGAGTTCGAGGGCAGCATCGAACTCGTCGCTCGGGCCCTCGAGAGCTTCGACGTGCCGATGGGCGCGATCGCCCGTTTCACCGAGGCCTTGCGCGAGGAGGGCTACGACGCGATCCGCGCGCCCGCCGCGTTGCCGATCGATCCCTGGCTGATCGAACTGCTCGACCATACCGACACCGAGTGGATCGAGGTCCCGATGGGCCTCTCGGACCGACCGACGCTGGGCGAGCTCGATCTGCGCGCCCGCACGGGCGGGAGCGTGCTCGTCGTCGAACGCGGCGCGAATAGCCACCCGAACCCGCCGCCGGACTTCGCGCTCGTGCCCGGCGACCGGCTACTCGTCCTGGGCGGTGCCGAGAACCTGTTGCGCGTGCGTCGACTCCTCGAGACCCGCCGCGAGTCTCGCTAGGAAGGCCGATTCCGGGCGCTCCAGCCGAGCTCCCTGTCTACTCCTAGCCTGCATTCGCCCCCCCCCTCCGAGCCCTGGGAGAGGCTGGAGTCCCCAACCAACATGACTGCCCCCTCCGACAAGACTCCCGCGTCTTTCGCCAACGCCCTCACGCGGCCGTCGGACACGTTCGTACGGCGGCATCTCGGTCCGCGCAGCAGTGACCTGTCGGAGATGTTGAAATCCGTCGGGGTCGATCGACTCGAGGACCTCGCGGCCGCGACCATTCCGGACTCGATCCGCGCCAAACATCCGCTGGTCCTCGACGGCCTGCCGACGCAGCCGCTCGGCGAGAGTGAATTGCTCGCCACCCTGCGTGAGATCGCGAACGAGAACCGTGTCCACCGCAGCTATCTGGGCATGGGCTACAACGGCGTCATCGTGCCGGGCGTGATCGCACGTAATGTGCTCGAGAATCCCGGCTGGTACACGCAGTACACCCCCTATCAAGCCGAGATCTCCCAGGGACGACTCGAGGCGCTGATCAATTTTCAGACGATGGTCGCGGACCTGACCGGGCTTCCCCTGGCCAACGCTTCGCTGCTCGACGAGGCCACCGCCGCCACCGAAGCAATCGGGCTCTGCCGCGCGGTTGCACGCGGCAAAAAAGAAGCGTTCTTCGCAGCCGAGGATTGCCATCCCCAGACTCTCGGCGTGCTCCGCACCCGCGCGGAGGCCCTGGGTCTGGAACTGCACGTGGGCGACCCGCGCGAGGCCGACTTCGAAGCTCTCGGCGTTTGCGGAGTGCTTCTTCAATACCCAGCGACCGACGGACGCGTCGCGGACCCGCGCGAGATCATCGAACGCGCCCATGCGGCCGGCGCCCTCGCCGTCGTTGCGGCTGATCTGATGGCGATGACTCTGCTCACCCCGCCCGGAGAGCTCGGCGCGGACGTCGCCCTCGGCACGACACAACGGATGGGGGTCCCGATGGGATTCGGCGGACCCCACGCCGCGTATTTCGCAACCCTCGATAAACATGCACGACGGCTGCCCGGTCGCCTGGTCGGCGTCTCCCGTGATCGCGAAGGGCGACTCGCCTATCGCCTCGCGATCCAGACCCGCGAACAACATATCCGGCGCGAAAAAGCGACGAGCAATATCTGCACCGCCCAGGTCCTGCTCGCGATCCTTGCAAGCATGTACGCGGTCTACCACGGCCCCAATGGATTGCGTCGAACGGCGACGCGAATCCGCCAGCTCACGGGCGCTCTCAAACGCGGCCTCCTGAGACTGGGGCAGGATGTCGAGGACTTTCACTACTTCGACACGCTGCGGGTCCGACCCGTCGGCCTGACAGCGCAGGACGTGCTTCGAGCGGGCTGGGAACGGGAGCTGAATCTGCGGCCGCACTATTCCCTACAGGAGTCCCTACAGGAGCGCTCCTCACCTTCGCCGGGATTGCCCCGGAGCCAGGACGGGGACGCGGACGGGGAGAAGAGGGGTTCTGGCCTGAGGCCGGATGGCACGCTCGGGATCGCGCTCGACGAAACGACGACGCCTAACGATGTGCTCGACATCCTGGCCTGTTTCCTGCCGACTGCCGGAAAGCAGTCGCTGACTTTCGGGTACGACGACCTCGTCGCGACCGGCACCGATGAAGATGAAGATGCGCTTCCCGAAGCCCTCGTCCGAACGTCGGATTTCCTCACCCACGAGGTCTTCAACCGATACCACTCCGAGACGGAGATGCTCCGCTACATCCATCGGCTGGAGTCGAAAGATCTATCGCTCACAACCTCGATGATCCCGCTCGGATCCTGCACGATGAAGCTGAATGCCACCGTCGAGATGATTCCCGTCACCTGGCCAGAGTTCTGCGATCTGCATCCCTACGCTCCAGCGGACCAGGCCGCGGGATACGCGATATTATTCGAACAACTCGAGACCTGGCTCGGGCAGATCACGGGGCTGCCGGCCGTCTCGCTGCAGCCGAATGCCGGATCCCAGGGCGAGTACGCAGGCCTGCTCGCGATCCGCCGCTTTCATCGAGCGCGCGGCGAGGCCGAACGCGATCTCTGCCTGATCCCCGTGTCGGCGCACGGCACGAACGCCGCGAGCGCAGTCATCGCGGGCTTTCGATGCGTCGCCGTAAAATGTGACGAGCGCGGCAACATCGATGTCGCGGATCTCCGCGAACGGGTGAATGAATCCCGCGACCGGCTCGGCGCGCTGATGATCACCTACCCCTCGACCCACGGCGTCTTCGAAGAAGCGGTCAGTGAAATCTGCAGCGTGGTTCACGAAGCGGGTGGTCAGGTGTATATGGACGGCGCAAACATGAACGCGCAGGTCGGGCTGACGTCACCGGCCGAGATCGGTGCCGACGTGTGCCATCTCAATCTCCACAAGACCTTCTCGATTCCCCACGGCGGCGGTGGCCCGGGAATGGGACCGATCTGCGCCGCCGAACACCTGCGCGACTTCATGCCCGGTCACCCGGTCTTCGGCCAGGGCGCGGTCTCGGCGGCTCCTTTCGGGAGCCCCTCGATCCTGCCGATCTCGTGGGCCTACATCGCCTTGATGGGCGCCGAGGGGCTCACCCGCGCGACCGAAATCGCGATCCTGAATGCGAACTACATGGCACGTCGCCTCTCCGATCATTACGACGTGCTCTACACCGGCCCCGGCGGACGCGTCGCGCACGAGTTCATCATCGACTGTCGGCCCTTCGAACGCTCGGCCGACGTAACGGTCGAGGACATCGCCAAGCGCCTGATCGACTACGGTTTCCACGCGCCGACGATGTCCTTTCCCGTGGCCGGAACGCTCATGATCGAGCCCACGGAGTGCGAGTCGAAACAGGAACTCGATCGACTCTGTGACGCGCTGATCTCGATTCGCGCGGAGATCCGGATCCTCGAGCGTGGGGAGGCCCCGAACGGCGAGTCCCCGCTCAAGAATGCGCCGCACCCCGCGGAAATTGTCTGCGCCGATAAGTGGCCATTTGCCTACAGTCGTGAAGAAGCCGCCTACCCGGCTCCCTGGACACGCCAGCACAAGTTCTGGCCGCCCGTCTCACGCATCGACAACGCCTGGGGTGATCGCAACCTGATGTGCACCTGCCCAACCCTCGAGGATCTGGCCGAGTAGCGGAGGACCTCTGCGGGAACGCTGATCTCGGGCTAGCGTTCCGCGCTTCATGCGGATGGGAGTGCTCGAATCGTGGGCGATCCGAACTCGATCTCACAAATCCTCTGGTCTACCGACCCTCTGACTCAGCGAGCCATCGGGCTGGTGCTCGGGGCCGCGGTCGTGGCCGCAGCCCTTGTCTACGGCCCCCTGCTCCTGCGGGTCGTCCGGCTCGGCCTCCTCGAACGCCGATTGCGCAGACAGAGTCTCGAATGGGACGACGTGCACACCGACGCTGGGCACGATCCGCTACGCGAGACGCTGCTCGATTCGCTGCTGCGCGAAGCCTTCGAGGAATTCGAGCAACGCTGGGCGACCTCGCAGCTCGGCGAACGTCAGGATCGCGCGCCGATTCGCTTGAGCGACGTGTTCGACGACCGTCCGCTGCTGCCCTTCGGCCCGCGTCGAAGTCTGCTGCCCGTCCTGCCCGGGCTCTTCCTGACCCTGGGTGTCCTCGCCGCACTGACCGGTCTCATCCCGAGCCTCGCGGAATTCACCACGAACGAGGCTTCGCGCGGTGCCCAGCCCGCTTGGGTGGCCAGCCAACTCGGCCTCGCTCTACGCGCGACGACCTGGGGATTTCTGTGTGCGATCGGCGCGTCCCTGACCGGCCGCCTGATCGAAGGCAGCTTCAACGCACGAAGCTTTGGCCTCGACGCACTCGTCGAGCAGACCTACGGCTCGGTGTCTCCGGGTGAACTCGCCGAAATCACGCGGCAGACCCAACAGCGCAGCCTGGACACGCTCGGCCGGGAACTCACCCAGTTCGCCAACGAGCTCAACGAGCGGCTCGACCGGGGCCTCCAGCGGATCGAACAATCGACCGCCCGATCCGCAAGCCTCGTCTCCCAGGAACAACGCGGCGCGCTGCATACCGTCGTCCAGGAACTCTCCCTGTCCGTCCGGCAGGGTGTCGAGAATCATCTCAGCGAATTGCGCGGTGCGCTGCAACGTGCCATCGAGCATCAGGCCTCCGTCACCGGCGGACTCGCCGAGACCTTCGAACGCATGGTCGAAAACTCGCAGATACAGGATCGGGTCGCCCGGACACTGGTCGAAGCGGCGGGTTCGGTCGAGGAAGCGGCGCGGGTGATGAGCGGGTGCAGCAGCGAGATGCAGCCGGTGCTCGAGCATCTCGCGTCGACGAGTCGCTCCCTCTCGGAGACCGCCGATCGGATCGGCGACACCCAGCAAATTGTCGCGCGAACGGCCGAGGGCGTTCGCAGCTCGCTCGAACATGCTGCCAGCGGAGTCGACGAGCAACGTAAATTCATGGAGCGCTCCCTCGGCGAGATCCGCCGCGCGCTGGTCGGACTCGGAGATGGACTCGGCCACAGCCTGCAGCGATCGCTGCGAGAGGTCGACGACGTCCTCGGATCAACCGTCGGGCAATTACGCGACACGCTCGCCGAGAGCAACGAGACGATCGAACGTCTGGCCGGCCCGATCCGTGCGGCCGAGGGCTCGACCCGCGAAACCCACGTCGCACTCGATCGCGTGCGCAACGAAGTCGAGGCCCTGGGACAATGGATGACCCTGGCGGTGAAGCCGCTTCGAACCGGACTCGTCGATGTCGAGGCCCGCGCCGAGGACATGACCCGCGCGATCACCGAGTTCACCAACCACGCTCGCCAGATGGACAAGACGATGGAGTCCTTGCGAGAGGAAATTCACGACGAAAGTCAGCACCTGCAAGGTGCAGGCAGCGAACTCGGGCGCCGACTGGCACAGGCGAGTGACGCGATCGGACTGCTCGAGAGCACGACAGCGGATGCCGCACGGCGCGCCCGTCCGGACTCGAGTACGAGCCCCCGCGAGCGGAACTGGTCTCCAGCCCCCCCGGACCCCGGATCGGACGAGGCTCCCGACAGCCGATCCGAGAGACCGCCCAGCACGACGGCTTCTCGGAGCCACTCCACGTCGGCGAACTCTTCTCTACCGACCGCGCCCCCGACCGCGCCGTCGCAGGTCGCGCCGCCACCCCAGGCCGGCGAAGATCGCTCCGCCCCGCGTTCGTTCCCGCGCGATGGTTCCGAAGCCGACGACGAACAGGATTCGGCCCGAGCTGAATCCACGCTCTCCGGATTCCGGATGGGCGCGCCTCGTGCGGAGGGCCCCGATCCCTACGCGCGCTTCGAAGGCAAGCCCGCACCGCCCTCGAATCTGCGTCATTTCCCGACACCCGATCGCGCGCTCGGCGAGAACCTCAAGCTCTCGGACCTGTTGGGGCCCAGCGGGGGGCCGTCCCGACAGGACGAACCCGCGCCCGCTGACGAGGACGAAGACGCAGACAAGGATCGAGCCTCGTCCCCCCATTCGGACGACTCGGAATAGCCCGTGGCGGCGCGCTTCTACGGACGCGGAAGACGGGGCCATCGCGAATTCGTCGAACCCGTCGCCGATGCGGGCTTCGGTGAATGGTGGGCAGCGCTCGCCGTGCTCGTGCTGGCCGTGGTCGGCGTCGTTTCCCTCTCGCAAAGCGCCGGCTCGGTCACGGCGCCCGCTACCCAGGGTCCTGGTCCGGAGATTCTCGAGTTCGTCTCGATTGCCGAGCAGTCCCTCTCGGCGGTCGACGCAGCCTTCGCGGATCTCTGCCAGGAACCGGTCTTGTTGGCCCTCGAACTCGCGCCGAATTGCGAAACCGGTGTGATCACGCTGCCAGACGAACTCTTCGATGGCTTTGGAAGCGCGAGTCTCACGCCGGATGCCAAGGAAGATCTCTCCCCGGCAATCCAGATCTATCTCGCCCGGATGCGGCGCTTCCCGGCGCTATGGGATCGCCTCGAAGCGATCGAGATCCGCGGACATTCCGACCCACGCGCGGTTCGATCCCCCTACACGACCAATCTGGTGGGATCCCAGCAGAGGGCCCTCGGCGTGATGATCTTCCTGATCGGGCCCGATGGGTTGCCCGAGAACGAGCGCGTCGACCTCAAACGCCTCGCCGTGGTCTCGGGGGTGTCCTTCTCTCGACCTCCTGCTTCCTGCCCATCCCGGACCCGGGAATGCTACCCGCATTGGCGTCGAGTCGAGATTCGCCCGGTTCTTTCGGAGTCACTCCGAAGGCAGGACTGGTCACGTACGCTCGAAGACGTTCGCATTACGACCCAGCGCATCCAACGGGCATCTCAGACGCATAAACGCTGAGTTCCGAAACACCCCATGGCCGCGCGGGTTCCTTTGGTATGCTCTGCCAGCTTTCAAACCCGGAGACACCCATGGATCGCTCTCGCCCGCTTCCCCACCGCTTCCTCGCAAAGGCTCTCGCCTTCGCGCTCTTCACCCTCGTGCTCGCAGCCGTCGCATGCGATTCGGGGACTCAGGAACCCGATGCGCCCGCTGCGTCCAACGAATTCGGTGCGGCGCCCTCGCCCACCGATCCGGCTTCATCGGCTGCGGCGCCATCGGCTGCGGTCCAGCCCCCGGGCGATGGATCGATCGCTCCGGAACGCTTTCCGACAGATCTTCCAGCGGGTATCGCCGCGGAGATCCCGGACAACTTCCCGTCCAACATCCCGATCTACCCGGGAGCCCAGGCCGCTCAGGGCAAGGGTGCAAATCTCGAAGGCTTGGCGGTCTCGGGTGTCCAGCTCTTGTCGAACGACTCGTCGATCGAGATCTTCAACTTCTACGAAGCCGAGCTGAAGGCGAATGGCTGGGAAATCACCGAATCGAAGAGCGACACCATGTCGAGCTCGATCAGCGCAACGAACGGAAGCTGCAAAGCCGTGCTCTTCATCCAGGCTTCGAGCAATGGCGGCAGTGATATCTTCGTCGTCAACGAGTGCTAGGACTCGACATCGCGTCGGGTCAGGAAGCGATCGAGCCGATAGAGCGGACCCTCGCCGCCTTTCAGCTCACCCACGAACGTAACGGGTAGGCCCTTGCGGACGCCCTCGAGCGTCTGCGCCGACATCAGCAGGGTATTCGGTTCGGCCTGTTTCTGGATATGCCCGGCGGTGTCGAGGACCCGGCTGTAGGCGATCCCGGAACTCAGATCGACAAGCGACACACCCGTATGGGCCCCCATTCTAAATCGGAAATCCTTTCCGAGCAGATTCTGGTCGCGATTGAAGGTTTCGAGTCGTTCGAGGATCGCGCTTCCCGCCAGGAGCGCTGACCCCGCGCTCTCGAAGAAACACATCAGCTCATCGCCATTGCTATTCAGGACCTGTCCGTCCCATTCCTCGCAGATTCCACCGACGTAGGCGCGGAAGCGCTCGAACGACACGATGATGTGTTCGTCCTTTTCGTCTCCACCCTTCATCAGCCGCGACTCGACGACGTCGACGTCCAGAAAACTGCCCATCACATTGAATTCCTCGATTTCACGATCGAGGTCGATCCTGTCCTCCATTCGCCGCGAGAGTCCCGACCCGGACTGCGCGGTGCGGTCGGCCTCCCGAGCGCGGGCGGCGAAATGAACTTCGAGCACGATGCGATCCGCGAGCTGAATCTCGTCGCCGTCGCGCAGAACACATCGATCGAGGATCGGAATGCCGTTCACGAATGTCTGGTTCGTCCCGCTCCGGTGAATCAGTTCGAGGCCGCGACCCACGATCTCGATCTCCGCATGAAGTCGTGACACGCCGCGCTCGGGGATCTGGACGGTCATCTCCTCACCCCGGCCGATCGACGTCGTCCCCATTCCGATCGAGAAGCGCGTGTCCCCGAGCGTCTCCGCCCCGCGCACAACCCAGAGTTCAGCCAGCTCGACCTCGACGAGCCGGACTTCGGTCACGTCTTCCCCGATGCCGATCGTCGAGAGCGCGAGTTCATCTTCGCCCGCGGTCGGCGCGTCGGCGACCCGGGGATGAGTGACAGGGCGCTTTAGCGCGGCCCCCGTGATCGTGGACTTGCGCGCGGCGTCCTCCAGGATCTCGCTGAAGCCGCTGAGGTTCATGCCCTTGCGGACACGCACGTCGATCGCGACCCGACCCATCTCGATCCGGTCGCCCACCGAGAGGCGCGCACGAGAGATCTCGGCGCCGTTCACGATCGTCGGGTTGGCCGCGGTCTCGATATGCTCGATCGAGGTTCCAGTGGCGTCGCGGCGAATCCAGGCCTGCTTGCGAGAGATCGACTTGTCATCGAGACGAACGACATCCGTCTGGCCGCTGGCGGGCTGACCACGGCCCACCAGGACCTCGTTGCCCTCGAGGGTGAACTGGCTCCCCGCGTCAGCCCCCGCCACCACCAACAGCTCCATCACGGGGCCGGTCGATTCCCGGTCCTCCCGGTTCCGCCATGCGGTCAGCCAGGTCGACACGCCATCCTCCCGATTGTCGAACGGGCAACCGCCGACGGCCGGAGACCATAGGATTCCACAACACCGCTTGGAAGCCGCCGTTCGTGTCGAATCATCGGAAGACCCGCGGGGAAAGTGAAGCCCGAATTCGTCGCTGAAAACGACTGGCGCAGAATGCCGCGCTGGTTCCTAGTGCCCCTCGTCCAGATCGGGCCGCCGCTGGCCCTTGAGGGTGCTCCGTCGTCGTTTGGCTTCGAGGCGACGATTGATCGCCCCCCGGGAGGGAGTGGTCGGCTTGCGCGGCGCGGCCTCGTGAAGGGCGGATTCGACCCTCTCGTAGAGACGCTCATACGCCGCATCGAGATTGCGCTGACGACTTCGATGTCGGTCCGAATGGACGATGAGTACGCCTTCGCGGGACAGTTTCGGCCTCAGGCGCGCCATCAGCTGCGCACGGACCTCTTCGCTGAGTCCCTTGGATTCGCGGATATTCCAGCGCAGCGAGACGCGGGTACTCGACGTATTCACGTGCTGGCCCCCGGGACCACTCGATCGGCTCGCTCGTTCGACGATCTCGGCGGTCGGGATGCGGTTGCCTCCGGACAGCATCCGATCCGACCTCCGCCCATCGCTATCGCTCGTCATGACCCGCTCCGGACACTTCCGACCCTCCGACGTTATTCGCTGAATGGCCGGATGGCTCTACAGAGTCTCGCCCGGTTGGTCGAATCGTCCAGAGGCAGACCCCAAATCCGGGATCCCCGAACCATTCCGCCGTCGGATCAAGGGAAGCGCGACTTCGTGACTGAGTCCAGCCAAGAGCAGCTGAACACGCGCGTCGTTCTGATCCAGCAGAGCGACGAATTGTCGGAGTTCGCCGAGCTGCTGAACGAATTTGGCGTGTCGATCGATGTCCGTCGTGGCCCACTGCCGACCGCGGATGACCTCGCCGGTGCCTCGATCGTCGTCGTTCCCGGCGGCCGGCTGACCGAGTCCGGCACGCCGAATCTAGCCTTCTGGCCCCGCACGATCGCCGTCGTGGACAACGCGAGCAAGACGCTGGTCTCGCACCTGAATCGGTTGGGCGTCGCAATGGTGATTCGCCGCCCACTGCACCCTCGAACATTGCGACTGCTGCTCCTGCACGAGATCTATCGTGGCCCGGAGCGCCGCAAACGCAAGCGAATCCTGATCGGCCATCCCATTCGCGTCGGAAGCGGCCTCTTTCCCCAGCGTGCCACACTGCTCGAGCTGTCACCGACCGGTGCGCGACTCGACCTGCCGAACGCGCCCGAAATCGGCAGCACACTTCGCCTCCTGCTCGGCAAGGACTTGACGCTGGACAAGCCGCTCAAGCTCAAGGTCCGGGTCAAGCGTTGTATCCGCCCACCCGGCGGCCAGGGCCGCAGCGGGAGCGAAATCGGAGTCGTCCTGCTCGACCGAAAACGTCATGCCAAGGTCATCCAGGGAATTCTCGATCGTTTCTCGACGGGCCCGGCCGCCTGGAACGGGAAACTCGCCGCCCCCGAGACCCCTCGCCCGTCCACGCCCCAACCGGCGCAAGAGTCATTGGCCAGCAAAGAAAGCACTCCGACCCCGTCCGCTCGAAAACTGCCGCCCAGCTTTTCGCCCGCCTCTCCGGCACCCGCTTCGCTGCCCCCTGTTGCGCCGGTCCACGCCGCACCCGCTCCCACGCCGGTCCACCTCGCATCCACCCCCGCGCCGGTGACCGAACACGAAATCGAATTCGAGGACGCCAGCGAGTTGGCCGTCGAGGAGACCCCGATCGACGAAGCACCCGAGCGCGATCTCGCGCACGAATCGGACGCGGCGGCGACCGATGCTGAATCGTCCGAGCGAAGGAGCGACCCCCGTGTCCCCTACGCCCAACGCGTCGTCGCCCTCGGCGAAGAAGCAGCGCGCATCCTGGTCGGCCGGGACCTATCACAAGGCGGCATGCGCATCGCCGCAAACGACGCCGTGGAGATCGGAGACGTCCTACGCGTCGCGCTTCACAGCGGCACGGCATCGGAGCCGCTCGTCGTGATCGCGCGAGCACACCGGAACGACACCTGCGACGGGTACGCAGAAACGGTCTTGACCTTCGAAAACCTGTCCGATGGACAGCAGATCCTGCTCGAGAAGATCATCGCCAGCAGCGATCCGATCCCCGCGAGCGGCGAAGACGGGGAAGGTCGTGATGGGGCGGTCGTGTTTGGTGAAATGCTCGAAATGGTGGAACGCAACAGCCGGCTGGTCGACTCGGATCTCGAAATCGACGCCCACCTCGACTCAATCTTCGATGCAGGCGAGTCCGTAGAGGACGCTCGGTAGACCCACGGGACCCACCCCCGTTTCGTCGTACCAATCGCGCTCGAGTTCATCGGCCGATGCCGCCCGCGCGAGCGCCCGCATCGAAGGGGTGATCTGGCGCGCCATCTTTGCGACGCCGTGCCCATCATCATAGATCCGCTTCTCGATTCGGCTCTCGAGCGCGATCGCCAACGCCAAACGCGCATCCCGCAGCGCACTCGCACTCTGATCCCGGCTCTTCCAGGTCGGCCCCGCGATTCCGGTCGCGCAAATCTGCCCGGCCTTCGCGGGGGGCTCGATGAGCCAACGCGGATAATCG
>Ga0209988_10002204_pt1 | contig 12849 bp, 9 predicted proteins | sample N075metaG_FD_183115 | JGI IMG/M metagenome (GOLD analysis project Ga0209988, IMG submission 183115) | Deep subsurface microbial communities from Kermadec Trench to uncover new lineages of life (NeLLi) - N075 metaG (SPAdes) (version 2) | ecosystem: Environmental > Aquatic > Marine > Ocean trench... | reverse complement strand
CGCGAAACCGCGCGAAAACTGGGGACCGAGTATTTCGACCTCGTGGCCGCGAGCCCCTTGCGGCGATCCTGGGAGGGCGCGGTGATCGTTTCGGGTGGCGCGCCGGTGCGGCTCTATCCCGAATTCCGCGAAGTCCACTTCGGTCGATGGGAGGGGATGACGGCCGAGGAGATCGAGGAATCGAACCCGGCGTTGTATCGGGATTGGCAGTCGGGTGCTGCGAATTTCGAGTATCCCGGCGGCGAACTCCGCGAGGCGTTTCGCTCCCGCGTGGCGCGTGGGCTCGATGCGCTGCTCGCAAGCGGTGCCACGTGTGTGCTCCTCGTCAGCCACAAGGGCGTGATCCGAACGATTGCTGAGCGGCTGCTGGACACGCCCCTGCCGGAGGGGCCGGAACTCGGCGGCGTGGCTTCGGTCAGCCGCGGCGCCGATGGTCGCTGGCAGGAGGGCCGCCGCAGCAGCAACCCGCCCGGGCTCGAGGAATAGACCGAGCCGGGCCATTGCCTCACGAGAGGGCTTGTGCCGGCCGGAGCCCAGTTCGCCGCCTTGCTCCACATTGAAGATCGTTCGATAGCGAGAGCGTTACCAATCCGGGGCTGCGAGGCTGGGCGTGGGCGAATGGCCACTTCGCCGCTATATCCATCACTGTTGGATTTTTCGAGTTTGTTGTTGCTCTTGCGCGATGCTCAAGTGCGTACTGCTGAGCGCCGATTCATCGGCATCAAACCTCAGGAGGTCGCAAGACATGCTCAATCAAAGAATCCGTTCGCTGGTCATCGCAGCCTTCCTCGTCTGCCTGCTCGGTCCGGGAACCGCGTACGCGACCTTGAAGTGCCAGTGCAACAACGGTACGAGGGCCCACGCGATGGGCTCCGATTTCGGCGACGAAGATGCAGAAGAAGCCTGCAACGACGCGTGCAGCGCGTCGGGCGGAGGGCGGGTCTGGCAACTAGACCTAGACCGCGAAAACGTCTATGGCTCGAGCAATCGCGGCGATCGGATTCCCAAGAAGAAAGGGCCCCGCCGCAATTGATCCGGTGCCGTTGCTGAGGCCACCTTTCTAGCTCGCGAATTCTTTGGATTCGCTTTGCGGCGAAGAGGTATGTTGATTTCGTCTAGCTGGCGAATCCCGCGAATTCGCGTGCCGCGCCTGGATCTGCTCCGCTTTGGCTAGCCCTCGTTGGATTCGCGCAGCTGTTCGATCACGCTGAAGTCCTCGAGCGTGCTGGTGTCGCCGACGGTTTCTTTGCCGCAGGCGATGTCGCGCAGCAGTCGTCGCATGATCTTGCCCGAGCGGGTCTTGGGCAGTGCATCGGTGAAGCGGATGTCCGCGGGTTTGGCGATCGGGCCGATCTGCTTGGCGACGTGATCGCGCAGTTCCTTCACGAGATCGTCATCGTGAGTCACTCCTCCCTTGGGGGTGACGAATGCGACGATGGCGGTGCCGGTGATCTCGTCGGGTCGACCCACCACCGCCGACTCGGCGACCTTGGCGTGCGATACCAGCGCGCTCTCCACCTCCATCGTGCCAATCCGATGCCCCGAGATGTTCATCACGTCGTCGATCCGCCCCATGATCCAGAAGTACCCCTTGCCGTCGCGGTGGGCGCCGTCGCCCGCGAGGTAGGTGTTCTCGAACTTGCTCCAATAGGTCTCCTTGAAACGTTTCGGATCGCCCCAGATGCCGCGAAGCATTCCGGGCCAGGGCTTCTTGATGACGAGGAATCCGCCATTCGGCGATTTCGCGGGAACGCCTTCTTCGGTGTAGACGTCGGCGTCGATACCGGGAAAGGGCAGGGTCGCGGAACCCGGTTTGGTTTCCGTCGAGGCGGGCAGCGGCGTGATCATGATTCCACCCGTCTCGGTCTGCCACCAGGTATCGACGATCGGGCAGCGGCGGCCGCCGATGACCCGGTGGTACCACATCCAGGCCTCGGGGTTGATGGGTTCACCGACGGAACCGAGCACGCGCAGCGATGACAGATCGTGTTTCTTGGGATGCTCGTCACCCAATCGAATGAAGGTTCGGATCGCCGTCGGTGCCGTGTAGAAGACGCTCACCCGGTGGCGTTCGATGATGTCCCAGAAGCGATCCGGTCCCGGATGGGTCGGGACGCCTTCGTACATCAGGGTCGTCACGCCGTTGGCAAGGATTCCGTAGATCACGTAGGAGTGCCCCGTGACCCAACCGATATCGGCGGTGCACCAATAGGTGTCGGTCTCCTTCAGGTCGAAAATCGCCTTGGCGGTCGTGGTGACGTGAGTGAGGTAGCCGCCCGTGGTATGCAGGATTCCCTTGGGCTTTCCCGTCGTTCCACTCGTATAGAGGATGAAGAGCGGGTGCTCGGAGTCGAGTTTTGCTGGAGCGCACTTCGAGCTGGCGCCTTCCATGAGTTCGTGCCACCAGTGGTCGCGCCCCGACTGCCATGCGACTTTCTCGCCCGTTCTCCGGACGACCACGACGTGCTTCACCACGCGGGCACTCGCCACGGCTTCGTCTACGGCTGGCTTCAGCGCGTGGGGTGAACCCTTCCGGTAGCCACCGTCGGCGGTCACGACGACGTTTGCGCCCGCATCCTCGATGCGATCGCGGAGCGCTTCGGCGGAGAAACCGCCGAACACCACGCTGTGGACCGCGCCGATTCGAGTGCAGGCGAGGATCGCGATTGCGAGTTCGGGGATCATCGGCATGTAGAGCGCGACGCGATCGCCCTTTTTGACGTCGAGTCCCTTGAGGACGTTTGCGAACCGGCATACCTCGCGATGCAACGCACCGAATGTCAGCACCCGCGTATCGCCGGGTTCTCCTTCCCAGATGATCGCGGCCTTGTTGCGCCGCCAGGCGTTCTTGCCGACCAGGTGTCGATCCAGGCAGTTGTAGGAGACGTTCAACTTGCCGCCCACGAACCATTTTGCAACAGGGGGTTTCCACTGCAGGACCTTTTTCCAGGGGGTGAACCAGCTGACGTTTTCCTTGGCCATCTTGGCCCAGAAGCGTTCCGGGCTCTTCGCCCCGAGCTTGCGGAGTTCGTCGATGGTTCGCTTGTTCCAGTTGGCGCTCTTGGTGAACTCGGGACTCGGTTTAAAGGTGCGCTTCTCTTTTAAAAGAGATTCGATGTCAGCCATGCCGCGCCATCCTCCGGATCGGATTCTTGGGGGTTCAGGTGATCGGCTGGGGTTCAGCGGTTCGTGACGAGAGCCTCTACCTCTTCCGGAACTGTCGCGATGGATTCCGTCAGGTTTTCGCAACCGTCTTCGGTGATCGCGATGTCGTCTTCGATTCGGACGCCGATGCCGCGGAACTCCGCACCTGCATCCTCGTCGTCAGCAGCCACGTAGATTCCGGGTTCGACGGTGAAGACCATGCCTGGCTCGAGGGGTCGGTGACTGCCGTTGGTTCCGTAATTGCCGACGTCGTGAACGTCGAGGCCGAGCCAGTGGCTGGTCTTGTGCATGTAGAAACGGCGATAGGTCTCTTTCTCGATCAGGTCGTCAACGTCGCCCGAGAGGAGCTTCAGATCGACGAGGCCCTCTACGAGGGTGCGCACCGAGGCTTCGTGCACGTCGGCGAGGGTCTTGCCGGGTGCGCATTGTGCAATCCCGGCGCGCTGCGAGGCCAGGACCACGTCGTAGATCGCGCGGCCTGCGGCAGTGAAGCGTCCGCCGATGGGATAGGTGCGGGTCACATCCGACGCGTACCCCTCCAGCTCGCAGCCCGCGTCGACCAGCACCATCTCGTTATCCCGGAGCTTCTCGCTGTTCGTCACGTAATGGAGAACCGTCGCGTTGCTTCCGCCTCCGACGATGGTCGTGTAGGCGGCGCCTCGCGCGCCGAGGCGTCGAAACGTGTACTCGATGATCGCTTCCATTTCGTATTCGTAGGTGCCGCTCTCTGCGATTCTGGCGCCCGCTTCGTGGGCCTCGCGACTGATCGCCGAGGCGCGGCGCATGATGTCGAGCTCGGCGGGCTCCTTGTACAGGCGCATCTCGTGAACGATCGAGCGGGGATCCACGATCGCGTCCGCGGGGGCGCCTACGCTGCGCGAGCGCATGCGCATCTCGTTGAGGGTGCTCGTGATTGCGCGATCGATCGCCGAGTTGCGCCCGAGGACGTGGAAGATCTGCTTGGTTCGCCGGACGAGTTCCGGAAGTTGGTTGAGAAACTCCGGTTGGGGATAGGCTTCGTCTGCCCCGTAGGTTTCGCGCGCGCCTTCGACACCCGGTCGATAGCCGGTCCAGGTCTCCATTTCGCGGTTGCGGGGCTCGACGTACAGGGTGTAGTCGGGTCCGCCGTCGGTTCTCAACACCGCAATCGCGTTTGGGTGGTCAAAGCCTGTCAGGTACCAGAAGTCGCTGTCCTGGCGGAAGGGATACTCTGTGTCCCGGGAGCGCGGAGCCATGTTCGCGCCCTCGAAGATCGCGACCGCGTCGGGGCCCAGGGCGTCGCGCACTCGCTTGCGTCGCTGTTCGAACACCCGCCCATCTTACCCCGCATTTCCCGATCGGTCGCGGCAAAGCGAGAGAGCGGGAATTCATGCGCCCGCTAGCGCGGGGCAACCTCCTGGGGGATATCGCGGCAGACGACGCTCACGTTTGAGCAGTAGGTTGCGCAAATTCGATCGCCTTCGGCGAACGCGCTGTAGTAGAGGCCGTCGTCGGCGAGTTGGGGAAACCGGGTCGAGCGGACCTCGTTTGGCGAATCGATGACGTGGACCCAGCCGCTCCAACGCGAAACGACCGCCCGCCCGTCTGCGCCCAACTCGATATCCTGGACGAAATCCAGAGCCGAGGCAAAGGCACCATCCAAGAGGATTCGCCGGCCGGCTTTCGGCCCCTCTCCTGGCGCGCTGACCTGCAACCACAGATTGCGACCTTCGACCTCCGCGCGATAGCCCTTCCCATCCTCCGCGAACGCCACGAACTGGATTTCGGGCTCGGATATCCGCAGCAGTTCTTCTCCCCACTCGCTGAGCACGTAGGTGTCATGGCGCGGTGGGTCTCCGGCCGCGATCGGGAGCAGGTCGGTCGTGACCCAGATCTCACGGCGCACCGGATCAAATGCGACGGTCTTTGGTGCGACGCGATAGCCGTCGGGCGCTCGAAGCGGAAATTCGGCAAGCAGCTTTCCGTCGGGGTCGAAGGACACGATCGCACCACTGCCTTCGCGTTCAAAGGCACTGCCGTACCGGGAGGCGAGCACGCCACCATCGGGTCCGAGCGCGAGTTCGTTGAGTCCGGTGCCGAGATTGGGGAGGCGGACGAATTGGCCACCGGGTACTTCTGCGTAACCGGCGGGTTCGTAGAAGCTCGTGAAGTAGATCCGACCGTTCGGGTGGGCGAGAACGTCCCAGACCCCGGATCGATCGCCAGTCCGGCCCACTTCCAGCGGCTCGAGCATCCGCTCCTTACGCAGATCGAAGCGGCCGATGGCTACCGGTCCTTCCTCGAGTAGATCCGCCATCGGGTCGTTGCCGTGGGAGCGCATCGCGGACCAGAACGCCGCCATGCCAAAATAGAGCACTGCGTCGCGAGCGTCTCCATACCACGCGCAGTAGCGCTCTGCGGAACTCGGTGCCTCGTAGGTATAGATTCGGGATCCCGACTCGCGGTTTTCCGGATGCAGGCAGCCGACGAGGACCAGCAGTGCGAGTGCGATCTCGGGGTGATTGCCGCCATTGCGGGACGGCTGCAGTCGAAACACGCGGAGGAACATTGAAATTCTCAGCCGTGTGGTCGGCCGCTCTCCGGGCGCTGGTTCACGAATCTTTCGGCGAAGTTGTGGCTTCCCGGTTCACCTTTGCGGCTTCGGCTCCGAACTCCCGAATGAACCAAGGCTTCAACTCCGTTATCCCTTGAAGATCGGCCTTCGACTTCGGGTCCCGCCAGGCGATCGCCTCGAGGCTTGCGTTGGGACACAGCACGCCCGGATCGATGTCCAGTGCGGTCGCCTTGTCGGCGCGCCACGCCTTGAGGGCGGTCAGGCGGCGCTCGCCCTGTCGGTCGAGTCTCCTGCTTCGCCCACTGCTCGGCAGCTTCGGTATCGGGCCGTGGTCGGCCTTCTTGCCCTCGCGGACGGCCGCCATCAATTCTCGTCCCAATCTTCGTTGAATCAGATCGGTGATCCCCTTGATCTCCCCGAGGTCTGCTTGTTTGCGGGGCTGGCGCTCGGCGATTTCGAGCAGCGTGCGGTTGCCGAGCACCTTGAAGGCCGGGCGGTCGAGTTCCCGGGCCCGCTTGTCTCGGACGAGGTAGAGCTCGCGGAGGATCGAGAGGCTCTTCGAGGCGAGCCGGCGCGCGCCTTTGATCCGCAGGTAGCCGAGCTTGTCGAATTCGCGTTCGGGCCACTTGCGGCCGCAGAGCGCTTCGAATTCCTCTTGTGCCCATTTGCGGCGCTTTTTTTCGTGGAGCTCCTTTTTGAGCAAGGCGCTGAGTTCAATCAGATAGAGCACGTCGGACGCCGCGTAGCTGAGCTGCTTGGCGGACAGTGGCCTCGTCGACCAATCGGAGCGCTGCTGCTCCTTCGGCAAATTGACGCCGAAGTGTCGTTTCGCGATTCCCGCCAGGCCCACGGACGGGTAGCCGAGAATTTGTGCGCTGATCATCGTGTCGAAGAGATTGCGGAATTCGAAGCCGCAATCGCGCTTGAGGACGAAGAGATCGTATTCGGCGGCGTGGAAGATCTTGCAGATGTCCGGCGAGGCGAAGACCGGCGCGAGCGGCGAGAGTTCCTTGGGTCCACCAAGCGCAAGCGGGTCGATCAGATAGATCTGCCGGCGCGTGGCGACCTGGACCAGACACGTCTTGTCGAAGTAGTGGTAGAAACTGTCGGCCTCGGTGTCGAAGGCGAGCAGCTTCTCACCCAATAGTTCTTGCGCGAGGCTATCGAGGTCCTCTCGCGTCTCTATGAGCTGAAAATCCGCCACCTGCGGCCTCTTTGCCGATGTCATCAAATTTTCGCTTCCCGAAGACGACGCACGAAGTCGGGAGTCGGCTTGGAGGGCACACGACGCGAGGAGGGGCTGGTGCGACGCGGTAGACCGATCCTAGCCGAGCCCGGGTGACGGGGAAAGACGAGGGCCTCCTCTCCGGTACCCTGGCGGGATGATCCGGGCGGGGGTTGGTTTTTCAGTGGGACTCGACGGCCCCGTGGCCGTCGAGCAGGCGGCCTCAGCGGCCCTGGCGGGCGCTGGGGGTGCCGACCTCGCGATCCTCTTTGCGACCCCGGCCTTCCCGGCGGGTGTGGAGTCCCTGCTGGCGACCGCTGTCGATGTGCTGGGGACCTCGGCGGTCGTCGGAGCCTCGGCCCACGGCGTACTGGGCGCGGGAATCGAGTCAGAGAAGCATGCGTCGGTGAGCATCTTGGCGCTCACCGGCATCGAAGCCGAGCCGTTCTTGATTCCGGATGTCCGGGGCGACGAATCCAAGGTCGGTGCCGAGATCGCCTCTCGGATTTCGGGTGGGCCCCGGCCCGAAGATCTCGTGATGATTCTGCCGGATCCGCGGCTGGATACGGCTGCGCTGGTTCGCGGCCTCGACTCCGCGCTGCGCCCAGCTCATGTCGTGGGGGCCGGCGCCGCCGATCCCTTCTCGAATTCGCCCTCGCAATGGCTTGGTGGGACGGTGAAAGTGGAGTCCGTCGCAGGAGTCGTGCTGCGCGGCGGCAGGGTCCGGATTGGCGTCACTCAGGCGTGCCGCCCGACCACCGAATTGTTGACGATCACCCGGGTCCGGGGCAATTGGATTCTCGAACTCGACCGTCGGCCCGCGCTCGACGTGTACCGTGAGGCTGCGCTCGGGGCGTTGGCCGAAGATCTGCAGCGTGCGGCCGCCTTCGTACTCGTGGCCCTGCCCAGTGACCGCGACGCTTCGCTGCTTCCCGGCAGCTACCGGGTCCGCCACGTCGTCGGCTTTTCGCCCGACGAACGCGCGTTTGCATTGCCCGAGGCGGTCGCTTGCGGCGACCGGATCGCGCTCGCCATCAGAGATCCCGAGTCTGCCAGGGCGGATCTCAAGCTGATGCTCGCGGGTTTGGCGGACGGGCAGCCAGCGTTCGGGCTCTACTTCAACTGCTGCGCGCGCGGCTCTTCGTTCTTCGGGGTCCCGGGGCTCGAGGCCGCCTACCTCGACAACGCGTTCTCCGAAACGCCGATTGCCGGGATGTTCGGATCCCACGAGCTGGGCCCGATTGGCGATCCCAGCGATCCGAGCCTCGAACTGCTCACCTACACCGGAGTTCTGGCCCTCGTTGATGCCGATTCCAGCGCCTGAGGATTTGCGATCGCGGATCTGCGCGATAGTATATGTTCCAATTAAAGGAATCGTGTTCCGATAATCGGAACATCTAGTAGGGCAATCAATAGAACGATCGGTGGAACGATCAATAGGTCGATCATCCAAGGCCTACCAGCCCTCGGGTCGCAGAACCGAACCCGAGCCCCAACCGGACCCGAGCCGAGCCGGACCGAACCCGAGGCCACAATGGAAGCCCAGAGCACGGTCGAAAAAGCAGTCGAAGTCCTGTTCCACCTTCACGCCGAGCCGCGCTCTTGCGGGGTCACAGCCATTGGCCGCACGCTCGGCCTCTCCAAATCGAGCACCCATCGACTGCTCACGGCACTGAGCCGCCGCGGCCTCGTCGAAAAAGACGATCGGGGGCGTTACCGACCGGGCATTGGATTGGTGGCGCTCGGCGTCGGCGCATTGGATCGCGAGCCGGTCGTGGCCGCGGCCCGCCCGGTCCTCGAGGCGGAGGCGCAGGCCCTGGGCGAAACCGTCTTTCTGGTCGCGGCGCGTGCGGGCCGGATCATCGTGCTCGACAAGTCGGAAGGCGAGGGGTTCTTGCGCGCGGCGCCGCGGGTCGGCTCGACGGTCCCCGTTCACGCGACGGCCGTCGGCAAGCTCTACCTGGCGTTCGGAAACGGATCGGTCGAAGCGCCCGAGGGTGAACTCACGCGATTCTCGGACGAGACCATCACCGATCGAGCCGCCCTCGACGACGCGGTGGCGCGCACTGTGGAGCGCGGCTTTGCGGAGAGCGTCGACGAGTGGATTCCCGGTTTGTCGGTGGTCGCCGCGCCGGTCGTCGCGACGGCGTCGGTCATCGCGACCGCGTCGGGCTCGCGCATGCTGGCAGCGCTCGCGGTGGCTGCGCCCACTCCGCGGATGCGGTCGCTTGGCTGTGACGAAATGGGCCATCGCATGATGGCTGCTGCCGCACGGGTGGCGGCGCGGTTCGAGGGAGTGGCTCGATGAAAGTCTGGATCGAAGGAGAAGTGGTCGACGGCAGCGAGGCGCGCATTTCCGTGTTGGACCACGGCCTGCTCTATGGAGACGGCGTGTTCGAGGGAATTCGCATCTACGGGCGCCGCGTCTTCCGGCTCGAAGACCACCTGCAACGCTTTGCGGCCTCCGCGAAGGCCCTGGCTCTGGAATTGCCCGGCGGGACCGCCGCGGCTCGAGGGATCGTGCTCGAAACCGCTCGAGCGTTTGGCGCCGACGAGGCGTACGTGCGATTGATCGCTACCCGCGGTGAAGGCCCCCTTGGTATCGATCCCACCCAGTGTTCAAAGCCGCGCTTGATCTGCATCGTCGATCGGATCGCCGTCTACCCGGAGCACAAGCGCTCGGCGGGTATCGATTTGCTGACCTCGAGTTGGCGTCGCCCGCCCGCGGACGTGCTCGACCCGCGCGTGAAGAGCCTCAATTATCTGAACAACGTGATGGCGAAGCTCGAGGCGAAGCAGCGCGGTGGTGACGAAGCGCTGCTCCTCAACGCGGCCGGCTCGATCGCAGAAACCTCCGTGGCGAATATCTTTGTGGTTCGCGACGGCGAGCTTCTCACGCCGCCGTCGAGTGACGGCGCACTGGAGGGCATCACCCGGGCGACTGTGTTGGAGCTCGCCGCGTCACTCGAGATCCCGGCCCGAGCGCAAAGCCTCGGGCGCTTCGATCTCTTTGCCGCCGACGAGGTGTTCCTGACCGGGAGCGGTGCGGGGTTGGTTCCGGTTCGCTCACTCGATGGGCGATCCATCGGCGCCGGCGGTCCCGGCCCCGTCTGCGAAAAGATCTGGTCTGCGTTTCTCGAGACCGCTCCCGGACGCGGCACCCCGTTCTAGCGCCCGAGGCGCGGTACCGATGCCAAGGCCTGACATCGCGGTGCGGACGCTGGGGTCGGATGCCGCGGTACCGCTGCCAAGGCCTGCTATCGCGGTGCGGACACCGGGCTCCTGTACCGCGGTGCCGATGGATCGGATCGAGGGGCGTCCTTCCGGGGTATCCGTTAGGTTTCCGTAATCCACTTCAGGAGGTCGTTCGTGCGCTGGTCGCAACTCTTCATCCCGACATTGCGCGACGACCCGGCCGACGCTGAAGCCATCAGCCATAAGCTGCTGGTGCGAGCGGGTTTCGTCCGTCAGCTCATGGCGGGCGTCTACTCGCTGCTTCCGCTCGGCTTTCGCGTCTGTCAAAAGATCGAGAAGATCATCCGCGAAGAGATGAACGGCATCGGAGCCCAGGAGTTTCTGCTGCCGTCCCTGCAGCCCGCGGAACTCTGGCAGCGCAGTGGGCGCTGGGAGACGATGGGCGAAGAGATGTTCCGGCTGACCGATCGCAAAGGCGCCGACATCGGGCTCGGTATGACCTGCGAGGAGGTGTTTGCAACGCTGGCCGCCGAGTTGCGCAGCTACAAACAACTTCCGCAGATCTGGTTCCAGATCCAGAGGAAGTACCGCGACGAGCCGCGCCCGAAGTCCGGCGTGCTTCGCGTCCGCGAATTCACGATGAAGGACTCCTATTCTCTCGACATCAAGGTCGAAGGGCTCGACGCCGCCTTCCAGCGTCACTTCGACGCGTACCGGCGGATCTTTTCCCGCTGCGGGATCGAAAGCCTCGCCGTCGAGGCGTCTTCCGGATCGATGGGCGGATCCGAGTCCGTCGAATTCACGGTCGCGAGCGATGCCGGCGAAGATTGGGTGGTCTCCTGCGCAGCGTGTGGTTACGCGGCCAACATCGAAAAGGCTCAGTCACAGCTGGTGTCGGTCGAGAATTTGCCCGGCCTGGATGCGCCCGAAGAATTCGAGACGCCCGGCGTGCGCACGATCGAGGATCTTGCGGCCTTCGAGGGCGGAGCGCCCGCGGAACATCAGATCAAGACACTGGTCGTGGTGCTGGACGGCGAGACTGTGCTCGTGCTGCTGCGCGGCGACCACCCGCTCTCGGAGCAGAAGGTTGCGGACGCGACCCGCACGGCCGAGTTGCGCCACGCATCCGATCAAGAGATCCAGAGTGCGCTTGGTGCGTCCGCGGGGAGCCTCGGGGCGGTCGGTGTCACGGGTTGCCGGACGCTGGTCGATCTCGCGTTGCGCGGTCGCTCTGGAATGCTGACGGGTGCCAATCGCAACGGATTTCACCTCCGCGGTGTGGATGTCGAGCGAGACATCCCGAACGCAGAGTGGCTCGATCTGCGAGAAGTCCAGTCCGGCGAAATCTGTCAGCTTTGCGACGCGCCCCTCGAGGTGCGCAAGACCATCGAACTCGGTCATATCTTCAAGCTCGGCACCCACTACAGCGAAAAGCTCGGAGCAACGATTCAAGACGAGAACGGAAAGTCGTGCCCCATCATCATGGGCTCCTACGGGATCGGCATCGAGCGCACGATGGCCGCCGTCGTCGAGAGCCGGCACGACGAGGCGGGGATGATCTGGCCGATTTCGGTCGCACCCTACGAGGTGGTGATCAGCGTCATCAATCCCAAGAATGCGGCGGCTGCCGACGCGGGGGGTGCCGTGTATGACGCGCTCGTTGCAGAGGGGATCGACGTGCTACTCGACGACCGCGACGAGCGCCCCGGCGTCAAATTCAACGACGCCGACCTGATCGGAATCCCCTATCGGATCACCGTGGGACCCAAAGGGCTCGCAGAGGGAATCGTCGAGATCACGGAGCGTCGCACTCGCAAGTCGCGCAGTGTCGCCGTCGAGAAAGCCGCCGCGACGGTTGCCGAGGCGGTCCTCGAAGAACGCTCCTTCAGTCCCGGCGTTTGAATTCCGCTTCGTTTGAGAGTCCTTCACCTTCGCGTGCGGCGTCTGTGCTCGGGTGGGGTGACGGGAGGCCATCAGCAAGCGAATCCTGCGGATTCGCTTGCTGCGACGGACCTATCGGCCCGTCTTGCTCAGGCCCATGTCGCCCTCAAGCCTCCCGTCACCCCACCCAAGTGAGATCGCCTTAGACCGGGCCCGCTGAATGCGGCGGTTTTCCATTACGCGCTGGCAGACAATCCGTTTGCGGGGTCCGTGCTTGGGTGGAGCGACTGGGAGGCCATCAGGCGGCGAATCTTGCGGATTCGCTTGCTGCGACGGGCCTATCGGCCCGTCTTCGCTCAGGCCCATGTCGCCCTCAAGCCTCCCGTCAACCCCACCCAAGTGAGATCGCCTCAGATCGAGCCCGCTAAATGCAGTGGTTCTCTTTCACGCGCTAGCAAGATTTCCCAGGGGAGCTGGGGGGAAGGGCCGTGTGCCCGCGCAGTTCCGTTGCCTTATGAGTGGGCTTATGCTGGCGGGGGCCCAGTTGGCCGGGTCGAGTTTCGAGCGAATAGTCCTTCCCCCCGGCTCCCCAACCTCTGAATCCCGCGTGAGAGAGCTGCTCATTTTCGTTGATTTGAAGCTAATATGAATCGCCGATGCGCAACGCGTGAGGCGGTGACCGTGTCGGAGCGAACGAACTGCAAATTGAGGGGGAACGGGCGATGGAAGAGATCATTTATTTCCTGCTCCGGTGGTTCCACTTTCTGGCTGGGATCACCTGGATAGGGCTTCTCTACTACTTCAACTTCATCCAGACTCCGTTCTTCGG
>Ga0209988_10002203_pt1 | contig 12852 bp, 12 predicted proteins | sample N075metaG_FD_183115 | JGI IMG/M metagenome (GOLD analysis project Ga0209988, IMG submission 183115) | Deep subsurface microbial communities from Kermadec Trench to uncover new lineages of life (NeLLi) - N075 metaG (SPAdes) (version 2) | ecosystem: Environmental > Aquatic > Marine > Ocean trench... | reverse complement strand
CCTGGTGCTCGCCGAAAAGGGGCTCGATTGGCGGAGCCATTACCTCAGCCTCACCCGCCGGGAACACCAGAGCGAGGCCTACCGCGCCATCAACCCCAACCTCAAGGTGCCGGCGCTGGTCCATGACGGGGAATCGGTGATCGAATCCACAATCATCAACGAATATCTCGAGGACCGCTTCCCGGGGACCCCGCTGCGCCCCACCGACCCCTGCGCCCGGGCCCGCATGCGGCTGTGGACCAAGCAATTGGACGAAGGCGTCCACCTCGCCGCCGGCACCGTCACCTATTGCATCGCCTACCGCTACCGGCGCCTGGCGCTCAGCGAGCAGGAGTTCGAGGCCTATCTCGCCAAAAAGCCGGTGCCCGAACACCGCGAACGCAGCCGCGACCGCATCGTCAACGGGGTCAATTCCAAGCAATTCGCCCCGTCCCTCGCCCGCATGGCGAAAATGATCGCCGACATGGAGACGGCGCTGGCGACCTCCCCATGGCTGGCGGGCGACGACTATTCCCTCGCCGATGCCGGCTTCACGCCCTACGTCAACCGCCTCGACCAACTGCGCCTTAGCCCACTATGGGACGACAGCCCCCGGGTGGCGGACTGGTATGACCGGGTCCGCGCCCGGCCCAGTTGGGAGGTGGCCACGGGCCGGTGGTTCGACGAGACGAGCCTCACCCTGATGGCGGAAAAGGGCGCCGAGGAATGGCCCCGCATCAAGGACATGCTGGCCGCCACCGCCGCTTGAGCCCCCCCGCGCGCGCCCGGAATGCCAAGTCTCAAGGAGAATACGGCTTGATCATCCTATACGGATTGAAGAATTGCGACACCTGCCGCAAGGCACGGAAATGGCTCGCGGCCAACCATATGGCGTATCGCTTCCATGACATCCGCGCCGACGGGCTGACCCGCCAACGGATCGACCGATGGGTCGCGCAACTGGGTTGGCAGGCGGTTCTCAACCGCCGGTCCACCACCTGGCGCGGGATCCCCGAGGCCGAGCGCGCCGATCTCGACGCAGCCGGCGCCGCCGCCCTGATGGCGCGACACCCGACCCTGGTCAAGCGCCCGGTCATGGAGACCGGGGATTCCACCCTGATCGGATTTAGCGAAGACACCGAGGCGGCGCTCAAAGCCACCATCGGTTAGCCCCCGGCCTTAAGTGCCGCGCGGATGGTGGTCTCCAGGGTATCCAGGAACCGCGAGCGGTCGCGTTTGCTAAACGGCGCTGGGCCGCCGGTCACGGTGCCCTGCTCGCGCAACCGGGTCATCAGGTCGCGGGTCGCCAAGACCTGGCCCACGGCCGCCTCGGTGATGGGGTCGCCGTTGGGCCGGAGCACCCGCGCGCCGGCGGCCACGGCCCGCGCCGCCAGTGGAATATCCGCGGTGACGACCACATCGCCGGCGCCGCAGCGCTTAGCGATCCAGTCGTCGGCGGCGTCCGGGCCTTGGCCGACGATCACCGTCTCGACCCGCGGTTCGGCGCGCGGCCGGATGCCGCCATTGGAGACAATAAAGACGGCGATGCCGTGGCGGATTGCGACACGAACCACCTCGTCCTTGACCGGACAGGCATCGGCATCGACGTAGATCGCGGTCATCGGCAAAGCCCTGTCACTACCACGCCCAAGATCACGGCACCATGGATCGCCCGCCGTTCACCGATATCCCCTGGCCGGTCAGATAGGCGGCGTCGGCACTCATCAAGAATCCCACCACGCGGGCTATATCGATGGGCGCGCCGATCCGCCCGAGGGGGATGTTGGCCCCCCGGCCCCGCAATTCATCGACATTGGTCGCCGCCAAGGGCATGGCGGTCTCGGTCACGCCGGGCAGCACCGAGTTGACGCGCACATGGGGGGCGAGCTCCAGGGCAAAGGACTTGGTCAGCGATATGATCCCCGCCTTGGTGGCGCAATAGGCGCCGGCCTTGGCATCGCCCTGGAGCCCGTGGCCCGAGGATATGTTGACGATCGCCCCGCGCCCGGTTTCGACCATCGCTGGGGCGAAGGCGCGGGTGCACAGGAAGGCGCCGGTCAGGTTGACGGCGATCACCCGGTTCCATTCATCGAGAGGCATCTCCATCAACCGGACCCGGGGGAAAATTCCGGCATCGTTGACCAGGCCGAAGGGCGCGCCCAAGGCGTCGCGCACCGCCGCCGCCACCGCCGCCACGTCCGATGGGTCGGAAACGTCGCAGCGGAAGTAATGCCCTTCCCCGCCGGCATCCTTGCAAAGCCCCGCGGTTTCCCCGCCGGGTTCGGTGTCGAGCACGGCCACCCGCGCGCCGCGCGCCGCCAGTGTGCAGGCAATCGCCCGGCCGATGCCGCGCGCCGCCCCGGTGACGGCCACCGTGTCGCCGGCCCGCAAGGCCAGCGGTGATTCGGAATCGCTTACGCTCATGTTTCCCTCCTTTTTTTGGCCATGGTTCCCGGCCAAGTTTAGCAGACCCAACCCCGCCCGCCACGGAAGCGGTGACCCTCCCGCCCGGGTGGCCGCCCCTATCGGCGATGGCGCCCCCATCCATTGCGTGGCCGAGGGCATGGCAGGCATGGAGGCACTGCCGTCGCGCTTCACCGCCGAGGGCTGGGCCGATATCGCGCACCTCGATTTCACCAAGATGCCGGTCCTCACCGATCTTATCGCCGGCCACGCCAAGGGCCGGCAAGGGGCCGATGAAGTGACCTGCCTCATCAATAATTTCGGCCTGGGCATTCAGTTCGCGGCGATTGGCGCCTCGGTCCTGGACCGCGCCAAGGAGGCCGGCCTTGGCCACCAACTGCCCACCGAGTGGTTCACCCAAACCGTGCATCCGTGAAAGTATGCAGAGCGGCGGCTGGGTTGGCTGCCTTGCGCTGAGCATGGCTTCAAAAGAAAGATCAAAGGGTCGATAAAACCCATTGTCGGATTCCCCTCCTACGAGTAGTATTTCCCATGGTTCGCCTTATGAATGGGGTTGGCAATGGCGCGAATTACCCGGCAAGAGTAGAACAAGATCACCACGGAGTTAAACCGGCATCCAGCGCCAAGCGAACCCTACGGGCTTCCCGCTCGACGGAAAAAATCGGTTGTGCTCTCTTCCTTCAACATCCGCGCGCTGGGCACCTCCGCCACCCGAACAAAGAAGAAGCAAAAGGGCAGAACTCAAGGAGCCTGGGAATTCCTTGCTCACTATGTCAGCCGTTGCGATTTCGTGGCCATACAGGAAGTGAAAGACGATCTATCGGGCCTCATACGGCTGAAGGACAGCCTCAAGAATTCCGAAAAGTATGCGCTGGTGGTCTCCGACGTCACAGGCGCCAAACCCACCAAAGACACGTCCCAGGAACGACTCGCCTTCCTCTACCGTTGGGACCGGATCGAGAGGACCGAACTGGCCTCGGACATCACCTATGACCGCCGGGCGGTGCTGGAAACGATCTATACGAAACGGAAAGACTTCACGGCGGATTTCGAAGACTACGACAAGCGCATGAGAGACTACCGGCGCAAGGTCCAGGAACACGAGAGTGGTCAGCGGTCAGGGAGGAACCCGAAGCCGCCGGCCTTCGTCATTTCGAACTTGCTCACGTTTATCCGCACGCCCCACGTGGCCTCGTTCCGTATCAAGGGTGTGAACAAGACCACGAACCTTCCCTTCCATGCCGTCAACGCTCATCTTCTTTACGGGGATAAAAGCCGTTCGGCCGCGGAACGGAAAATGGAGTTCGACGCGCTGGTCGATTGGCTGCGTTGGCGAACCAAGTCCGCAAAACGCCTTTATCATAAAAATTTTATTCTATTCGGCGATATGAATCTGGAATTCGAGAAACGTTTCACCAATCTCGACCACGCCGATGACGCGATCAAGGCCATGAACGAGGATATCGGTCGCGGCTACAAGGTAAATTTTCCCTTCCTCGACGTGCCGAGGAAGCGTCAAGACCCACCGGCGGGTGACGGCATGGGGCGCTATATGTCGACCGCGCGCATGACCCAAACCTATGACCAAGTCGGTTTCTTCGGTCGCAACGATGCGCTTCCAGTTCATGACGAAAACGACGACGCAGGGCTGGGCGGCGCCGACGGTTACGATTACGGCGTCTTCGTCTTCGCCGATCTGTTCGCCAAGGCGTTGCACGCCGCGCCCTCATTCCTCGCGGCGCCGAAACCAAAAAGCTTCGTCAGGCGATTCGAGCACGACGTCAGCGACCACCACCCGATCTGGGTGCGCCTGCCGGTCCTAGGGGCATGACCGGGCCCAATGTGGGCCACTCAAAACGGACCGTCCCCGCGTTCTCCAAATCGGCCCAGGCCTCGGCGACGGCGGCGGTACCTTCGTCCAATCTCAGCCGGTCAGGTTTAATCCTGCCTGGAACTAACGTGTGAACCCGGCTACGGTCTCACGGCAGCGCGACAACGCCGAGCCGGCCCAAAATTCGGCCATCCCGACATACTCCGCGACCCGCGATAGGAGCTCAAACCTTGGCCGCATCCAAAACCTTCGATGTCCTCGAGACGACCATCGCCGACATTCACGTGGCCTACCGGTCGGGTGCGTTGAGCGCGCGGCAATTGGTGCAGACCTATCTTGATCGAATCGATGCCTACGACCAGAAAGGGCCGGCCATCAACGCCCTGATCTCGCTCAATCCTCACGCCCTGGAAGAAGCCGACCGGCTCGATGCCGCGCTCAAGGACTCGGGCCTTGCCGGCCCCTTGCACGGGATTCCCGTCATCATCAAGGACCAGGCCGACGTCAAGGAGATGCCGACCACCTTGGGCTCGGTGCTGTTCGAGGACCACAGGCCGGGCCGCGACGCCTTCGTGGTCGCCAAGCTGAAAGAGGCCGGGGCAATTTTCCTCGGCAAGGCGACCCTAGGCGAGATGGGCGCCGGCGACACCCACGGTTCGCTGTTCGGGTCCACGCGCAACGTCTATGACCTGGAGCGCACCGCGGGCGGATCGTCGGGGGGATCGGCGGCAAGCGTGTCGGCGAATTTTTGCGCCCTCGCCGTGGGCCAAGAAGGCTTTGCCTCGATCCGCCGGCCCGCCATATGGAATGGCGTCGCCGGCATGCGGCCGACCGCGGGGTTGGTGAGCCGGACCGGCGTGTTTGCCGGCTGGCCCTCCACCGCGGGGTCGCTCGGGCCCATGGCGCGCAGTGTCGCGGACTTAGCCGTTCTCCTCGACGCCATGGTCGGCTACGACCCGGACGACCCCCTCACCGCCCACGGCGTCGGCCACGGGCCCGCCAGTTACGCCGATTCCCTCGCCGCTGGCGCGCTGGCCGGCGCGCGCATCGGCATTCTGCGGGAGCCCATGGCGCGAAATTCGGAGCCCGGTTCGGACGATTTCGACATGATCGGCCAAGTGTTCGACAAGGCGGTGGACGACCTGGGTGCTTTGGGCGCGGAAATCGTCGATCCCATCATCATCCCCGACGTCGCGGCGCTGCTGGCCAAACGGGCGGATAACCCAGAGGTCGGCGAACGTGCGTTTCAGGTCTATCTCGCGGGCAGCGCCAATGCGCCCTATGGCTCGCTGGCAGAACTCCTGGCCTCGCCAAAATTCGCCCAGGCATCGCAACACACCCGCGACCGCTTCGCGCGCCTGAAACCGCCAGGGGCGCACTACGATTCCCTCAAGGCGCGCGAGACGTTGATGACCCGGATGTTGCAGGTCATGGCGGATCACCGGCTCGATGCCATCGTCCACAAGGCGGTGGAGCACCAGCCGACACTGATCAGCGACGGCATCAATCCGCCCTATGTCAGCGCCAAGGGCGCGCCGCACATCAACACGTTCTTAGTCTTCGTTCCATCGATCGTCGTGCCCGCGGGATTCACGGCGGACAACCTGCCCGCCGGGATCACCTTCCTGGGCCGCCCCTATGACGACGCCAACATGATCCGCTTCGCCTACGCCTACGAGCAGGCGACCCATCACCGCCGTGCGCCGTCTAGCACACCCTAGGGGGGCTCGCCATAAGCGAGCATGTCCCAGGGGAATGCCGCGGTAAGGCAGTAAAAAACGCGAGCCGGCGAGAACCCAACCATTCAGGATCGAAATATGGCAGGATTGTCTAGAGACCTTTTCCGGGTGACCCTCCTGGGCACGGGAGCCCCGCCACCGGTGTTGAATCGGTTTGGCCCCGCTACCTTGGTCGAGGTTGGGCCTGAGAAGTTCATCTTCGATGCCGGGCGCGGCGCCATGCAGCGGTTGCACCAATTGCAGATCCCCTTCGCCGACATCACCGGCATTTTTCTCACCCACCACCACTCGGACCACGTCGTTGGATTTGTAGACCTTTGGCTTACCGGCTGGATTGGCCGGCCATGGGGCAAACGCAGTGTTCCGCTGAAGGTTTGGGGGCCCGAGGGGACCCGGCAGATGGCAGAGCATCTTCCGCTCGCGTTTGCTACCGATATCCGTGTGCGAAGTGAAAACTACCCCGCCGAAGGCGTGAAACTTGAGGCAACGGAAATATCGGAAGGGTTGGTTTACGACGAGGGCGGCGTAAAGGTGACGGTGTTCAAGGTGGATCACGGCGGTGAAGCGCTCATGGCGTTCGGGTATCGCATCGACTACCGGGGCCACTCGGCGGTGATATCGGGGGATACGACCTTCAACGAAAATCTCATCCGTCACGCCGAGGGAACCGACTTGCTGATTCATGAAGTCACCATGGCAGCGGGCGCCGCGGTGGAAAATGAGGAACTGATCCGGAGAATTGGCAGAAATCATACATTCCCAGAGCAGGCCGGCGAAGTTTTTGCACGCGTCAAGCCCCGGCTCGCGGTCTACACCCATTTGTTGCTCTTCGGCAGCGCACAAGCAGAAGACCTGATCCCCGCCACACGGGCGAAGTACGACGGCCCCCTCGAGGTCGGCGAGGATCTCATGCAGATTGACGTAGGGGAAGACCTCCACATCAAACCATTCGCGCCCTCGGAGGGCGGCTGACCAACCGATCATCACCGGATCGCGATCGGGGACAACAAACACGAAACAAGGTGCAAAGCCCATGCCTGCGAGTTATGAAGCCGACAATCGATTTCCTGGCGGATTGCGGAGGGGAGAGGACTATATCCAAGCCTTGCAAGACGATGGCCGCCGCGTGTTCATCGACGGCGAGGAGGTAAGCGACGTCACCACCCATCCAGCCTTCGCCGAAGCGGTCCATTCAATCGCCAACATTTACGACATCGCCTGTGATCCCGCCAACCGGGAGCTCATGACCTATCCGTCCCCGGCGACGGGGGTGCCCGTCAATCGAAGCTGGCAGCTTCCCCGATCACGAGACGACCTGGTGGCCCGGCGTGGCGCCATCGAAAAGCTTTCGGAATCGAATTTCGGGTTCATGGGCCGCAGCCCCGACCACGTCGCCGGTTTCTTCGTCGGTTGGGCCATGGCCCCGGAAGTGTTTATCGAGGACGGCAACACACGGTTCGCCGATAACCTGGTCAAGTTTTACGAGTTCCTGCGCGATCACGACGGCTACATCACCTACACCATCGTGCCGCCCCAGATCGACCGCTCCAAACCGGCCCATCAGCAGAACCCGTCAGACCTTTACGCCGGCGTGGTCGAAGAACGGGATGACGGCATCGTCATCCGGGGCGCACAGATGCTCGGCACCGGCACGGCGCTGTCCGATTACGTGCTTCTGAGCACCATCCGGCCGTTGGGCCCGGGGGACGAGAATTTCGCCATTAACGTCGCCATTGCCTGCAACGCGCCGGGCGTCCGCATTTATTCGCGCCGCTCCTATGGCCAAGCGGCGAGCAGCGTTTACGACTACCCCTTGGCGTCACGTTTCGACGAAAACGACGCCCTGGTGGTCTACGACAACGTACTGGTTCCCTGGGATCAGGTGTTCGTCTACAAGAACATCGACATCTGCCGGGATCAATGGTGGGCGACCCCGGCCCATGTGATGGGCAACAATCAGGCCCAGATCCGGTTCACCACCAAGCTCCGCTTCATGGTCGGGGTGGCGCAGCGGATCGCAGAAATGAATGGCGTGGTGGCCCTGCCGCCGGTCCAAGCCTTGCTGGCCGACCTGGCGGTCCAGGCCAGCCTTTACGAAGGATTGGTCGACGCCCAGATCGCCACCGCCACCACCACCGCCAACGGCTACGTCGAGCCAGGCCGCCAGGCGCTCTATGCGGCAATGATGATGCAGAGCGAGATCTATCCGAAGATGTTGAACCTGTTGCGAGAGCTGTGCGGCGGCGGCCTGATCCAGCTTCCGTCCAGTGTCGCGGATTTCGCCAATCCGGATATACGCGCCGATATCGAGCGTTACATCCAATCGCCGGACCATTCGGCGCAAGAAAGGGTCAAGCTGATGAAACTGGCCTGGGATTTGGTGGGATCGGAGTTCGCGGGTCGCCACGACCAATACGAAAAATTCTACGCCGGCGCGCCGTTCGTGGTGAAGATGGCCATGTACCGGAACTACGATTTCGCGACGAGCCGGCGCCTGGTGGACGAGGCGCTCGCCGGCTACGACACCACCGGCCGGTTGCCGAAGACGGACTGAACAAACCCAACAAGGGGCGGATCGGCTGGGAAACGCCGCCCCCGGGACAGGGAGTGTCAACATGCCCTATCGCGATGTCCGCGCCTACCTCGATGAACTGGCCCGCCGCGAGCTTTTGCACGTGATCGACGAGCCCATCGGACGGGACACAGAACTGGTGTCCCTGGTACGCCTTCAGTTTCGCGGTCTGCCCGAGCCCCGGCGCAAGGCCTTTTGGTTTCGCAACGTCACCGATTCGACCGGGCGCAAATTCGACGCCTCGGTGGCCCTGGGGGCGCTGGGAAGCTCGCGCGCGGTCTATGCCGCGGCCCTCGGCGTAGCGCCAGAGGATATCGCCGCGACCTGGGCCAAGGCCCATGGCAACCCCTTTCCCTCCCGCCCGGTTCCCCGCGACCAGGCGCCGGTCAAGGAAGTCGTGATCAAGGCCCCGGACCTGGGTGACGGTGTCGATCGGTTCCCCCATTTGATTTCCACGCCCGGCTTCGACCCCGCGCCCTTCATCACCGCGGGGGTCTGGGTGACCCGTGACCCGGAGAACGGCGATTACAACCTCGGCATCTATCGTGGGATGATCAAGGCGCCCGACCGGATCGGCTGCGCCACCGATGTTTCTACCCAGCACCTGGCCATCCATTGGGAAAAGGCCCGTCGCCTGGGCCGCCCGCTCGAGGCCGCAATTTTCATCGGGGGACCGCCGGCGCTTATGCTGGCGGCGGTCAGCAAGGTTCCCTATGGGGTGGATGAATACGGCCTGGCGGGGGCGCTGAACGGGGCGCCCATCGAGGTCGTCAAAGCGGAAACGGTGGATTTGCTGGTTCCGGCCTTTGCCGAGATCGTCATCGAAGGTGAGATTCGCATCGACATTCTGGAGCCCGAGGCACCCTTCGGCGAGGCCAGCGGCTATCTCGGCCCCCGCAAGATGGAAAAGGTGTTCGAGGTCCGCGCCATTACCCACCGGCCCGCGCCGGTCTACCAGGGCATCATCAGCGAGTTCCCGCCCAGCGAAAGCACGGTGATCCGCAAGGTGGCATTCGATTCGATCTACCTCAATCACCTCCGTGATGCCTGCAATATCCCCTCGGTGACGAAGGTGGCGTGCCAGGAAATGGCGAGCTGCAATATGATGTTCGTGATCCAGTTGGATCAACCCGCCCCAGGCCAGGCGCGGGAGGCGCTGCGGGCCGCGGCCGGCTTCGACCCGTCACTGGGCAAGATATTCATTGCCGTCGATTCAGACGTCGATCCGGATTCCATGGACGCGGTCCTATGGGCGCTCGCCTACGCCATGCAGCCCCACCGCGACACCGAGATCATCCGCGGCAAGGTTCCCCGTCTCGATCCCTCCATGCCGGGGAATATCGAAGGGACCGACACGGACGATCCTGACGGGGCCGGGGCCTCGGCGCTGCTGATCAACGCCTGTCGCAAACATCCCTATCTCCCGGTATCCCTGCCACGCCGGGACTTCATGGAGGCCGCGCGGACCCGCTGGCAGGCGCTTAAGCTTCCTGAACTTGACTTGAAGGATCCCTGGTATGGTTATCCGCTGTCCCAATGGACCGAGGAGAACGCCGAAGAGGCCGAACTGGCGGTGACCGGACGTTATTTCGAAACCGGCAAGAAACTGGCCAAGCGCCGCACGGCGCTCGATTCCGGGTCGGGCCAATGACCCGGCCTTGATGCCCAGGGGCGGTTTCGCGTGGGTTTGCATTGGGCTAAAGGAATCCGTTGCGATTGACTCCCCTCAAGGGGCAACGGTAGCCTTACGCCAGGGTGTGTCTTCGCCGGCACATCGGCGGGTTCCCATTCCGCCACCGGAAGACGAGGAAGGCCATGATATCTGATCTGAAGACCGTGCGGATTGCCCCGAACAATCCCATCTTTGACCTGCCGGTGATCGTCGGTATCGAGGAAGGGCTGTTCGCCGAGGCAGGCCTTAACGTGGAATTCGTCGCCACCTATGAAGACCGCGAGAAGGACAGCGCCGATAAGCCCGTGTTATCGAGGCTCAAGGAAAACCTGTTCGAAAACGGTTCGGCCGACAGCTACAACGTCTGCGAATGGGCTTCCATCGACCGCATCGAGCGCGGCTCGGGTGGCGGCAACATCGCGGCGCTCAGGGCGGCCGTGGCGGCCCAGGCGATCCTCACCTTCGACGAGACGCTGCAGACCCCCCGCGATTTGGCCGACGTTCCGGTCGCCGTCCAGGAATCCACCGGGTCGCATTTCACGACGCTGCAGATGTTAGAGAGCGCGCTCGGCGCCGAGCACGTCAACATCGCCCAGGGCGGCCTGCCGCAGATGCGCTACGCCGGGCTCAAGAGCGGCCAGTACCGCGCGGTGACGGTGATGGAGCCGTTCATCAGCCTCGGCCTCAAGGACGGCGCGCACATCGTCGCGGCATCGTTCTACCGCGGCGGCGAGGTGGTCGGTCCCAAACTCACGCCGGAGCAGCGCAAAGCCTATTACGAGGCCGAGAACAAGGCGGTCGATAGGATCAACGCGGATTTCTACAAATATGCCCATCACCTAACCGCGCGGACCAACGGCGCGTTGGAACCCAACGAGCTTTCGCGCGCCTTCGTGCGCTACAAGCACGTCGATTACTACGACGAGACGTTGTTCACGCGGACCTACGACTGGATGAAGGCGCGCGGCATCACCGAGGGGCGGAGCGACCACGACACCCTCGTCGTCCGTTGAGGCGCCCGGCCGGGCAGCCCACCGGTTTATCGGCGTACCCCCCCACCCCTGGCTCCACTCCCGCCGGGCATGCCGCGATGATTTCATGAGCCCGCCGCCGCCCGGTCCACGCCCGGACACGCTCTCCACCGAGCACCGCTATCCCCCGCGCTCCCTGGTCCGGGATTACCTGTTGGCGGCCGCCGGCCTGGCGATCGCCCTCACGCCCTTCGTCTTCGCCCGGCCGGGGACAACGGCCATGGTGATCTTGGGGATCGTGGCCGGGCTGGCGGGATTCCTGGCGCTCCGCACGGGCCGCCGCCAGGTGGCGCGCTTCACGCTTTCGGCCGCCGGTTTCGCCCGGGGCGGGCAGGGTCTCGACTGGGGGGACCTGGCCGGCGTCCGGCTGCGGCATTTCTCGCCGCGCCGGGCGGCGGCCGGATCGGGGTTGATGGAACTGCGCCTGGCCGGGCCCGGCATCCGCATCACCGTCGATTCCGAGCTCGAGGGCTTCCTTGCGGTGGCCCGGGCGGCGCATGGGGCGGCGCGCGCCAAGGGGCTCCGCTTCGATGCCGCCACCGAAGCCAATTTCCGGGCCCTTGGGTTGGCTGGCCCAGGATTGGACGACCCCGGTGGGACACCGGCCTGAGCCGCCCCGCGCCCGCGGCGCCGATGATGGAATTGGCCGGCCCGGCCCGTGCTTGCCGGAGGGCGCCGCCCGCATCAGGCCTTCCCTCGAAGCCCTTTTGGACTAACATGGAATCTGGGCCAATCAATGGGCGCGGGCCGAGTGATGCTGCAGGATGAAAAGTTCTGGCTCCGCTTCTGGGGCGTGCGCGGTTCCCTGGCCTGTCCCGGCCTGGAGACCATCCGTTACGGCGGCAATACTTCTTGCGTCGAGATCAACTGCGGTCCCCATGTCCTGGTGCTGGATTGCGGCACCGGCGTTCGGCGGCTGGGAAAGGACCTGAGCGAACGCGGCGTGGATGCGTTCGACATTCTTTTTTCCCATACCCATATCGACCATCTCATCGGCTTGCCGTTCTTCCTGCCGGCGCAGGATTCGGGCGCGTCCATCACCCTGTGGGCCGGGCATTTGGACGGCGAACACACCCTCCGCGGCGCGATCGGCTCGATGATGCAGGCGCCCTTGTTCCCCCTGCCCTTGGACGCCTTGAAGGCCGCGCTTGATTTCAAGGAATTCGCCCCCGGCGGCGGCTTCGCGCCGCGCCCGGGGATCGCCGTCGAGACCGCGCCGTTGAACCATCCCAATGGGGCGACGGGGTACCGCGTCAATTTCGACAACCGATCGATTTGCTACGTCACCGATACCGAGCACGTGCCCGGCGAAACCGACGAAAACATCCTTAGATTGGTCAAGGATGCCGATATCATGATTTACGATTCGACCTTTACCGAGGCCGAGTTCCAAGAACGCCGCGGTTGGGGCCATTCCACATGGGAGGAAGGCGCGCGGCTGGCCGATCTCGCCGGGGTCAAGGTTTTCGTCGCCTTCCACCACGACCCCTGGCACGATGACGACACCATGGATGAAATCGCCGGCCAATTGGAGAAACGGCGGCCGGGCTCCTTGGTGGCCCGTGAAGGGATGGTGCTGATCCCATGAGCCCGTGAGGGACGCC
>Ga0209988_10002202_pt1 | contig 12854 bp, 9 predicted proteins | sample N075metaG_FD_183115 | JGI IMG/M metagenome (GOLD analysis project Ga0209988, IMG submission 183115) | Deep subsurface microbial communities from Kermadec Trench to uncover new lineages of life (NeLLi) - N075 metaG (SPAdes) (version 2) | ecosystem: Environmental > Aquatic > Marine > Ocean trench... | reverse complement strand
CTGTACGACAGGCCACCGAGGACGTCACTGTCGGTCGTATCGTCGGTCCGTGTGCGCCGGTCGTAACCCACCCGGGCGGAGACTCGTTGGCCCGTACCCGGATAGAAGCTGAGGATCGTGTGTACGTTGTCGATCGATGCCTCGCCCGTCGGATCGGACATCTCGTAGCGACCGGCGCCGAGGTCGAGGCGCACCTGGCGTCCGAGGCCAAAGCCCCCGCTCACGAGGTAGCGGCGAAGCCGATTGTCATCGGTGTCGTCGATCTGACTGACGTCGACCCTCCACCACGCCCCGGCGGACCGGGACACCTGGTCGTCGAGTTTGGCGACTTCCTCGTGGTCCGGGTGCTCTCGTTTCAGCTCCGCGGCCTGCTCTGCCGCGCGACCGATCTCGCCGGCCCACAGATCGAGGTAGGCCAGCCCGATGCGTGCGTCCACGTTGTCCGGATCGGTGCCGAGGACATCTTGGTAGGCGTTGCGCGCTTGGGGTGAGCGTCCGGCCCACGCATAGGTCCGCGCCAAACCGAGCAGCGAGTCGACATCCGAGGAGTCTTCCTCGAGCAGTGTCTTGAATCCGGCACGTGCGTCTTTGAAGCGGCCGTCCCACGAGAGGGTGAGTGCGCGCCCGAACGCCGCCTCGCGATCGTCCGGATCGACGGCGATCGCGCGATCGTAGCGTTCGATCGCCTCGTTGAACCGGCTGTTCCAAGAAAGGATCTTGGCGCTGCGGAGTAACGCCCGGAAATTCTTCGGCTGCTCCTCAAGCACTCGGTCGTAAAGTTCCAGTGCAGTGACGTGGTCCCCGCTGACCCAGGCTCGATCCGCGTCCTCTGCCACGCCGGCCCAGACGGGGAGACACGCCACGATCGCGGTGACGATAATCCGGCCGAAAGACCGGGGGGGGATCGGTCTATATTTTTTCATTTTCGAGTTACATATGCAAAAACAACTGCCCACCTAGCTGTTTTCGCTGGCTAAAAGGTACGCTTGGGGCCCAGCGTTGCCACAGAAATTTGTGGAGACTCATTCTCCCCTATCGAGTGGCTTTTGACTTGACCGATTGGGCCCTGGCGAAGATATTGGATCCTGCCTCCTCGGGAGATTCGACCATGACCCCGAGGCACCCCGCCGATTGGATCGCTCTCAGCCTGCTCCCGGGCCTGGGTCCGACGTCCTTCATTCGCCTTCTCGAACGCTACCCGGACCCCCACGAGATCGCCTTCGATCTCCCCGCGCACGTCGTGAGCGCGGGGACCCGTGGCGCGAGTGCCGCGGCGATCCGCTCGGCCCGCCGAAACCTGCGGCGGAGGGTCGATGAGGAGTTGCGTCGCGCCGGGAGAGCAGGGGTGCGGATCCTCACCCGGGACTCGGCCGACTACCCAGCCGCGCTGCTGGAAATCCCCACCCCCCCTCTCCTTCTTTACGTCAAGGGCACGTTGGCCCAGGACCGGCCACGGGTTGCGGTGGTCGGTTCACGCGCGGCGACGCGTTACGGGCGCCGGTTCGCCGAGGAGATCGGAGCCGGTTTGGCCCAGCGGGGCTTTGAGGTGGTTTCGGGCGGCGCACGCGGGATCGACACCAGCGCCCACCGGGGTGCGCTCGGTGCGGGCGGAGTGACGATCGTGGTGCTCGGTTCGGGACTGCTCGAGCCGTACCCGCCGGAGAACTACAGGCTGTTCGAAGAGATCCTAGAAAACGGCGCGCTCGTCAGCGAATTCCCGATGACCTGCCCCCCGAGTACCGCGACCTTTCCGCAACGAAACCGGCTGGTCAGCGGGCTGTCCGCCGCCGTCGTGGTGGTCGAGGCCGCGGCGAAGTCGGGCGCCCTGATCACCGCCGGACACGCTCTCGAGCAAGGCCGGGAGGTGATGGCCGTTCCGGGCCCGGCGACGTCCAGTCACTCGGCCGGCACCCACCGGCTGATCCAGGAAGGAGCCAAGTTGGTTCAGGAGATCGGGGATATCGTCGAGGAGCTGCCGCCGCTCTACCGCCAGGTATTGCCCGCCGGTGGCGAGCTCCCCGAAAAGCCCGAGAAAGGGCCGGATCTCGAGGATCTAACCAAGGACGAGAGGCACGTGCTAGAAATGTTGGACGCCGTGGAGTCGATTCACGCCGACGATCTCGCGCTGGCAGCTCCGTTTGACGTGGCCAGGCTGCAGGTGGCCCTGTTTGGCCTGCAATTGCGGGGGGCAGTTGATCTGGAACCCGGCCGGTACTATCTTCTGCGCCCTCGGAGGGAACCCTGATCCATGGCCAAAGCACTGGTCATCGTCGAGTCACCGGCGAAAGCCAAGACGATCAACAAGTTTCTGGGGAGTGACTTCACGGTCAAGGCCTCGATGGGACACGTGCGCGACTTGCCCAAGCGCACGCTCGGGGTCGACGAGGAGTCCTTCGAACCCGAATATGCCGTTCTTCCGGACAAAAAGAAGACGCTCGCCGATCTGAAGAAATCGGCCAAGAACGCTAAAGCCGTCTACCTGGCCTCCGACCCCGACCGCGAGGGCGAAGCGATCTGCTGGCACCTGATGGAAGAGTTGCGCGAGAGCACGAACGCCGAGTTCCACCGTGTGTTGTTCAACGAGATCACCAAGCGCGCGATCCTCGCCGCGTTTGAATCGCCGCTCAAAATCGACATGCGCAAGGTCGAGGCCCAGCAGGCCCGGCGCATCCTCGATCGTTTGGTCGGCTACAAGATCTCGCCTCTGTTGTGGGAAAAGGTGCGCCGCGGCCTTTCCGCCGGGCGCGTGCAGAGCGTGGCGCTGCGCATCATTTGCGAGCGCGAACACGAGATTCAACAGTTCGAAGCGCGCGAGTACTGGTCATTGACCGCGCGTCTTGCCGGTGAGAACCCGCCTGACTTCACCGCCAAGCTCGTGTTGTGCGATGGAAAGAAGGCCGAGCCGGCCAACGTTGGCGAAGCGACCAAGGTCCTCGGAGAACTCGGCTACAAGCTGGTTGCCCGGCCCGGCGAGGGGGAGGGTACGCTCGTCGCCGACGCCGAGGGCGAAGCTGCGGTGACGTTCAGGGTCGTTTCCGTGCAGGCCCGCGAAAAGCGAAAACACCCGTTCCCACCGTTCATCACGTCGAAGTTGCAACAGGACGCGGCGCGGCACCTCGGGTTCACCGTCAAGAAGACGATGCGCGTGGCCCAGGGCCTTTACGAAGGCCGTGAGATCGGCGACGGCGGAACCGTCGGTCTGATCACGTACATGCGCACCGACTCCCCGCGCGTTTCCGACGAGGCCATCACTGCCGCGCGGGAGTTCATCGGAACGACGTACGGCAAGGATACCCTCCCCGAAAAACCCCGCACCTACAAGGTCGCGAAACAGGCACAGGAAGCCCACGAGGCGATCCGGCCCACATCCACCGAGTTCACGCCGGACAGGGTAAAGTCCCATCTGGGTCGTGACGAGTTTCGTCTGTACACCCTGATCTGGAATCGCTTCATCGCCTCGCAGATGTCCTCGGCGGTGTTCGACGTCACGCGTGTCGATATCGAGGCGGGCCGATACACGTTCCGCGCCAACGGTTCAGTGCTCAAGTCGGCCGGTTGGCTGGCGATTTACCAGCAAGGCAAGGCGGAGGATCCTCGCGATCGAGACCAAGACGATGCGGATAGCGAAGACCGCCGGCTGCCCAAGCTGACCGAGGGTGAAGAACTCAAGCCCGAGGAAATGCTCCCCAAACAGCATTTCACCCAACCGCCAACGCGCTTTTCTGAAGCGACGCTGGTCAAGGAACTTGAAGAGAACGGTATCGGGCGTCCGTCGACGTACGCCACGATCCTGTCCACGATCATGGACCGTGACTATGTGATCAAAGACAACCGCCGGTTCTGCCCGACCGAGTTGGGCTTTCTGGTCAACGAATTGATGGTCGCGTCGTTCGGCGACATCGTCGACGTTGGTTACACCGCCCGGATGGAAGAACTGCTCGACAAGATCGAGGCGGGCGAACTGCACTGGGTCGACGCGCTGCGCGAGTTTCAGGAGAAATTCACCAAGGATCTCGAACGCGCCAAGGTGGAGATGCGCGACGTCAAGCGCGAAGCGATCCCCACGGACCAGAACTGCGACAAGTGCGGCAAGATGATGGTTCTCAAGTGGGGCCGTTTCGGCCAGTTCCTGGCTTGCTCGGGTTACCCGGACTGCAAGAACACGCGTGACCTTGCCGCCGATGTCGAAATCGAAGGCGGGGACCGCTCGAACATGAAGGCCGCAGCCAAGACGGCCAAGATCAAGGCGGCGCCGAGCCAGGTGGAGATCGAGGCCGAGCCCTGCGAGAAATGTGGGAAGGCCATGGTTTTGCGGCGCGGGCGTTACGGCCCGTTCCTGGCCTGCTCGTCGTACCCGGATTGCAAGAACACACGCAAGGTCACGACCAACAAGGACGGCAAGGCCGAAGCCAAAGCCGACCGCTTGCTCGACGAGGAATGCCCGAAGTGCGGTTCCAAGCTGGCCGCAAAACAGGGCCGTTACGGCGAGTTCATGGCTTGCTCAAGCTACCCCAAATGCCGTTTCGTCAAGATGAAGGAAACTGGAGTGACTTGCCCCGAATGCGCTGACGGCAAAATCGTCGAGCGGCGCAGCAAGCGCGGAAAGCTATTCTACGGATGCAGCGCGTTCCCCGACTGCAATTTCGTGACGTGGAAGAAGCCGGTCGACCGGAAGTGCCCCGAGTGCGGCGCCAGCTACCTCGTCGAACGCATCACCAAGAAGGGCGGGCGAGAATTTCTGTGCGACAGCGAGAACTGCGACCACAGCGAATCCGCCGACGAATGAGCGACGACCACCCCGTTCCCCGACAGATCACCCCGTTCCCCAACGGCGAAATCGGCATTGTCTGGTCCGACGGGCATGAGTCGTATTACAACCCCATGGAGTTGCGTTGCGCGTGCAGTTGCGCCAAGTGCGTGGACGAGATGAGCGGTCGGAAGGTACTCGACGATTCACGCGTCCCCAAAGATATCCGCGCGCTGGAGATCCATCCGGTCGGCAACTATGGCTACAGTGTGTTGTGGTCGGACCGCCACGATACCGGGATCTACACGTTCAAGCGGCTGCGCGAGCTTTGCAACTGCGGGACTTGTCCTTAAGTCGACGCCAGGCCCCGGGACAAAAAATTTGGCCGGCCGGTCACGCCCACGGAGCGGGATCGATCGGTTTGATCTCGCGCTCACCGAGCCACGACTGCATGTACTCATGCAGCCGGTCGGAACGGTACAGGTACCAGACGTCTCGCGCTTCGTCGGCCGAACGAAGAAACGCGCCCAGCGCCTCGGGCGCGTCGTCGGACTCGAACGCCTTTTTCAAGCTGGCGTTGGCCTCCTTGTCGAGGCCGTTGTCCTTCTCGTTGAGGAATTTGTTCATCCACTCGAGTTTCATCTCGGTGGCCATCGGCTTGACGTAGGCCCGAGTGCTGTCGTCACGAACGGTGGATTGGCCCGCGGCGACAAGGCTGTTCGGAGAGAAGTCGTCCTCGTCGTCGAAGTCGTCGTCCTCACCTTCGCCGTCGATGATCACCTTGCCGGTGACGAGGTCGAGGTAATAGACGATTTCCTCGTCATGGTTGGTGAATGCAACCTCGAGTTCGTCCCAGTCGAGCCTGATCGGTTTGTGTTTCATTGGACTAGGGCCGTCAACCCACCGACGAATCTAACCACTAGGGTCGGCGTAAATCAAGCCTCCACTTCGAGCACGACCCGGGAAAGCCCGGGATGGATGCGAGCCACGATTTCGTAGCTGATCGTGCCGGCCCAGGTCGCCAGTTGTTCCGCCGTGATCGTCTCGTCGCCCTGGGAACCCAGCAACACGACTTCGTCCTCGAGACTCGCGCCGGGGATATCGGTCACATCGGCGAGACAGATGTTCATGCAGATCCTCCCGCGGATCGGGGCTCGCCGCCCGCGGACCAGTACATGCGCCACACCCGACAGCCCGCGGTCGTAGCCCTCGGCGTAGCCTACCGGCAGCACGGCGATGCTCGACGGGCGCGTTGCCTTCCACGTACAACCGTAACCGACCAGGGCGCCTTCGGCGACATCCTTGACCTGCGCGATGCGCGTCTTCCACGTCAGCACCGGCCGCAAATCGATCTCGATCCTCCCGCGTTCGATGCAGGACAGGTAGGTTTCCCTCGAGGGCCACAGGCCGTACATCGCGATACCGAGCCGCGCAAGATCGAGGTGCGTCCGGGCGAACAGCAATGCAGCAGCCGAACACGCCGAATGGCGCATCGTCGCCGGACAGCCGGCTTGGCGAAACGCCTCCGTCACGCGATCGAACGTCTCGATCTGACGTTCGGCATACTCGTGGTTGGTGGTGTCCTCGATATTGGCGAAGTGCGTGCTGAGCCCTTCGAGCACGACGCCCTTTGCATTGCGAATCGTTTCCGCGAAGGCCGGAACGTCTCGTTCGAGGATTCCCTGCCGGTGCGTTCCGGTTTCGATCTTCAGGTGGAGCGGAACCCGCGTGTCCGTTTGCCTCCCGAGCGTGTCCAGGCGTTCGACCGTCTCGAGGTGATACACCACCGGGCGCAGCCCGTGACGCACCACGTCCTCGAGACCGTCCAACGGGACATAACCCATGATGAGGATCTTTTCCTGGTGGCCCGCCCCGCGCAACGCAAGTGCCTCGTCAAGGTTGTTGACGCAGAGCCACTCCGCCTTCGCCGCAACGGCGATGCGCGCGGTTTCTAGCATCCCGTGGCCGTAAGCGTTGGACTTGACCACAGCGCCGAGGGCGACCCGCGAGCCAACCGCCTGGCGAAAACCCTGGAGGTTGTGCCGCAACGCCGCTGCGTCGATCTCGACCCAGTTGAGCAACGATTCCTTCCACCACAAAAATTGCCGGAACACCCATGCTAGCAGGGTCGGTCGGAACGCAGGGGCAACCTCGCGCCCGTCGAGAATATGCGTTGCGACCGACCTGGTTGGTAAGTAGCGTGCAGCCGGATACACTGGCTGGGGTCGACCCTACAGGGTCACGGAGGCACGGATGACGTCTGGTCACGGATTCTCTCGATGGATGCGGATCGTCACGATCCTCGCGCTACCGTTTGCGATAGTAAGCGCCGGGAGCATACCGGGATTGACCGAAACAGATCCCGGCCCTAGCGACAATTTCCCGGCTCCCGTGGTGAACCTGTCTCCGCTGGACGGTGAACTTTTCGCCCTCGCCGATCTGCAGGGGCGCGTCGTCGTGCTCGACTTCTGGGCCACCTGGTGCCATGCGTGCGTCGTCGATCTTCCACAGGTGATCGACACCGTGAACGAGTTCGCCGACGACCAGGTCGCGCTCTGGACCATCAACCGCATGGAGTCCGATGACACGATCAAGGAGTTCATGCGCGATGAGGATCTGGAGTTCCCCGTTTCGACGGACCGCGACAGCGCGATTTCCAAGGCCTTCAAGGTGATGGTGATCCCGCACCTGGTGGTAATCGATCGCGAAGGCGTGGTGCGGCACGTGCATGTCGGCAGGGAGCTCGACGGAAAGGACTACTTGAAGAAAGAGATCGAGGCCCTGCTCGATGACGCCGTCTAATCCTCAACGACGAGCAAGCATGCCGTGGGGCGAACGATTCGTTCCACGAGGGAGACTCACGCATGGGCGCGATGTTGATCACCGGTGGTGCCGGGTTCATAGGCTCGAATTACGTCCGTCACGTCCTGAAGAACACCGACCATGCGGTCGTCGTGCTGGACAAGCTGACCTACGCCGGATGCCTTGAATCGCTGAACGACGTTCGCGAGGATGCGCGCTTCACATTCGTCCACGGTGACATCGCCGACGAGACGCTGGTCGCGCGGTTGCTGCAGGAACATCACGTGGAGAGTATCGTCAATTTCGCAGCCGAGAGCCACGTCGATCGATCGATCGATTCGCCGCGACCGTTCATCGAAACCAACATCGTGGGGACGTTCGTGCTGCTGGACGCGGCCCGGCGGCACTACGACCTGCTCGAGGGTGCCGCTCGGGAACGCTTCCGTTTTCTGCACATCTCGACCGACGAGGTTTACGGTAGTCTCGGTGCGGGCGGGCTGTTCTCCGAGACCACGCCCTACGCCCCCAACTCGCCGTACGCGGCCTCGAAAGCGTCCGCGGACCATCTCGTGTGCGCGTACCACCATACGTTCGATTTGCCGGTGTTGATCACCAACTGTTCGAACAATTACGGCCCGTACCAGTTCCCGGAGAAGCTGATCCCACTGATGATCCTGAATGCGCTGGATGGACGCGAATTGCCGATCTACGGCGACGGGATGAACATCCGCGACTGGCTTTACGTCGAGGACCACTGCGAGGGGATTCTGCTGGTGCTGGCCAAGGGCAAGCCGGGACGGCACTACAACATCGGTGGCAGCAACGAGCGGACCAATCTCGAGCTGGTCGACACGCTGTGCTCGGTGCTGGAACGCTTCCACCCGGCCGCCGACAACCGTGCACTGGCCCAGGCCGGCACCGAGACCTACGCACAACTCAAAACGTTCGTCGAAGACCGCAAGGGGCACGATCGCCGCTACGCCATCGATGCGACGCGGATCCGCGAGGAGCTGGGCTGGAAACCGAATCACGACCTCGATTCCGGACTGGAGGCGACCGTTCGCTGGTACCTGGACCACCGCGATTGGTGCCTCCAAGTGCAGGACCAGGGCAGCTACGGACGCGAGCGGCTGGGCTTGAGCGAGGAGGGGTAGATACCGGCCGATGACCCGCCCAAGCACCGCGTGGATGATCGCCGCCTATGTGTTGCTCATCGTGATCTGGGGCACGACCTGGTCGGCGATCCAGGTCGGACTCGAAAGAATCCCACCTCTCGGTGGCGTGGCGATCCGGTTCCTACTGGCCGGGGCGCTCCTGTGGGTGATCGCGCGGGCGCGCGGAGTCCAGCTGGGCCGGAAGAAATACGAAAAGACTCTCTGGTGGATCAATGCGGGCCTTGCCTTTGCCCTGTCCTACGGGATCGTCTATTGGGCTGAGCAATGGATACCTTCGGGGTTGGCCGCCGTGCTCTTCGCCACCTACCCGCTGTTCGTCGGTCTGATCGCGCACCTCGCACTCCCGGGTGAACGGCTGACCGCTGGAGAGGGTTTCGGCATGGTGCTCGGGTTCGCCGGCGTCGCTACGATCTTCTCCGCAGACTTCGGCATGCTCGGCGGTCGCCACGTGTTCGTCGCCTCAATCGTAATGTTGGGCTCCCCTGCCGCCGCAGCGATTGCGACGGTCTGCGTCAAACGTTGGGGCGGATCGATCCACCCGTTGTCACTGACCGCGGTGCCGATGATCATGGCCGGCGCGGCGATGGGTCTCGTCGCGCTGGTTTTCGAACGCGGGCGGGCGTACACGTGGGACGGGCCCGCGATCGGCGCGCTGTTGTATCTCGCGGTGATCGGCTCGGCCGTCACGTTCACCCTGTACTACTGGCTGCTGGCGCACCTGCCAGCCAAGCGGTTGGCGCTGATCGCCTACCTGATCCCATTGATCGCCGTCACGATCGGGACGTTGCGCGGCGAGAAGTTGACCTCACGCATCCTGCTAGGGTCCGCGACGGTGATTGCAGGCGTGGCCCTGGCCCTCCACATCGAGTCGCGGAGAAAACGCGCGAACTCAGTCTAATGGCCGCTAGCCGCCTGAAACCACGCGCATCAGGTTGCCGCAAATCCACGCGCCGTAGGTGCCGAGAGCGTAACCGAGGACGGCGAGCAACACGCCGACCGGCGCGAGTGAAGGATGAAATGCTGCCGCGACGATCGGCGCGGACGCCGCACCGCCGACATTGGCCTGGCTACCCACCGCGAGGAAGAACACCGGCGCCTTGATCAACCTTGCCACGACGATCAGCAACAAAGCGTGGAACAGGATCCAGACACCGCCGATCAGGAACAGCCCCGGATTTTTGAATATCGCCATCAAGTCCATCTTCATGCCGATCGTCGCGACCAGGATGTAGATGAACACCGATCCCACGCGCGACGCGCCCACGCCCTCCATCCTGCGCACGCGTGTCAGCGACAGTAAAAGCCCACCCGTCGTGGCCAGCACCACCAACCAGAAAAACGTGCTACCCAGCGAGTACGGTTTGAGCCCCGGCATGTTCTCGCCGATCCATGGCCCAAGAAAATCGCCGCCGAGATGGGCCAGAGCCGTCACGGAGAACCCGACCGCGAGCAACATCATCGTGTCGGCAAGCGTCGGCATCTTGGCGATCTGCGTCTGGTAGGTCGACACGCGTTCTTTGAGCCTATCGATCGCCGAATCGTCGGCCCCGTTCCAGGCGTCGATCTTCTTAGCGCGACCGGCGGCGAACAGAAGACAGGCCATCCACACGTTGGCCACGATCACGTCGACCGTGACCATCGCCGAGAACAGGTTGTCCCCGACCTCGAAAACCTCTTTCATGGCGGTCTGGTTCGCTCCGCCACCGATCCAACTCCCTGCCACGGTGGCCAGGCCGCGCCACACCTCGTCAGGCCCCGCACCGCCTAGGACATCGGGGCTGATGTAGGAGAAGAGCAGCACCGCGACCGGACCACCGAGGATGATCCCCACCGTTCCGGTCAGGAACATGATCATCGCCTTTGGCCCGAGGTTCTTGATGGACTGAAAATCGATGCTGAGGGTCAGCAACACGAGGGCCGTGGGCAACAGGTAGTTCTTCGCAACCGTGTATAGTTGCGATTGATCGCCCGAAATAATCCCGAGCGTCGAGAGCAACGAGGGCAGGAAGTAACACACGAGCAGGGATGGGACGATCCGATAGAATTTCTTCCAGAAACCGCCACGCCGGCTGGTGCCCCAGAACACGAAACCGAGGATCGCGATGAGGATGCCAAAAACCACGGCATCGTTTTGAATGAGTGGAGTGTGTTCCATCCTGGCCCCGGTGCGAAAGTTCGAGCGGCGACTCTAACAGACTGAAGGGTCACTGAGGACTGAGGGGTCACGTCCTGGCATGGGACGACCTAAATGGCCCGGCGATAAGCTCGTCGCCCGTGTATCAGGCCAAGACTTGACCCCTCCGGATCCCTCCGGATCCGGAGGAGCCCTCGGCGTGTAGAATGCGTCGGCGGAGGAGCCGCGGCACTCATGTCGAAATTACGTGCGTTCATTTTTGCGGCGTTGTGGGTCTCGTGGCTGCCTGCCGCGCCCGCTGTTGCGGCGACTGCAACGTTGACGGTCGTCTTCACCAACAACGGCGAACCACTTCCCGACCCGTCGCAGGGCCGCTTCTACGTTTACGAAGAAAAGAAACGCGAACGCTACCTTGCCTGGGCCACCGCCGCACGCCCGGCCCGCGTCGAGGAGGGCACCTACGACATCGTGATTCGCTACGTCAACGACACGATCGTCGAGGAACGCGTGCTGGAGTCGTTCACGCTGACCGGCAACGTGACCCACGAGGAGAACTTCTCCATCGTACCTGCACATTTGACGGTCGAGATCACGGCCGGCGGCACGCCGATCCACGTACACAGCGGCAGTTACAACGTATACATCGCAGGAACGCGTGGCACCCCGCTGGCGTCACGCCGTCCCGGAGAGAGGTTGACGTTGCGCGCTGGACGCTACGACATCGAGGTGCTGTACCGAGACCCGCGGGCATTGCAATCAGCCTGGCTCAACGACTACCTCATCATCGATGAACACGTGGAGACGGTCGATATCGGGGTCGCCTCCGCGAGTCTCCGTGTGTCGCTGACCCACCGCGGCATCCCCGTCTCGCCCACCGAGGGCGAGTGGGAGGTTCACCGGTCCGGCGACCCGCAACCATTCGCGGGCGGGCGATCCGGCCAGCCGGTCGAGCTTCCCGCCGGCATCTACGACATCCGCGTGTCCTACCACGGCTTCGGCGTGACGCCGCTCGAACGCTGGGTCCGCGACGTCGTGGTCGAGGACAGTACCCGCGAGACGATCGAAGTCGTCGAGGAAGCCAGCGCCGAGATGCGCGTCAACATTCGACACGACGGCAACCCGCTGCGCGAAGCGTGGTTCAACGTCTACGCCGCCGGGCAGACGGGAACACCGCTGGCGACGCTACGGAGTGGAAGCGTCCTCGACGTCCCGGCCGGGCGATACGATATCCGCTGCACGTACCGCAAGGGGTCAATCCGCGCGGAAAAGTGGTTACTCGATCGTGTCGTCGACGGCCGGACCGAAATCAACGTCGATCTGCCGTTTCACACCGCGACGCTGACGATTCGGCCGCCACGCCGCATCCGCGATCGGATCGAACGATCGAGCGTGTTGATCCTGCTCGACAGTTCGCTCGAGATGCGCAGCGCGATGGGTAGCCGTTCGAAGATGGATTTGGTGCGTCAGGCCCTCCTCGACACGATCGACATCCTCGACGACGAACGGATCGACGTCGGCGTACGTGTGTGGGGAATCGCGCCACGAAGCCAGAACAATTGCCAGGACTCCACACTGCTGATGCCGCTGGCTTCATTGAACAGGAGTGGCGTGGAGCAAATGTTTGAGTTGATCCGACCGTCGGGGTTCGCTCCGATCGCCTACAGTCTGCAGAAGGCGGCCTCCGACCTGCCGATCAACGGACGTTCAACCGTGGTCGTGATCACCGGCGGAACCGATTCGTGCTCGGGCGATCCGTGCGATGCCGCGGCACGTTTGATCAAACGCGGCCGCGCCGACCGAATCCACATCGTCGGGCTCGACCAGCCCAAGCACGGCGGGACGGATCTCGAATGCGTGGGAACCTACCATGCGGCCGACAATCGGGCCAGGTTGCGCAACAGCCTGAGAACGATCTTCCGCGAGGCGACCCGGGCGGACCGGGGTCGCGTGACGGTTTTCCTACCGGGCCGCAACCGCTGGGTCGCCAGCGCCGAGT
>Ga0209988_10002200_pt1 | contig 12858 bp, 12 predicted proteins | sample N075metaG_FD_183115 | JGI IMG/M metagenome (GOLD analysis project Ga0209988, IMG submission 183115) | Deep subsurface microbial communities from Kermadec Trench to uncover new lineages of life (NeLLi) - N075 metaG (SPAdes) (version 2) | ecosystem: Environmental > Aquatic > Marine > Ocean trench... | reverse complement strand
TCTGCCCCACCCGCAGGCTGGGAATGTTTGCTTGCAGCTCGTACATGTCCTTGGCCCCGGTTTGCTCCAGCATCGCACCGGTAAAGGCCGACACAGCTACCGGCACGTCCTGTAGGCTCTGCTCACGCTTCTGGGCGGTAACAATGATCTCTTCCAACATTTGCGCCTGGGCGACGGGTATGCAGGTCGCCGCGCAAGCCAGGGCCAGTGCACTGACGGTGAATCGTGAAGGTAAAGCCGAGGGGTCAAATTTTTTCATAACCATGTTCCTCTTCGTCATTATTGGTATTGTCATCGGAGCTTTGCTGGCAAGTTAACATGGAATGGCGCAATTGCTATCAATTATTTAGCTGACTAATTGCCTAGTCTATGGTTTCGGGATTTCAGGCTCAAACAAGCGCCATTCGGACGCTGTCTGGCAGACAATCAATAGGGCTGTCTCGCAAAATTGAGGGTCAACCGCTTTTTGCAGCGGTGCATATTTCAGCGACGGTACTGACCATGGCGGCCGTCAAGGTCGCCACGTCTTCAGTGCCCATGATGTAGGGAGGCATGGTGTACACCAGCTTGCCGAACGGCCGTATCCAGACACCTCGCTCTACCAACATGGGCTGTACCGATTTCATATCGACCGGTTCGTCTAACTCGATCACGCCAATGGCGCCCAGTGTTCGTACATCCACCACATTGGGTAACTTGAGCGCGGGCGCCAGGCCCATGGTCAGTTCAATATTCAGGCGTTTGACGATTCGCTGCCAGGGCTGGGACAACAGCAGTTCAATGCTGGCGATAGCGGTAGCACAGGCCAGCGGATTCGCCATGAAGGTGGGTCCGTGCATGAAGGCGCCGGCTTCTCCCTCGCTGATGCCGGTACTGATTTTGTTGTTGCACAAGGTGGCCGCCAGCGTCATATAGCCCCCGGTGAGCGCCTTGCCCAGGCACAGGATGTCGGGCTCTATGCCCGCGTGCTCCAGGGCAAACATTTTGCCCGTTCGACCAAAACCGGTGGCAATCTCATCGAAGATCAGCAGTACGTCGAAGGCGTCGCACAGGGCGCGCAACTTGACCAGGTATTGCGGGGAGTAAAAACGCATGCCACCGGCCCCCTGCACAACCGGTTCGACAATCACCGCGGCAATGTCCTGATGATGCGCCGATAAAATGTCCGTCATTGCGGCCATTTGCTGGTCATCACAATCCTGAGCAAAGCCGCAGTCCGGCGCGGGTGCGAAAAACGCTTTGGCCAGCACGTCGCCAAACAGGTGGTGCATCCCGGTGTCCGGGTCGCAGACCGACATCGCACCGAAGGTGTCGCCGTGGTAGCCATTGCGCAGAGACACCAGTTTTTGTTTGCGCGGTTGGCCCACCGAATACCAATATTGAATCGCCATCTTGAGGGCAACTTCAACCGCCACCGAGCCGGAGTCACTGAAGAACACCCGTTCCAGCCCGGGCGGCGTGAGTTTTACCAGCAAGTGGGCAAGTTTTACCGCCGCCGGGTGAGTCAGGCCGCCAAACATGAGGTGGGAAACATCGGCCATTTGTTCGCTCAGGGCGCGATTCAAGGCCGGGTGGTTATAGCCGTGAATGGCACACCACCAGGAGGCCATGCCATCGATCAACTCCCGCCCATCCGCCAACTTCAGACGCACGCCTTTGGCGGATACCACTGGAAAGACTTCCGCTGACCCAGTTGCCGGTGCATAGGGGTGCCAGACATGTGCCTTGTCGGCCGCTATTATTGAATCCCAGTTCTGCTCGCTCATGTTCAATCCAGCAAGGTAGTGAGGGTGGGCAGGATGTTTTCGAGCAAGCGGGGCTGGGCCTCCGCCGTGGGGTGAATGCCATCGCCCTGCATCAGCGCGGGCTGCCCGGCCACCCCATCGAGTATAAAGGGCGCCAGGGCACTGTCGGTACTGTTGGCGATAATCGAGTAACTGTCGTGGAAGGCACTGGTGTATCGGGTGCCGTAATTGGGTGGAATATCCATCTGTACCAGGATTACCCGGGCATTTTGTTGTTGCGAGAGTTCTACAATTTTGCTCAAGTTACTGCGAAAGCCGGCGATGGGATAGCCGCGCAAGCCATCGTTGGCTCCCAGTTCCACCACGACGATATCCGGCGTGTGGGCAGCCAGCAGGTCGGGCAGGCGCAGCAATGCTCCCGCTGTCGTTTCACCGCTGATGCTGGCGTTCGCGATTGTGACCTGCGGGTGACTTTCTGCCAGTCGTCCCGCTAACAAGGCAACCCAACCCTGAGCTAAAGACATACCATAGGCGGCACTGATACTATCGCCCAACACGAGTATGCGCTGTTGGCCTGCGTTGACAGCGCTGCCGGCGAGAGCAAGATACAGCAGTGCGCCACCGAGCAGCTGCTTGAGGACAGAATTAATGATCAAAGCTGAAAATCTCCATAAACGGGTTCCCATGGCAGGAGGTGAGTTGGAGATACTGAAAGGGATTGAGTTGGAAATCAAGCGCGGAGAATCCGTTGCGGTGGTGGGCGCCTCTGGTTCCGGCAAATCCACCTTGCTGGGGCTGCTCGCGGGTCTGGATGAACCCAGTGCAGGGCGGGTGATAATCGACGGCACCGACCTGGGCAGTTTGGACGAAGACCAACGAGCCCGCTTTCGCGGTGAGCACGTGGGATTCGTCTTTCAATCCTTTCAACTGCTGCCGGCACTGACAGCCCTGGAGAACGTCATGTTGCCCCTGGAATTGAAGGGACGGCAAGATGCCCGAGCCCAGGCGGAACACTTTCTCGAACGGGTGGGTCTGGACTCGCGCTTGCATCACTATCCTTTGCAATTGTCCGGGGGGGAGCAGCAGCGAGTGGCTATTTCCAGGGCGTTTGCCGCCACGCCCGACATCCTCTTCGCCGACGAACCCACCGGCAATCTGGATACTCGCACCGGTACCCACATCATCGACCTGTTGTTTGAATTGAATGAGCAGGAGGGCACCACGCTGGTGCTGGTGACGCATGAAGAGCGCTTGGCTGAGCGTTGCCATCGGCGTATCTGCCTGGAGGCGGGTGCAATAGTAGACCAAATCGAGTAGTAACTATGTCCCTATCGGTCACAAAAATGTTGGCGCGCGACTGGCGTGGAGGCGAACTGGGCGTATTGATTGCGGCCCTGATACTCGCTGTGGGTGTGGTGTCTGGTATCAGCGCCTTCGCCACCCGCTTACAAAGTGCGCTGGAACTGGAAAGCCACCGCTTCCTGGCGGCGGACCGGGTGGTGAGGAGCGGTACCGCAATTGATCCCGAAAATTGGCAAATGGCAGACCAGTTGGGCCTCGCCCAGGCACGCACCCTGCAGTTTCCCACCATGCTGTCCACCGACGGCGAAGCCATGGCTTTGGTGTCGGTAAAGGCGGTGAGTGACAGCTACCCGTTGCGCGGTGAGCTAACGTTTAGCGCTGAACCCTTTGGTAAAGTCCAACCGGCTACTGTGGGACCTGGAGTGGGCGAGGTCTGGCTTGATTCCCGGCTCTTTGCGTTGTTGGACCTGTCTACCGGGGACACAGTACAAATTGGCGATGCGCAGTTCCGGATCGCGGCGGCGGCGCGCACCGAACCCGACCAGGGCGCGTCTTTTTATGGCTATGGGCCCCGGGTGTTAATGAACTTCCGGGATATCCCCTCCACGGGGGTGGTGCAACTGGGTAGTCGGGTGCAATACCGGTATTTGTTCGCCGGTGACGAGGCGCAACTCAATCGCTTCGTCGAATGGCTGGAGCCGCGGTTGCAACCCGGTCAAACCCTGATTGATGTCAACGATGGCCAGCCCGGCATTGGCAGTGCGTTGAATCGGGCGGAACGATTTTTACTGTTGGCGGGCAGCCTGGGGGTAGTGCTGGCGGCTATCGCCATCGCGCTGGCGGCCCGGCGGTTCAGCGAGCGCCACTACGACTATGTCGCCATCATGAAAAGCCTGGGGGCAACCTCAGGGCTTATTGGCAGGCTGTACGGCGGTAATTTACTATTGCTGGGGGTGTTGGCGACAGTGGGCGGCTGTGCGCTCGGCTGGGGCCTACAAGCGCTGTTTTTTCAGCTGTTTGCCGACCAATTGCCGATAATGCCCGGGCCCAGCGGCCTGCGGCCCTACGCGATAGGTGCCGCCACAGCCATGACCTGTTTGCTTTGTTTCGCCTGGCCCCCGCTGCGCCGTTTGGGGCAAGCCAGCCCACTGCGCGTACTGCGCCGCGATATGCCACTGGAGACGCGCCGTAGCCTGGGTGACTACGCCATTGGTCTGCTCGCGATTAGCCTGTTGATGTGGTGGTATAGCGAAGATTGGAAGCTGACCATGGCGGTACTTGCCGGTTTGTTGTTTACGGTTGTCCTGGGGCTGGCGCTGGCGACTACCTTGTTGCGCGGCGGTCGGTTGGTGGGGATGAGTGCCGGCAGTATCTGGCGGTTGGCCCTGGCGGGATTGCAGCGCCGCGGCACCAGCAATGCCCTGCAGGTGGTGATGTTCGCAATGGCCATTATGTTGCTGCTGGTGTTGGCCCTGGTGCGCACCTCCTTGATAGATGAGTGGAAGAACCAACTGCCAGAGAACGCTCCCGATCACTTTATGCTCAATATTGCGCCCCACGAAGTGCAAGGTATCGATCAAATGTTGCGCCGGGAGCATATCGTCAGCGAGGCCCTGTACCCGATGATACGCGGGAGGGTCATGTCAGTGAACGGTGTTGAGTTGCCCGAGGATGACCTGCACGGTGATGGACCCCATCAACGCGAATCGAACTTCACCTGGTCGGATAGCCTGCCGTCCGATAATACCCTGCTGGCCGGCGAGTGGTGGGCGCCGGGTTCCCGCGATGCCTTGGTGTCTGTGGAGCAGGGCTTTGCCGAGCGTATGGAAATGAAAGTAGGGGACCGTGTGGGCTTCCTGGTGGGCTCGCAGCCGCTGGAAGCTACCGTTGCGAGTATTCGAGCGCTCAATTGGCAGTCGATGAAACCGAATTTCTTCCTGGTATTTCCACCCGATCTGCTGGCCTCATATCCAGCGACCTTCATGACCAGTTTCCACTTGGGCGAGCAGGATAAGTCCTTTCTCAATCGCTTTATTCGCGCCTATCCGACGGTCACGGTGATAGAAATGGATGTGGTAATTGACCAGATTCGTTCCATCGTCAGCCAGGTATCCGCCGCAATTGAATTGGTATTGGCGGTAATATTGGCCGCCGGTGGCCTGGTGTTGGTGGCGGGTGTGCAGGCCAGCGTAGACGACCGAATGCAGGAGAGTGCAATTTTGCGGGTCCTGGGGGCGGGGCGGGGTTTGATTCTGGGCAGCCTGGCTATCGAGTTTGCTACCTTGGGATTGTTCGCCGGTCTACTGGCCACTTTTGGCGCTGAAATATCGGTGTATATCTTGCAAACCCAGGTGCTGGAGTTGGGGTATTCGCTCACGCCCGGTCTGTGGCCTTTCGGAATTCTGGGCGGCATGGTATCTATAGGCGGCCTGGGAGTACTGAGCTGTCGCAAAGTGGTGTCCAGTCCGCCGGTGGCCTTACTGCGGGATTTGTGATGGGCTGAGCTGAATAAATGGGGGACTAACGATGATTAATCTGGCTAGAACCAGCCGGTTTCTGCGATTGCTATCGATAAGCGCTTTCTGTGTGGCCTGCGGTCCCTCACCCGATACAGAGTTGTCACATACCCCCGCTCAAGCTGAGAATGAGCCTATTGCATTAGCCGCGGCCGACACGATATTTTTTGGCGGTGACATTCTCACCATGGTCGGCGATAGTCCGCAGTATGTTGAATCACTTGCCGTGCAAGATGGCAAGATAATGGCGCTGGGTCGGCAAAAAAACATCATGCAGCATCAGGTGGCCAGTACCAAGCTGGTCAATTTGGCGGGTAAAACCTTGCTCCCCGGTTTCTACGATGCCCACAGCCATTTTTATATGACTGCGGTAAAACTCTCAACGGTCAATCTCGACCCACCGCCCGCTGGCGTAATCAACGGCATTGACGATGTCATTGCTGCGCTGAAGTCGGAGCTAGAAAGTCGGCCCAGAGCGGCTGATGAATGGTTATATGGATGGGGTTATGACAATGGCATGCTAAAGGAAAATCGCCATCCCACTAAGCTTGACCTGGACAAGATTAGTACTGACATTCCGATAGCGATCTACCATTTCTCCGGCCATATGATGGTGTTAAACAGCAGGGGTCTTGAAGAAATGGGGTTTACTTCGGCGACCGTGGCGCCTGAAGGGGGCGTCATACGTCGAATGGCAGGCAGCAGGGAACCCAACGGGATTATCGAAGAGCAGGCGATGATGCCGATTGTCATGCAGCTAATGGCCTCCGTGCAGGGGGATCGGCTGTTTGACCTGTTGGATCAGGCACAGCGTTCTTACAAGCAACACGGTTATACCTCCATACTCGAAATGGCCGGTACGCCGCAGTTGGCGGCGGCGTTCCAGGCTTATGCTGCGGCCGGAAAACTGGATGTCGACCTGTCAACGGCGATTATGACGGTAACGCAATCGGCCACCGAAACGGCAAAACAATCCAGCCTGGGTTACCGTGACCGCTTCCGAGTAGTTGGGGGAAAGGTGAACCTGGATGGCGGTTCGCCGGGGCGCACCGCCTTTCTACGCAGTCCATATTTTACGCAGGATGCCGGCGTCGCCAGCGACTACCGCGGCTATTCCTCAATGCCAAACCAACAGGAACTGAACGAGCTGGTGGCACAGTTTTATCTGGAAAAGGCGCCCATCTTTATTCATGCTTTAGGTGACGCCGCGATAGATCAGGCCATAGAGGCGATTGCCAGCGCACAGAAAAATCATCCTAGAGAAGACGTTCGGCAGCAGCTGATTCATTTGCAAGTGTTTGCGCCGGATCAAATACAGGCCCTGAAGAAATTGGATGTCAGTTTAAGTTTTCAAAATACCCATAATTTTTACTTTGCCGACTTTCACGCCGCCAACACCCTGGGTCCGCAACGCACTGAAAGGCTATGCCCCATGGGGTCTGCGTGGAAGGCGGGGTTTAATATCACCATGCACCACGATTCGCCTGTTCATCCCATCAGCCAACTGGATTTGATTGCGATAGCGACCAACCGCACCAGTCGTTCGGGAAAACTGTATGGCCCCGAAGAGCGCTTGAGCGTCTATCAGGCGCTGCAGGCGTCGACCATTAATGCCGCCTGGCAGTTCTTTGAAGAATCCACCAAGGGCAGCCTTGAGGTGGGGAAATTAGCAGATCTGGTGATTCTGGATGCCAACCCCATTAAAGTTGAGAAAGAACAAATACGCCAAATACAGGTGCTTGAAACGATAAAGGAGGGCCTGTCTATTTGGTCAGCGACTCCTCCAACTAGCGCCCATCAAATTAACTAGGGAATAAATAGATGATACTTCGATTGTTCGTTGGACTGGCAGCTATGATGCTGACCGGCCTGGCTCAGGCCTCCGCTGCCCAGCCGATCGGCACCCTGTACTTTGGTGGATCCATTCTCACCATGGAGGGAGAGGAACCCGGTTATGTGGAAGCAATGGTGTCCACGGGAGATACCATTGCTTTCCTGGGGAAGCAGGCCGAGGCCAGAGCGCGGTATCCCAATGCCGAATTGGTTGACCTGCAGGGCAAATTCCTCATGCCCTCGTTTCGCGATCCGCACGGCCACTTCTCATTTGCTATTCGAATGATGGACCAGGTAAACCTGGCTATCCCGCCGGTGGGGCCGGTCACCCGTATCGCTGATGTAATAGAGCAACTTGCAACTTTCAAGCGGGAGCGCAAGCTCGGCGATGATGCGATTATTGTCGGGTGGGGCTATGACCAGGACGGCCTGGAAGAAAAGCGCCATATCAACAAACTGGATCTGGATGACGCATTTCCCGACAATCCCATCATCCTCATTCACGTCTCCGGTCACGGCGCGGTACTGAATTCCAGGGCGCTGGCGGTAGCCAATATCACCGCGCAAACTCAAACTCCTGAGGGCGGGGTTATTGCCCGCCTGCCCGGGGGGAATGAGCCCGCCGGTCTGTTGATGGAGACGGCTTTGCTTGCGGTCATGGGCATGATTCCCACGGCGTCCCAGGAGCACCGCCTGGCTGTCATCAACGAGGCTCAGATGGAGTACGCAAGGAATGGTTATACCAGTGCAGTCGATGGCTTTGCGACCATTCAAGATGTGGAGTTTCTGCAACTGGCGGCCCGACAGGGCAAGCTCTTTATCGACGTGGCTGCCATCATCGCTTTCGTAGATATCGCGCAATGGCTGAATAACCCCAAATACCCCTTTAGCCGTGAATATGACAATAATTTTCGTATCGCGGCCATGAAAATCACCCAGGATGGCTCCCCCCAGGGCAAGACCGCATTCATGCGTGAACCCTATTTGACTGGCGGTCCATCCGGGCAAAAGAATTGGCGGGGTGAACCCTCGATGAAGAAGGAGGATTTCGAACAGCTGATCCAAACGGCCACCGACCACGACATTCCGCTACAGGTACACTGCAACGGTGATGCTGCAATCGATATGGTTATCGATGCGGTTAGAAAAACAGGAATAGTGGCGAAAGACGACCGTCGTACAGTGATCATTCATTCCAACATCCAGGCGCCGGATCAACTCGATGCTTACGCCGAGTTGGGGCTGACGCCCTCATACTTCTCCAATCACGCATTCTTCTGGGGCGATGTGCACGTGCGAAATTTTGGCAAAGAGCGGGCGTTCAATATCAGTCCGATGAAGAGCGCGAAGACGAAGGGAGTAGTATTTTCCAATCATACCGATTTCAATATTACGCCCCTGGATCCGTTCTTTACTATCTGGACTGCCATGAAACGCGAGTCGCGCTCGGGCGTTATTATTGGGCCGGATGAACGTATTGATGCCTATACCGCACTGCAAGCACTGACCACTTCACCTGCGTGGCAATTCTTCGAAGAGGACCGTGTTGGCAAATTAAACGTCGGCCTGGAGGCCAGCTTTGTCGTTCTTGATCAGAATCCCCTGACAATTACCGAGGTGGACGAGATCAAGGACATAAGAGTGTTGGAGACTATTAAGGCGGGTAAAAGCATCTTTAGCGGCCCTTGAGAAGGTATTATGAATTGTTGCACACTTGGGAGAGTTCATGGATGGCTATCGATGAGTGCACTGGAGTCGAATTCGCTGCATCGACTATTACTCTGACAGCACTCCCGCACCGGCCACAATAGAACGGCGGGAATGCTAACCCGATAAAATGCGGGATCCGTCAGTAATCAGAAGAACCCCTGGGGGCTGGTATCGTAGCTCACCAGCAAGTTCTTGGTTTGCTGGTAGTGCTCCAGGGCCATTTTGTGGGTTTCCCGGCCAATCCCGGATTTTTTATAACCGCCAAAGGCGGCGTGCGCCGGATAGGCATGGTAGCAGTTCATCCATACCCTGCCAGCCTTGATCCCCCGCCCCATGCGGAAGGCACGGTTGACATCCCGGGTCCAGACGCCGGCACCCAGGCCATATTCCGTATCGTTGGCGATAGCCAGCGCCTCGGCTTCGTCCTTGAAGGTAGTGATTCCCAGGGTAGGACCAAAGATTTCCTCCTGGAACACACGCATGTCGTTGGTGCCCTTGAGCAAGGTGGGCTCGATATAGAAACCACCCGCCAGATCACTGCCAACCACCGCCTGGCCACCCCCCAGCAGGAATTGGGCCCCCTCGCCCTTGGCGATCTCCATGTACTGCATAATCTTGTCAAACTGTTCCCGTGAGGCCTGGGCACCAATCATTGTTTCGGTGTCTAGGGGGTTGCCCTGCTTTATCTGTTTGGCCCGTACCAGGACCTTTTCGATGAAGGGCTCGTAGATACTCTCCTGCACCAGGGCCCGCGAGGGGCAAGTACACACCTCACCCTGATTGAAGAAGCCCATCAGCAAACCCTCGATACATTTACTGACAAAATCATCCTCCTGGGCCAGCACGTCCTCGAAGAAGATATTGGGAGACTTGCCACCCAACTCCACGGTCGACGGAATCATATTTATGGCGGCACCTGCAAGAATCTTGTGGCCGACCGCGGTGGAGCCGGTAAATGCGATCTTGGCAATGCGATCACTGCTGGCCAGAGCCTGCCCGATCTCTTCACCATAGCCATTGAGGACATTCAGTACCCCGGGCGGTAGCAGGTCGCCAATCATCTCCAGCATGACCAGAATCGACGTTGGGGTCTGCTCCGCCGGCTTAAGGATGACGCAATTTCCCGCCGCCAGCGCCGGTGCCAGTTTCCAGCCCGCCATGAGCAGGGGAAAATTCCACGGGATGATCTGCCCGACGACACCCAGGGGCTCGTGGAAATGGTAGGACACGGTATTGCCGTCGATATCGCTGGCACTGCCCTCCTGGGCGCGTATACAGCCGGCAAAGTAGCGGAAATGGTCGACCAACAGCGGCATATCTGCATTGAGTGTTTCGCGGATACTCTTGCCGTTATCCCAGGTCTCGACATAGGCCAGGGTTTCCAGGTTCGACTCGATGCGGTCGGCGATCTTCAACAACACATTGGCGCGCTCGGCCACTGGCGTCTTGCCCCAGTCCTCGGCGGCACCATGCGCGGCGTCCAGCGCGATCTTTAGATCCGCCGGGGTCGAGCGCGGCACCTCGCAAATCACCTCACCGGTCACCGGAGTCACATTCTCAAAATAGTTGCCTTCCAACGGAGCCACCCACTCTCCGCCGATAAAATTCTCGTAGCGATCCTTGAAATTGAATAAGGCATCTGGGCTACCCGGTCTGGCGTATAACATGGCGATATCCTCTCACTTGTTTAGTCCGCCACCCTACTATAGACGATTTCCAGCCGGAGGGAGCTGCCCTGTTCGAAGTATAAGAAATATTAAGAGGGAAGCGTGGATCTACATGGCGGTCCAGCCACCGTCGGTTTTCAAGCTGTCTCCGGTGATCAGTGATGCCCCCGCTCCGGCGAGAAACAGCACTGACGATAACCGCATTGGGTTAATCGTTCACTACTCGCTTGCCTGGTTGAGGCAGGAGGAAAATCAATACATCGGCACACCCAATGAAGTGCTGAAAAGTTTGCCCGAGGATTTGCTGCGCCTAATGGGCTATAGCAAAGGCGCTTACAGTTTGGGGTTTTATGATGCTGGGCGTGATCCAATCGCAGCGGTGCGTCCTGAGCTTGAACGTGAAGCCGATGTGATGCCGGAATTGAATTTGCAGTCTTCGGATTGAGTGGCATCAATTTATAATCAGCGGCGCCAGGGCCATTGATTATTCTTACTGCGTCTGAATTTTTAATTATACGGCCCTGCGAGCGCGTTGACATAACGTACGGCATAACGTACGCTCTCTATTTTGGAGGACAATTATGTCAACTGTCAATGCAACAGACGCGAGAGCGAAGCTTTACGCCCTGATTGATGAAACGGCTAAAACCCACCGGCCCATTACTATTACCGGTAAGAGGGGAAACGCGGTGCTGCTCGCCGAGGAAGACTGGAACGCCATCAACGAAACTCTATATCTTGTATCTATTCCAGCTATGCGAGAATCTATCCGCGAGGGATTGGAGGCTGACCTCGACGAGTGCAGTGAAGATCTGGACTGGTAATGTGGAAGATCTATTACACCAAGCAAGCGCAGAAAGATGCCAGGAAGTTGGCCTCGTCCGGCCTTAAGAGCAAGGCCGAGGAGCTAGTGAGAATCATCTCGGAAAACCCGTACCAAAATCCACCTCCATACGAAAAATTAGTGGGTGATTTATCGGGGGCTCTATCACGCCGTATCAACATCCAGCACCGGCTGGTATACCAGGTCTACGAACAAGAGAAGAGCGTAAAAGTTCTTAGGCTCTGGACGCACTATGAGTGAGCCGTATAACCAGTCAATCAATTTCGTGCCTTCGGCGTCGGATGCTCGTACCTCGCGGCGGATTTAAGCTTTGAGCACACGCAAGGATTTAACAATGGATAATATTCCAGAGGGATTTGAGCCTATATTCAGGACCAGTCCATACCTTGAATTAATTGGCCCTATATACAACAAAAAGACAACCGGAGGGTTGGTAATTGGGCTGCTAGCGCAAGAGAAGCATTGTAATGCACGAGGGTTAGTGCATGGGGGTGTTTTTAGTAGTCTGGCCGATGTGGCTCTGGGTTATAACGCAGCATTTCAAGGAAAAGAACCCACACCTCTTGTCACCGCAAATTTGAGTCTCGACTACGCGGGCTCGGCGAAGTTGGGAGATTGGATTGAAATTCATACCGATGTACAAAAAGTTGGTAGAAGTATGGCGTTTGCGAATTGCTATTTCTTGGTGGGGGCTAAACGTATAGTAAGAGCAAGTGGTGTTTTTGGGGTTGTGAAGCAGGGGAAGCCACCATGATTGATCATGTATCGGTGGGAGTAACAGACCTGGCTAAAGCAACCGTCTTCTACGAGGCAGTTCTCGCTACGCTGGGATCACAAAAGCTTATGGAGCATGCTGGCACAGTCGGTTTTGGCAAAAACTATCCGGAGTTCTGGCTAAATCATCGGCCGGGGCTAGCTGCCACAAAAGAGGATAATGGTTGCCATATTTGCCTGCGCGCCCCAAGCGTCGATGCGGTAGATGAGTTTTATGCCCTGGCCATGAGCCTTGGAGCAAGCTCCAGCGGAGCGCCGGGGTTGCGCCCGGAATATCATGAATCATACTACGCATGTTTTATCCGGGACGCGGACGACAATCATTTTGAGGTAGTCACTTTTGTGGCAGGTTAAAATCCGGAGCAATAACCCTGTGAGATCACACTAACCCCATCTGAAGATAAATTGGAGACGCACTATGATGATAGATACCCAAATTATTACGCCCGTTATTGCCCTGGTTACAT
>Ga0209988_10002199_pt1 | contig 12864 bp, 12 predicted proteins | sample N075metaG_FD_183115 | JGI IMG/M metagenome (GOLD analysis project Ga0209988, IMG submission 183115) | Deep subsurface microbial communities from Kermadec Trench to uncover new lineages of life (NeLLi) - N075 metaG (SPAdes) (version 2) | ecosystem: Environmental > Aquatic > Marine > Ocean trench... | reverse complement strand
GAGGCGGTTTCGCTGCCGTCCAGGCCGTAGGGGAGGCCCAGCACCACGCCCACCGGATGATGCTCTTCGATGATGTCGAGGAGGGCGGCAACGGGGAACCGTTTGCCCCGGCGTTGGGTCAGGGTGGTGAGCGGGCTGGCCAGGATCCGTTCCTCGTCGGTCAGAGCGAGGCCGGTACGGATTTCTCCCCAGTCGATCGCGAGCAGCCGGCCCGACGGGGGAAGCGCCACGCCTACTGGGCCATGGTGGCGAAGAACTCCTTGTTGTTCTTGGTGCGCTTCAGCCGCTCCAAGAGGAACTCGAGTGCTTCGACCGTGGGCATGTCGGCCAGGAAATTCCGCAGGAGATAGACGCGGTTGAGCTCGTCCGGCTCGAGCAGCAGTTCCTCTTTCCGGGTGGACGTCTTCTGGATGTCGATGGCGGGGTAGACGCGCCGGTCGGCGAGACGCCGGTCGAGCACCAACTCCATGTTGCCGGTGCCCTTGAATTCTTCGAAGATGACCTCGTCCATCCGGCTGCCGGTGTCGATCAACGCGGTGGCGATGATGGTGAGGCTGCCGCCGTTTTCGATGTTCCGGGCGGCGCCGAAGAACCGCTTGGGCTTCTGCAACGCGTTGGCGTCCACACCGCCCGACAGGATCTTGCCAGAGTGGGGAATCACCACGTTGTGCGCCCGGGCCAGGCGGGTGATGGAGTCGAGGAGAATGACGACGTCGCGGCCGTGCTCCACCAGGCGCCTGGAGCGCTCGATGACCATGTCCGCCACTTGGACGCTCCGGTCGGCGGGCTCGTCGAAGGTGGAGGAGATCACCTCGGCGTCGACGTTCTCCTGCATGTCGGTGACTTCTTCCGGACGTTCGTCGATCAGCAGGACGATGAGGACGACATCCGGATTGTTTTCCTTGATGGCGTTGGCGAGCTTCTGCAACAGAATGGTCTTGCCCGCCTTCGGTGGCGCGACGATCAGGCCGCGCTGGCCCTTGCCAATGGGAGACAGGATGTCCATGATGCGCATCGACAAGTCGCCATCTTTCGTTTCCAGACGCATCCGGGAATCCGGGTACCGCGGTCGGAGGTTTTCGAACGCGATGCGATGCTTGGTCTTCTCGGGTTCCTCGTAGTTGACACTTTCGACCTTCAGGAGCGCCAGATACCGCTCGCCTTCCTTGGGGGGCCGCACTTGCCCGGTAATGGTGTCCCCCGTCCGCAGGTCGAACCGCTTGATCTGGCTGGGCGAGACGTAGATGTCATCGGGGCCGTACAGGTAGTTCCAGTCCTGACTGCGCAGAAAGCCGTATCCTTCGGGGAGGATCTCCAACACTCCCTCACCGCGAATCACCGTATCGGAATCGAGGAGCGTCTGCTCGATACGAAAGATCAGGTCCTGCTTTCGAAGGCCCGAGTAGTTGGTGATGGTCAGTTCGTCGGCCAAGGAATGCAGCTCCTCGACGGACTTTCTTTTGAGTTCGGCGATATCCACGGGTCAGGCTCCACGAGACGGTGCCAGCCCTCTCAGGGCTGACCGCAGGTCAGGAAGGTGGTGATGGTTCAGCGTAGGAAGGTGTCGGACTGTATCTGCGAGTGCTCGCTGCCCGGGGACATCCGGGCGGCCTGGGTACGTTGTATTCGGGGAGCTGTCGAGTCCAGAGGTAGTCCAAGCTACCTCACGACCTGAGCGCCGTCAAGGACTCCTGTGGGGCGTGAGGCGGGGGCGGAGGCGGGATCTCGTTCGCCATCTCCCTGTACGCTAGGGACTTACGAGGCGCACCCGAGGTGGCGCAGCTATTGCGCAGGGCGCAAAACCTTCTATCTTGTCCAAAACCACATCGGGCGCGCGTTCTCCAGCCAACGCGCGCCGTGGAGGTAGGCGATGGTACCCCACGCTCTGCGGAATTCCCAGCGTAGCCCGTCCGACCCCATCGTTCACGACCTCAATCCCATCCGTATCGACTGCCACGACGTTCCCGTCCGCATGATCGTTCGCCGGGTCGAGGACGGATCATGGCGCGGCCGCATGGCCTTTGTGGTCGGCGAGTCCGACCGCGAAATACAAACGGCGGAGATCTTCTGTGGCGCGTCGGAAAAAGAACTGTGGGACTCGGTTGGCCATCTTCGCGAACATCACCTGCGCGACCTGTACCGCTCGTTGAGTCATGACTGAACTCGACACCGACCCGATCCAGCAGCTGCGGCACGATCTGTCCAATCCGCTGGCTGCCCTCCTCGCCGAGGCCCAACTCCTGTTGCTCAACGAGAGCAAGGTCGATCCCGAAACGGTGCAGAGCATCCGCGAAATCGAAGCGCTGGCCATTCGGATGCGCAACATCCTCCGCGAGGTCTAGCCGGTTCCCGCGCCCCGGGAGCGTTCCGCCCGAAGGTACCCGACGCCGTTGAGCAGATAGAGGAGCAGCAGCACCACACTGGCCCCCGATACCGCTGCCCGGTAGCCGAAATCGTGGTCTCCCGCCGACAGGAACCCCTCGATCAACCCTGCCAGGAGCAACAGCAGCGTGGTGGCCGCGATCATGCGGACGGCACGGCGCCCGCTGCGAACCAGGGCCTCACTCCGCGTTAGACGGCCAGGCACCAGGATCGACCAGCCCAGCAGGAGCCCCGCGGCGCCAGCCACCCAAATGGCGAACAGTTCGAGTACCCCGTGGCCCACGATGAACTCCATCAGGTAGCCGAACAGCCCCATGTTGGCGAAGTGACCACCGATCGTCCCCATGGCGACCCCATTGAAGGCCAGGAGGACGAGCGATCCCACGCCCAGAAAGATGCCGCCGGCGAAACAGGCCGCGGCCACCCGTACATTGTTGCTGATGATGTACGTCGCCACATACGGGCGGCTGGATCCCTCCGCCCGGAAGTACTTGCGTCCCTCCTCCACCCGCGCGGCGCCGGCGTCGGCCCGCCGCAACATCTGGTCGGGCAGGACTTCTTCCGCCAGTGCGGGGCGCTCACGCAAGGCGGCGTACCCGCCCACGGCCGGGATGGCGAATGCCAGGAACGCGATCAGTACATAGGGCCAAGCTTGCACCACGGCCGCGGGACTCTCGCGCATCAGCACCTGCCACAGGCGGCGGGTCGTGTGGTGCTCATCGCGGTACAGCGCATTGTGCCCCGCGCTCACCAGCCGCTCGAGTCGCTGGATGGTGGCCTGATCCGCTCGGTAGGTCCGGGCGCGGGCGAGGTCGGCCGCGATCTCGCGGTAACGCGCGGCAAAAGCCGGCAGCTCTTCCGCCGCCAGGCTGTTCAGCCCGCGCTTGGCGACCGTGGACGCCAGTGCGTGGAACTCCGACCATCTCGGTTGCTGCCGGGCGACGAACCGCTCGGCCATGGTTCCCCTGGACCCGCCTCGCACCCCGGGACCGTGTTCTCGCCGACTCGTTTCCTGACGGTACAATTCCGCCAGGAAGGTGAAGTCATCCGGATCCCTGATGGGATACCGGCCTGCCAGCCTGGCCGTCAGCTGCTGCGCCACCCGCTGCCGGACCCGGTTGTCCAGGGACGGCAGCCGCTCATGGAAACGACGGAGGAGGTGATACTCGGCCTCCTCCAGTTCGGGTGCCTCGAGCGCCAACTGTTCGGCGCCTTCCGGAGCGGTAACGACCGGCTTGGCGGCCTCCTGCGGCCGGTCGCGGATGACCACCGTACCCGCGGCCATGTCTCCCAGTCGCTGACCCCTGGGATGCAGGGCGACCAGCGCGCCGCCGACCAGATAGACCGGTGGGGGGAGCACGTCCGCCAGGCGCAGCACGTTACGAACCACGGCCGCACCCATGGTGATGGGGTGCCCCGTTTGGCGCACCACTCGAATGCCCAGCAGGCGTTTCCCCGGAGTCTGCCCGTTGCGAAGCCCTTCGAAAAGCACGAAATAGGCTCCGAAGGACAGCGACAGCACCAGGACCGTGATGGCAGCCGCCATCGGGCCGGCATTGCCGAACAGGGCCAGGGCCGACGACGCCACCACCACGGCCAGGGCCCAGGCGCCGAGGATGGCCAGGTCGATCAGCGCTGCCATCGCTCTGGAGCCGAGTCCGGCAAGTTCGAGATCGAGCGTTACATTCTCGGGAGTCTCGACCTCGAGCCGCCGGGTGAATTGCGGGGGAGCCGGTGGTGATGGAACGTGCATAGATTCGATTGTAGCCCGCCGGCTGCCGGATACCAAGACGGACGTCCGACCCAATCCCAGGAGGCAATCGATGACCCTTGCCGAACTTCGCCCGCTCTCGACGGGAGAGATTCTCGATAACGCATTCGGATTGTACCGGAGGCACTTCGCCCCGCTGGTGGTGATCGTTCTCGTGGTGAGTGCCGTACCGACGATTCTCGAGTTGTACGTGCAGGCGTCGGGTGGGTTTTTCGTCCGGCCGGTGCTCGGGATGTTGACCGGCCTGCTCAACATCGTATTGAGCGCCATCGGAACGGCAGCAGCGGTGTTCATCGTGTCGGACAGCTATCTAGGGCGCCCGGTCGATCCGTGGGACGCTCTGTCGCGGGCGGTGCCGTATATAGCGCGGATTGTGGTGCTGTCGATTCTCACGACACTGGTGGTGGGGTTGGGATTCATGTTCTTCCTGGTTCCCGGCGTCATCTTTCTCTCGGCGCTGGTGATATCCACCCAGGCGTTGGTGCTGGAGGAGAACCGAAGTCCCATCGAAGCCATGGGCCGTTCGTGGCAACTGACCAAGGGATTTCGCTGGAAGGTGCTTGCGCTCGTGGTCGTCACCGCGATTATCGTCTTCATCCCGTCCATCGCCCTCGTGAGCGTCGCTTCGTTCCTTGCTACCGGACCCGCAGTGTTGACCGACCTGTCGATCGGATGGTCCCTCGCATTGGTGCTCGGGGCCGTGGTTCAGCTGCTCCTCTACCCATTGATGTACAGTGTGTTGACGGTGCTGTACTACGATCTGCGGGTTCGTAAGGAAGGCTTCGACCTCGAGGTGCTGGCCCAGGCCCTGGAGACCGGCTGACCGCGATGACCCCTCAGGACATTGTCCAGGACACGCTCCGCGCCGTTATCGATTCGGTGTTCGCCGACCCGGTCTACGACTGGGTGGAACGGCCCGCCGTCCTGGGATGGCTTGCCGATGGCTGGCGTTGGTTGACCACTGCCCTCCAACGGTTTCAGGATGCCAATCCGGGCCTGTTCAGCTGGTTCCAGGTTGTCCTTGTCGGCGTACTGGCGCTCATCGTTCTTCACGGTGTCTGGGTCATGGTCCGCGCCACCAGGGCAGCCTCGGATCGCGAGCGCGCCGTCGGCCCGTCACCCTCCGAGGCGCCACGCACCACCGTTTGGTACCAGGACCACGCCGATGCGCTGGCCAACCAAGGGCGGTTCGCCGAGGCCTTGCTGGCAGCGTTTCAGGCGCTGATACTCGATTTCGATCGGCGCGGGATGGTGCACTACCACCCCAGCAAGACGCCTCGGGAGTACACCGGCGAGGCCACCCTGACCTCGGCTGACCGAGAGCGGTTCGGTGCGCTGGTGGGAATGCTGTACGGCTACGTCTTCGGCCACCAACCCTGTGGCGACCCGGAATACCGTCACTGGCTGGCAACGGCCTCGGAACGGTGGCATGCGACTCCGGCCTGACGTCCTCACCGCCCTGGCGATCGTCCTGGTGCTCGGCTTCGGTGCCGTTATCCTGGGTTCTCGTCACGCCAAGACCACCGATCGCGACCGACGAGCCTCGTCGTTCGTACCCGGTCCCCAGGGCGCTCGTGCGTTGGCCGATGCTCTCGGCCGGCTAGACGTGACCGTCGAACGCTTCCGTCGTCGCACCGCGATGCTCGGTGACCTGTTGGAGGGTGAGGCCCCGCTCCTCATGGTGCTCGACCCGGGGATGTCGCTCGATGGCCTGGAGGCCACCCAGCTGGCCCGGTTCGTGAAACAGGGGGGACACCTTCTCCTGGCCGGCCCGGGTGCCCGGACGGCCACGCGGTGCTTCGGCTACCTGTTACAGGGAGACCGGTTCGTGGGTACCCCTCGCCAGCTGGCGCCCTTCGGTGGTGGTCCGTGGGTCGACGGGCCGCGGACGGCGCTGTGGCTCACCGCGTCGGAACGGGAGAGCGTTGTCGATTCGTCCGGGTTGGCCGATGCGTTGGTGAGCCGGTGCGACGTGGCTACGCCGGATGCGGTCGACACGTTGCTCGTCAATGCCGATGGCGCACCGGTGATGCTGCGGTTGCATATGGCAGGGTCGTCGGTGTATCTGGCCTCCGACGCGGTGGTCTTCACCAACCGCAGTTTGCGCGACACCGAGGCAGGACCATACGTGCTGGATTTATTGGCCGGCCGGTACCCCCGGGTGGTGTTCGAGGAGTATCACCACGGGTTCGGCAGTGGTGGCTCCATGACTACTGTCGTCCTCGACTGGATGGGGCGGTCGCCGTGGGGTTGGGCCCTGTGGCAGCTCCTCGCCGTGGCCACCGTGGCATTGGCCATGGCGGCGTTTCGGTTCGGCCCGGCGTTCCCTCCCCGTGGCCGTAGCCGCCGGTCGCCGCTCGAGCACGTGCATGCCCTGTCGGCGGCACTCGCGGCCGCCAAAGGGCACGACGTGGCGGTGCGACTGATGATCGAAGGTTTGCGCCGCCGCCTGTCGCCCAGGGGCCAGGCCCTCCGGTCAGACGTGGTCCCCTGGGTCGATCGTCTCGCCGAAAATGTCCGGACACCCGCCTCACGCGAGGCCGTCCGTACCCTGCAGCAACTCATGCGCGGCCCGGTCCGGACGGACGGAGTGCTCCAGGCCGCCAACGCCGTGGAGGACGTGTGGCAGGATCTGAGACCGTAACGCGGGAAGACGTGGTACGCCAATCTGAGGTAGCCGGTTCACTGGTGGCCCAGTTGGGGCAGGTGGTGCTGGGTCAGGAGGAGGCCATTAGGACCCTGGTGTCGGCCGTCATCGCCCGGGGGCACGTGTTGCTCGAGGGCGTTCCCGGCACCGCCAAGACCCTCCTCGTCAGGACGCTGAGCGTGGCGCTGCGGCTGACCTTCCGCCGAATCCAGTTTACCCCCGACCTCATGCCGTCGGACATCACCGGCATCAACGTCATGTTCACCGCGGGGTCGTTCACCTTTCGGCCGGGCCCGCTGTTCGGCGACCTGATTCTGGCCGATGAGATCAACCGCGCGCCGGCCAAGACCCAGGCGGCGCTCCTCGAGGCGATGCAGGAGCGCACCGTCACCGTGGATGGCGAGTCCCATCCACTGTCGGCCCCGTTCACCGTCTTCGCCACCCAGAACCCGATCGAATTCGAAGGAACCTATCCGCTGCCCGAGGCCGAACTGGATCGGTTCATCGTCAAGGTCATCCTGGACTATCCCGAGGCCGAGGTAGAGCAGGGGATTCTCCGACGGGTGCTGGACGGCTTCGAGGCTGACGATACCAGCAGCTACGGCGTCGAACCCGATCTCGACGCCGAAGGCCTGGCCGAACTCAGGCGAGTCAGCCGCGGCATCCGCGTCGACCAGCGCCTGCTGGAGTACATGACCACGATCGTGCGGGCCACCCGCACCGCTCCCGCCTTGACGCTGGGGGCCTCACCCCGGGCCACGGTGGCCCTCCTGCGCATGACCCAGGCCGCGGCACTGCTCGACGCTCGGGAGTTCGTCATCCCCGATGACGTGAAGGCCGCGGCGACGCCCGTTCTGCGCCACCGGGTCGTGGTCGCGCCGGAACTCGAACTGGAGGGTGTCTCGGCCGACACCGCCCTCAGGTCCCTGCTGGAGAAGATCGAGGCTCCCGCCTGATGCTGTTTCCGTCCCGCCGGTGGTACTTCGGGGCCGCGGGGTTGGCGGCGCTGGCCATCGTGGGGGTGTGGTGGCCGCCCGGTACCGGGTGGATGATCGCCCTCGACGTGATCTGGGTGCTGCTGCTCGTGGCCGACGGCCTCCTGGTGGTGGATCCGGCCACGCTGGAGGTCGCTCGTGAAGCGCCGCCGGCCTTCTCGCTCGGCCGTACCATGCCGGTGACCTATCGCTGGCGCCACCACCATCGCGGCCGGGTGACGGTCCGGATCCGCGAGACGTTCCCCGAACCACTTGGAGGAGCGGAGGTGCCGGAGCGGCTCCTGACCCTGCCGCCCAACCAGATCGTTACCGAGATCATCGCCGTCACGCCGACCAAGAGAGGCAGGGATACCGCGGGGCGTATTGCTGTCCGGGCCCGGGGTCCGCTGGGGTTGATCTGGCGGCAAGGGACACTGGAGCGCGAGTGGACCGGGGTCGTGTTTCCGTCGTTGGAGGGGATCGTTCGCCGTGGCCTCCCGACCACCGCCAGCCGGCGCAAGGAGGCCGGACTCAGGAGCCAGCGCCGCATCGGCGAGGGCCGGGTGTTCGAGTCCCTGCGGGAGTGGGTGCCGGGGGACGACACCCGCAGCATCGACTGGAAGGCAACCGCCCGCCGCGGCAAGTTGATGGCTCGGGAATTCGAAGACGAACGTCGGCAGCACGTCGTCCTGGTCATCGACGCCGGAAGACTGCTGACGACCGAGATCGGCGGGATCCCGCGGCTCGAATCGGTGATAACGGCGGCCCTCAATCTGGCCCAGGCCGCCATCGAACATGACGACAACGTCGGGTTGATGGTTTTTGCCCGCGAAGTGGAACTGTTCCTCCCGCCGGCCCGGGGCCGGCGAGCCCTGCGAGGCATCCTCAACGGGTTGGCTGCCATCGAAGGCCGCATGGTCGAGTCCGACTACCCGGCTGCGTTTCGCTACCTGGCGGCCCGAAACCGGCGGCGCTCTCTGACTGTGGTGTTCAGTGACGTGATCGATCGAACGGCCAGCGAGGCCTTGGTGACTTATCTCGGGTCGCTCAGGCCCCGTCACCTTCCCTTGGCCGTGACCCTCACCGATCCAGTGTTGGAGTCGCTCGCCAGCACCCGGCCGGACTCGGTGGCCGCGGCGTTCGATCGGGCCGCGGCGGAAGAATTGTTGATCGCGCGAGAAGAGGCGCTTGCCGCGGTGCGCCGGCGGGGGGTACTCGTCCTCGACGTTCCCCCGGACAGAGCCAGCGACGCCGTGGTGGAGCAGTATACCCAGTTGAAGCGAAAGGGAGTTCTCTGATGCCCCGTTTCTTCGCCTCCGACAACAGCGCCGGCATCCACCCGGAAGTGCTCCGGGCGATCGAGGCCGCCAACGACGGGCACGTTCCGGCATACGGAGACGACCCGTTTACCGCAGCGGCCCAGAAGGTGTTTCGACGGCACCTGGGTGACGCCATCGACGTGTTCTTCGTGTTCGGAGGAACCGGGGCCAACGTGCTGGGGCTGGGGATGGTGATGGAATCGTACCAGGCCGTTCTGTGCGCCGCCTCGTCCCATATCTACGTAGATGAATGCGCGGCGCCCGAGCGCCATCTGGGATGCAAGCTGATCCCCATTCCGACCGATGACGGGAAGCTCCGTCCGGCCGACATCGTGCCGCACCTCAAGGGCTTCGGCGTGGAGCACCACGCTCAACCACGGATCATTTCCATCACCCAGGCGACCGAGTTGGGCACCGTGTACCGACCCGAAGAAATCCGGGTGTTGGCGGATTTGGCGCACTCGCACGGCATGCTGCTGCACATGGACGGTGCCCGCATCAGCAACGCCGCGGTGAGCCTGGGCGTGGACCTGGCAGCCACCACCGGTGATGTCGGCGTCGACGTACTGAGTTTTGGGGGAACCAAGAGCGGGCTGCTCGCCGCCGAGGCGATCGTGTTCTTCGGGGGTGGCACCGGCGAACGGTTCCCCTTCTTGCGGAAACAGGGAATGCAACTCGCCTCCAAGATGCGTTTCCTGGCGGCCCAGTTCTCAGCGCTGCTCGACGAGGACCTGTGGCGCCGCAACGCGGAGCACGCCAACCGCCTGGCGTCGATGCTGGCCGAGCGGGTACGGGACATCGAAGGGGTCGAGATCACTCAACCCGTGGAGTCCAATGCCGTGTTCGCCCGGATCCCACCGGCTGCGATCGAACCACTCCAGCAGCGCTATTTTTTCTACGTGTGGGACGAAGCCACCGCCGAGGTCCGCTGGATGGCGAGCTGGGATACTACGGAAGAAGACGTGGACGCGTTCGTGACTGCGATTAGTGAGGAAGTCTCGCGCTGCTGACGGTTCACTTGGTCCCCTGCGCACTGCGCACTCTCACCTCTCCATATAGACATTGTTGTTCCCCACTCCCATCGCCAGGTAGAGATCCCGGCCCCGGTACCCGCCGGCTGACACCCTCACGATCTGGACCCGGCAGTTGGCCACCAGGGAGACGTCGAACACCAGGCTGTAGCGGCCGCCGTGGTCGCTGAACGTATGGTAGCCCGTGCCCACCACCTGGAGGTGTGCTCCGGAGAGGGCCATGCCCGAGTGGTCGTACACCACGCCACTGATGGAATCGAGCACCATGGGTGCGTTGGGGTCGAGGAGTGTGGGGTCGGGGACGCACGTCGAATCCGAAGCCCAGGGAAGGGCATTGTTCCGGGTACCGGTGCCGGTGATGGGGCGTCCGAAGATCCGCCGGGCTTCTTGCTCGAGGGTTGGTGCCTCGGCCCCTTTGGCCGCGGCCGCGCTGGCGAGGTCTTCCGGGCCGTCCTCGATCACCCGCTCCGTGGAGATGATGTTGTCGTGGTCGTCGGACCCCGCGCGGGCCTCGGCGGCGGCCTCGTCGGGGGAGGCGTCGCGGGTGGCCGTATTGGTCTCACGGGCCGGGGCCGGCGACAAGACGTCGTTGCTCTCGGGTCCCGGTGGAGGAAGCTCCTGTTGTGACGGGAGCGTCGTTTCCACCGGCATCTGTGGTTCCGGCTCGGGGGGGGGCGCCTCGGGCACCGGGTCGGGCGCTGCGGGGGGGGGCGGCTCGAGGTAGATCATGGCCACCTCACGGCCCGATTGCGAAGGGCTGTCAGGGGCGGTGCCATCGTCAGTGCCCCCGCTCGAGAGGAACCCGGCCGCAGCCAAAAACAGGCCGGCATGGACCACCGCGCTGGCGACCATCCCCGGCCACGTTCGCCACGGGCCCCGGTCGGGGAGCTCCACCGACCCCTTGGGGAACTTGATCCCCATCGCCACCTTGCGCCGCCGGTCTAGCAGGATCTCGGGTGGAATGACGCTCATGTGGATCATGACACGCCCCCAGCCGCGGCTTCTCCCCACCCGGATGGGTGTGAGGGGGGACGAAAAGCGGGCCCAAAGGCCCGCACACCGGGATAACGGTCAAAATGGCGCATCTTGTACTCTATATGAAGATACGTCGTTCGGGGCCAGGAAGTTGACAGCGGCCTTTCCCAGCGGCCCCGGTTTCTTCAGGAATTGCTCAAGGTCCCTTCAGGACATCTTCATACCTATCCCGATATCGTGCTACCAGGGTGCCGCGAGGGCGTGGCCCCGGGACCATACTTGCGAGGCCGTCATGAAGATCTCCGACCTGATGCAGACCGATTTGGTCACGATTGCCACTGATGCCTCTCTCGGGGAGGCCCTCACTATGCTGGTGGATGCCCACGTGCTGGCGCTGCCGGTACTCGACACTCACGGCAAGTTCGTCGGTGTGCTGTCCACGTCCGATCTCCTCGAAGCGCTCGCCGAGCGTCGCGACGGCGACGTGGGAGCGTTGCTCGGCGACACCCGCGTCGAGGACTTGATGACGCCCCAGCCCCAGTACGTGGCGCCCGACGATGACGTCAAGAAGGCCGCCCAGGAGATGTTGTACCTGGGCATTCACCGCGTCTTCGTCGTCGAGGGCGATATCCTGGTGGGCGTGCTGTCTCAAAGCGACGTGGTGCAGGCGTTCGCCAACGGCAAACTGTAAGGCGGCCGGTTCGCTCGGTCACGACTCGACCCGGGTATCGGGCATGAACACGGCCCAGGCAAACCAGAAGTGGTTGCCGTGGGGGATCGGGTCCAGCCGCCGGCCCGCCAGTGGGCCACTGGTGGCCCGGCCGAAGACGTTCCAGGTCGATCCGGTCTCCCGGTCCCGATAGCGGCCCGGACCAGCGGATTCGAACGTCAGTACCCGCCCATCGAGTTCCCGGCCGAACACCCCGGTAGACCCGACGTCGCGCCCATCGGCGATGGCCGACGCGTCGAGCGCGCTGGCGGTTCCCGGAGCCCACAACACCACGATCGGCCGCCCGCTGAAGCTGTCGTTGATGACGGGACCATCCTCCAGGGCTGACATCGAGTAGGCCACGCTGGAATCGCCCTCGGTCAGAGCCACCACCCGCTCCATGGCAGGAAGCCGTCCGTCCCGGCGCCCGCTGAAGAAGTGGTCGAAGGGGCTCTTGCGCGTGTCGTACCGCTGATAGGGGTTGCGACCGTAGTTGCGGGTAAAGCCTGTTTGGCGCGATAGGACGCGGCCCTCGGGATATTCCTCCTTGTACTGCTTCCAACTCACCAGAGGTGCGCTCACCAACGTCAGGCGCCGTCCGGCGTAGGTGCCGACGATGCCCTCACCACTCGCCTGTTGCCACCAGGTTTCGGTCTGGCGGTCGTACATGACGAGATCCGAGTGCCGCAGCTTTCCGGTGGTCCCGAAGTCGAGCACCCGGCCGTCGAAGCGCCGGTCGAACGCCAGGGCCGTGTTGCACAACGGACAGAAAGTCACGCTCACCGGCAAACCACCGATTTCGTCGTTGACGATCTCATGCCAAATGAGGATCTGCAGGGGGTACGCCTTGGTTTCCCCACCGTATTCCACAACCACCACCGGCTCCCGGTCACCCAGCCACTCGTCGGCCTGTGCCACCGAGACGAAGACCGGCCGGTCGATGGCGGGAATGCCGTCTTTCGGTGGCCCTCCCGAGGTGATTTCGTCGAGGGGGACGGTGTGTTTGTCGAAATCGGTCTTCCATTGGGCGGCGGCGGCGGCGGCGGCGGGGGCGGG
>Ga0209988_10002193_pt1 | contig 12876 bp, 13 predicted proteins | sample N075metaG_FD_183115 | JGI IMG/M metagenome (GOLD analysis project Ga0209988, IMG submission 183115) | Deep subsurface microbial communities from Kermadec Trench to uncover new lineages of life (NeLLi) - N075 metaG (SPAdes) (version 2) | ecosystem: Environmental > Aquatic > Marine > Ocean trench... | reverse complement strand
CGTGGGAAGGTTTTAACCGCAAGGTCTACGCCTTCAATGACGGTCTGGATAAAGTAGTACGACCCATTGCGGTAGGTTATGACAAGATCATGCCTGACCCCTTTCAACGCGGTGTGGGTAATTTTTTCAGAAATCTTGATGCTCCTGTCACCTTTGTTCACACGATATTGCAGGGCAAATTTACGCAATCCGCCGATGTCCTTGGCCGTTTTCTGATCAATTCGACCGTCGGTTTGCTGGGCTTTTTTGATGTCGCCACAAAAATGGGTATCCCCTACTACTACGAAGACCTTGGCCAGACGCTTGCGAAGTGGGGTTACCAGGACAGTAGCTACCTGGTGCTGCCATTCTTTGGTCCATCCACGCTTCGTGATGGTATTGGCCGTCTGTCCGACAGTTACATTCACCCGGTTGGCCGAGCCATCCACGGCCGGGATGAGTGGGGTTACTATATTTTTCGCGGCATCGATCAGCGAGCCCGTTATTTGGACCAGGATTCCGAGCTGAAACGGGCTTACGACCCATATGTGCTGATGCGTGACGTCTGGTTACAAAACCGTCAATACCAGATTTACGACGGCGACCCTCCCCTGACAGACTACGATCTGTTTCTGGATGATTACCCCGAAGAAGAACCTGAGCCTGAATAACAGGCACTGAGAAACGTGGGTCTTTTGGGCGAAGAGCAGCCCACAGATTACATAGATTTCAATAGCAGGTTCCATTGTGCCAGCTGGGCGCCGCGACACGGGTACCTTCCTCCTGAGACACGCTTCAAGGCCATCCCTGGCTCGCTCGGTCGCCGACTTCCTGTCGGCTCACGGTCTCAGGAGGAAGGTACCCGTATCCCGGCTGGGCTCAGTTGGGGCCGAAAATTCAGGTAACTCTGAGTGGAAAGAGCAGTTATGCACAATCTTCATATTGGCGTGTGATGTCACACTGAGATAAGCTTCTGCTTCTGATGCGGACAAGATGTTCATGCATCCGTTGGGGCAGAATGCTTAAAAAAATCCAAATTGCAATTCTGTTAGTACTGCTGGTGTTGGGAGGTTGCGGGGAATCGCCGACCACGGGTAGCGGGAAACCAGTCAAAATATACAGACACGCCATGGATGGCGCGCCGGGATCACTCGACCCCGCCCAGGCGGCTTCGATCTATGCCAATTTCATCGTCGTCAACATATACGACACCCTGTATCGCTATAAGTACCTGGCTCGCCCCTATCAGTTGCAAGCCAATCTTGCTGCGGCCATGCCGGAGGTTTCTGCAGACGGTTTGCGGGTCACCATCAGGATTAAACGCGGTGTGCATTTCATTGATGATCCCGCCTTCGAAGGTGGGCTTGGCCGGGAAATCAAGGCCAGCGATTTTGTTTACTCCATCAAACGGCATTTCCACCCAGGTACCCGGGCCCAGGGCGCATGGTTATGGCAAAACCGTATTGAAGGTCTGGATCGCTGGAAGACGGAAGGTTCCGACTATCATAAGGAAGTCAGCGGCCTGCGCGCACTGGACGACTACACCATACAAATTACGCTGACCCGGCCATTTCCTCAGTTGATTCACACCCTGGTGCAAGGCTATGCGGCGATCGTTCCCAGGGAGGCCATCGAGTACTACGGACAGGAGTTTTCCAGCCACCCGGTAGGCTCCGGCCCGTTCAAATTGCTCAGTCGCGACAGCGTACGCGCGGTCATGATTAAAAACCCGGGATTCCGCCAACTGCCATTCGACCTCGCGAATGAAGGCTTTGACCCTGTTGCTCACAAAAATGCGGACTTTGAACGCCTGCAAGGCAGAAGCCCGCCTTTTGTCGACCGCCTCGAAATTGAATTTATCGGCGAAAGTGCCGCGCGCTGGAACGCGTTTGTGGCTGACGCTGTAGATTTCATTAAGGTTCCTGCCAGCCAGTTCGACCGGATTCTCAAGCAGCGTAACCCCGTCACGCTCTACCCGGAATACGCGGACAAATACCAGTTTGAAACATCGCCGGAATCCGGCTTTATTTATATGAATTTCAATATGGCCGATGAGCGCATCGGCTACCACCCCGACCCTGAACAAAACCGGCGAAACCGGGCTTTACGTTGCGCCATGGTCAAGGCCTTCGACTGGAAAAAGAGGAACGCAACTTTTTTTTACAACATTGGCCAGGTATTTCCGGGGATAATCCCGCCAACCGTTCCTGAATATGATGCGAACGGGGATACCAGCTATATTCGACGTGACCTGCAAGCTGCCAAAGCGTTGTTACATGAAAACGGTTGGAATGAGGACAACTTGCCAACACTTGAGTATGGCTTTCCCAATAGCGTAGCTGCTCGCCAGGCTTTCGAGCAATTCCGTAGTTTCATGACGGATGTCGGTTATCCTACAGAAAAAATCCGTCCATTGATTTACGCAACCTATGGCGATTACCAAAGAGCCTATTCACAAGGCAAGGTGACCTTGATGGACAGCAGCTGGACGATGGACTACCCCGATGTTGAGAACGTCATGCAGCTGTATTACGGGCCCAACGCTGCACCCGGCTCCAATTCCGCCAACTACAACAACCCGGACTACAATCGCCTCTATGAAATCAGTGCCGTCATGGATGAATCGCCACAGCGCACGCGTATTTACCGTGAAATGAATCAGTTGCTGATGAACGATTGCGCAAGCTTTACAGGAATTTCGAGAACCATGCTGTTTATTTGGAACAAGAGAATCATCATGAAACCGGACCGCTCGTTCCTTGGCGGTTATTTCATGCGCTTTGTTGACGTCGATGAAACCGCAAGCGCCGATCCGTGAATGCTTCCTACATTACCCGCAGGCTGATATACGGAATTCCACTGATCCTGGGTGTGACTTTCATCAGTTTTTTGCTGATGGTCTATTTTGGCCCGGACAAGACCTATGAGTTATTGGGCAAAAACCCGACTGCGGAACAGATCGACGAAGTCCGGCATTCATTGGGCTATGACCAGCCTTTCCTGCTTCGCTATGGGGGCTATCTGAAGGAGTTGCTGACACTGGACCTGGGTCTGTCAGACTCCAGCGGCAGACCGGTCTCCGCAATCCTCAGCCAGAGCCTGCCCATTTCACTCGCGCTGGTTTTGCCTGGTTTCGTGTTGGGCAATCTGTTCGGCCTTATCCTGGGATTGATGGCCGCCTGGTACCGGGGAAAATGGCTGGATAAGCTGGTCATGAGCGCATCGGTAGTGGGTATGAGCGTCAGCTTTGTGGTCATCATCATCGGTTTGCAGATATTGCTGTGTACACCTTACGGCCTCGATCTGTTCCCGGTTCGTGGTTGGCAGGTTCATGACCCGGGTTCATACCTGGCCTACGTAACCGTGCCCACCATGGCGCTGGTAATGGTAACACTGGGCTACAACACGCGTTTCTACCGCGCGATCATGGCGGATGAAATAGACCGGGAGTACGTACGAACTTTGCATGCTTACGGCGCTGCACCCAGCGAGATTCTGTTTAAGCATGTTCTGAAAAACAGCCTGATCCCGGTGCTGACACGGATCATGTTTTCCATTCCGTTTGTCCTGATCTCAGGAAGCCTGCTACTGGAAAGCTATTTTGGCATTCCCGGAATCGGCCTGGTCACGTTTGAAGCCATCACCTCCGGCGATCAGCCCATTCTCAAGGCGGTGGTCGGTTTGACCGGTGTACTGTTTGTACTCGCACTGATGATCAACGACATGCTTTACAACGTGGTCGACCCACGGATTTCAAAATCATGAGACAGAATGCCTGGGGTCGCCTGAAATCAGACCGCTACGGTATGGGCGGACTGATCATCGTTGCGGTTTTTGCCGCCATCGCAGTCTGCGTCTGGAGCGGTTTACTTGGCCAGTCCTGGTCTGAAGTTAGTGGTGAGCGCTGGGAAAGCGCCGGCCTTGCACACTGGTTCGGTACCAATTTATTGGGACAGGACATCCTGCAGCGCACGCTATTCGGTACCGCAACCGCCTTTGAAGTGGGTCTGATCGTAACCATTATGTCCACCATACTGGGCACGACCATGGGCGCTTTGGCCGGCTGGTACAGCCATGGCTGGCCGGATGAAATTATCCTCTGGCTTACGGGTGTGCTGGATTCGATACCCTTCTACCTGTTTGCCGCTGCGATCGCATTTGCATTGCAGGGTAAACCCTGGGCCATGCACCTGGCCATGATCATCACTTTCTGGACCACGACTGCCCGCATCATCCGCGGCGAGGTCATGCGTCTCAAACAGCGGGAGTACGTCGAAGCTGCGCGTGCCATTGGCCTGCCGGGACTGACAACCGTATTCCGCCACGTCTTGCCCAACACATATCACATACTGCTGGTGCAGGCGACCATCGTTTTTGTAGCCGCCATCAACACCGAAGTCATCTTGAGTTTTCTGGGCCTCGGCATTCAGGACGGGGTCAGCTGGGGCCTGATGCTGGCGGAAAGTTCGCTGGAAGTATTAAGCGGTCACTTTGGCAACTTCATCGCTGCCGGTACTTCGTTGTTTGTTTTGCTGATGGGCTTTAACCTGCTGGCCGACGCCTTGCAGGATGCATTGGACACCCGCGGGACCAGCGCATGAGCACCCCGGCCCTTGAAGTAAAAGACCTCAGTGTCTGGACTGAGACGGATGCAGGGCGCAGTCAGCTGGTTGATGGTATAAGTCTCAGCATCAATGCGGGAGCAGCCACCGGACTTGTTGGTGAGTCCGGTTGTGGAAAATCCATGACCGCCTTGGCCATCATGGGTTTGCTTGAGACAAGCGGGATCAAGGCAAAGTCCGCCGGTATACTCATTAATGGCACGGATATTTCTGCCCTGACCAGGGTTCAAAAACGCAAAGTTCTCGGCCGGGACATCGCCATGATATTTCAACAACCGGGTAATGCACTCGACCCGGTGTTTACCCTGGGGCAACAAATCAGCGCCGTGTGCCGACGCCACCTGGGCGGCAATAAAAAACACAGCCGTCAAACCATGTTGGCTGCCCTTGAGGCGGTCGGCTTCGAGCATCCCGAAGAGATCGCCGCATCCTATCCCTTCCAGTTATCCGGTGGCATGCAACAACTGGCCATGATCGCCATGGCGACGGTCTGCAAACCGGCGGTGTTGATAGCAGACGAACCAACCACGGCATTGGACAGTATGACCCGGGGTCTGATTCTGCAGCAATTGAAGCGACTGCAATCGCAAAATCAGACTGCGATATTGCTCATCAGTCACGATCTGAACGTCGTCAGGCATAGCTGTAACGACGTTATCGTCATGTATTGCGGTCGTCTTCTTGAGAAGGCGGATTGTAAAAGTCTGTTTAGCGGCCCGCGACACCCTTATAGCGCAGGCCTGCTGTCCTGTATTCCCAAAATTCTCGCAACCCGACCGCCGCCGATCAGTGCGATACCCGGCCAGGTGCCGGCAGCGAATGACTTGCCACCTGGCTGCCACTTCGCGCCAAGGTGTAGCAGGGCTGAGCCACAATGCCTGCAGTCTGTACCGGGGCTTGAACCAAAACATGGCGCTCAGGTTGCCTGTTTCAGGCCGCTATCATGAGTGCCGGAACGCCATTGCTTGAATTGCGCAAGCTGTCTCTGCGCTTCAAACAGCAACAGCAGGTAGCCGTCGACCGGGTCAGTTTCAGCATCAATGCGGGCAGCACACTTGGCCTTGCAGGGGCATCCGGCGCAGGCAAGAGCAGCATCGCACGAGCCATCATGGGTCTGATCAAACCTGATTCGGGTGAAATATTTTTCAAAGGTGAAGATATCCTGCAGATGAATTCACGACAATTAGCCGCAACCCGTCAGCGTATCCAGATTATCTTTCAGAATCCAACTGCGTCCTTAAGCCCAAGACGCAGCATAGAACAAACCTTGCTGGAGCCACTGAAACATTTTGCCATCGGCGATGACAACTCCCGACAGGAAAAAATTCGACGTATTTTAACCACAGTCGGACTCGATGCTGATGTGCTGCAACGCTACCCGCATCAATTCTCAAGTGGTCAGCAACAACGTATCGCGGTGGCCAGGGCGCTGGTGACCGATCCGGAATTGCTGATCGCAGATGAGGCAGTTTCCGCGCTGGACGTATCTGTACAGGCACAGATCCTGCAATTGTTCCAAAACCTGCAAAAAGAACGTGGCATTGCATTTCTGTTTATTTCGCATGACCTGGCGGTTATCCGTCAGATCGCCCACCAAGTCGCCATCATCTACCGTGGCCAATTGCTGGAACATACCAGCGCCGACAGTTTTTTTGGCGGGCCGGAACATGCATACAGCAAATCCTTGCTGGATAGCGCAGCTTAAAAGAAATGCGTAAGATGTCATCTTCATAATGAGAGGCTCAACGAGGCGGTCAGCCATGAAAGCATACAAAAACAAATCTGCAAAGTACCCGGGGATTGGGCTGCTTCTGTTAGCGATACTGCTGACTGCAGGCTGCGGGGCAAAGATCATACGCGGTGCGGCGCCGATGGTACGTATGAATGAACTGAGTCATCAGGACAACAGCATCACACTGAAATTGAGCATGCGCAACCTCAATGGCGTTGAGCTTGATATCCACAGCATCGACTTCAGTCTTTCGGTCAATGACGACGAGTTGTTCAGCTATCAGGGCCCTGCTGAAACCAACATTGTCGCCAACGGCACCGAGACCTGGTCGGTGACGGTTGAGGAAAGCCAGTCCAGCCGGGAATTGCTGGATTCATTACAAAGTGGTGAGATAAAGAGTCTGCCCTACACCTTGAAGGGCTCGATCAAAAGCAAACAAGACGGAACATTACGCTTTGCGCATGAAGGCCACATCTATCCCCTGCCAGGACGCCCAGGGCATTTCCGCTAATCGCCAGCAGTTTCAGTCATGACTCTGCAAATCAATTTTGAACTCAGCCAGGCCGATCTGGATCATTTTTGCCAGGTATTGAGACTCTCCCGTAAGTCTGCCATGGATATGCCAGCCGAGAAAATCATTGAAAACGCAAAACTATTACTAGAACAGGTCCAGCAGTCTGACGCCAAAGACTTTATTCGCCAGGGCATCAATCAACTGGAAACGCTGATCGGTATGCTGCAGCACAAGACCTGGCATCTGGCGGATGATGATCGTGAGCGGGTGCTCACCGCCTTGTCCTATTTTTCTGAATCCGCGGACCTGATCCCTGATGATATTCCCGGACTAGGCTTTCTGGATGATGCCATCATGATTGAAATTGTCTGCCAGGAATTGAAACACGAAATCCAGGCATACAAGGAATTTGTTAAGGATTGTTGCGCACAAAGCGGTCAAGTCAGCCAGGACCCGTCCACGGCGAAATCTTCCGGTTGGCTGGAGGAGCGCCGCGCGCAATTGCATTCACGGATGCGCCGCAGACGTAAGAACCAAACCGCCGGCAAGCAGACCAAATCACGGTTTTCATTGTTTTGACTCCGGTCCATCATCAGCATTTCCTGGTGGGTATCGAAACCGACCCGACCCGTTACCACGGCGAAAACCCGGGTCGCCCGGCTTTGCTGGACAAGGCCGCTGCCGAACAGGTATTGGCCCATGTCGCAGTCGATCTGACCGCCATGCTGCCGGCCATCTCCCGCTGCGCTGTTACCATGGCAGGTGCCTTGTTTGATCTAACCCAGATTTTACGACCTCATTACCCGGTTTTTGGTGGATTACAAGAGCTGCAACAATCGAGCGACCCCGGCAGTGACTTTCAACCACGCTTGTTGAGCATCGGCGCGGATCAGGGGCAAATGCCGGTGCAGGAACTACAACCCAATGAAACTATCCCTCTTGGGCTGCTACAAATTCTGCCGCTGCTGGTCAGCGGGCCAACAAAGCTGGTTGATGAACTGGCTGTCGAAATGGAACACCGTTTTTTTGATCAGGGCCAGCTTTCCGCTCATTCGGCCAAGGGTCTTGAATCTCAATTCCAGGTATCGGTCAACCACGCCCGCTTCATGACCATGACCGATCTGAACGCGATGCTGCGTATGCAACTGGAACATTTCGGGTTTCTGCCGTTGTGGGAGTTGCTGGACGCAGCCATCAACACCCCTGAAAAAGTGCTGGAGACGCACAGCCCGGACGGCCTGCGATTCAGATGGCAGGATGGTGCAGTGCACACAGATTTTGAAACCTTCGACTGGTGGGCCAAACATGGCGGTGGCGCCGATAAACCGGCAGCAGAACAACAACTGCAAAGCGCCTATGCCGACTGGACCCGTGAATATCGCCGCTACCTGACCTTGCTCATAGCCCATGGCATCAGCGTCCGACAATACCTGCCGGGCCTCTATGATGCGCCGATTGCAGATTCATTCCTGATAGAGGAATCTACCGTGGCGCCCGCACAATCTGCTGCTAAGGTAACCGAACATAGTGCCGACGACCTGGGGATTGTGGCGCTGACCGTGATCCAGGGTGCCCGGCAAATGAATTTCTATCCCTTACAGGCCAGTGGCCTCAACGACATGTACCAGTATATTCGTCAACAGGGCTATAGTGGCGACATCGCCTGTCCCGGCAGTATCTGCCATGACGAAAACACACGTCAGCTCATATCGGAACCCATGCCCCTGCCGTGAACCATGCCACTTACGATAACAATCCGCTTTGTCTTGTGGCTGACTCGCCGGTCCACGGTTGCGGCTTGTTTGCGCGCCATGATATTCCCGCCGGAACCTGGATCGGGTACTATGACGGCCCGGAAACGCAGCAAAATGGCATGCACGTACTATGGCTGGAGGCAGGGGAGGATGCTGATGACGAGTGGATCGGCTTTAACGGTAGCAACGAACTGCGGTTTCTGAATCATGCAAAGCAGCCCAATGGCGAAATGGATGAATTGAATTTGTACGCCAGCTGCGATATCAGGGCCGGTGAAGAAATCACCATAGATTATGGTGAAGAATTCGAAGCCGACGGGGAATATAGCTTGATACTATCGGTCCAACACCCCATGTTATCCGTCATCTGAAGCGTTATCATTTGAACAAGACTGGAATCCGAAACCATGAGCCTCAGCGACAGCACCCGTGAAAAGATTGAAGGCCTGATACAACAAAACCGTGTCGTCCTTTTCATGAAAGGCACACCACAGGCACCGATGTGCGGTTTTTCGTCAAAAACCGTCGGCTTGCTGGATTCAATACTCAATGATTATTCCAGTGTTGACGTTCTGCAGGATCAGGATATCCGTGAAGGTATCAAGGTCTTCGGCAACTGGCCAACGATTCCACAGCTGTACATTGACGGCGAGCTGGTGGGAGGCTGCGATATTGTCACGGCGATGTTCAACAGCAATGAACTGCACGATATGCTGGGTGTTGAGCCGCCCGATCGCACCCCACCGGAAGTGACCATTACTGATGCCGCAGCCGGGAAAATACGTGAGGCCATGGCCGGTAACGAAGGCGCCGGGCTACATTTTGCAGTGGATGCCAGCTGGCAATCCCAGTTCAACGTGGCGCCGGTCGAAGGACATGAAATCAAGGTCGAGACCAATGGGATCACCCTGCTATTTGATCTGGCCTCTGCGCAACGTGCACGGGGTGCGGTGATCGACTGGGTAGATACCATGCAGGGCGAAGGCATCACCATCAGTCTTCCGCAGGCACCCGAGCCGGTCAATCAGCTGAGCGTCAGCGATCTGAAGCAGCAACTGGATGACAACAGCGTCATACTGATTGATGTAAGAGGCGGCGAAGAACGTACCCGCGCTTCCATTGAAGCAGCCAGGACGATGGACAGTGGCACCATGCAGGAAATTGAAGCTATGCCGAAAGATACCGCACTGGCCTTTATCTGCCATCTTGGCAATCGCAGCCAGGTTGCGGCCGAACATTTGCGCAAACAGGGTTTCAGCAATGTCAGCAATGTGGTCGGCGGTATCGACGCCTGGTCAAAAGAAGTTGACTCATCAGTACCCCAATACGACGATTCTAAATAATCCAAAACGATCTGAGCTACTTCAGGCCATAGGCCAGTCCGCATATTGCGCCAGGGTCCCGGAATCTGGCGCAATATGCGGACTAAGTAAATTCAGCAACTGCCGGGGCGTGATCGGAAGGCCGGTCCTGGCGGCGCGGTTCCTTGTCGACATAAGCAGCGCTACAGACGTCCGCCAGCGCTTTTGAAGCCAGCACCAGGTCAATCCGCAAACCCATATTGCGTCTGAACGCAGCCTGGCGGTAGTCCCACCAACTCCAGATCTTTTCTTCCTGCGCAAACTGTCTGAAGGTATCGGACAGACCGAGATCCATGATGCGTTGCAAGGCGTCGCGCTCGGGTTCGCTACACAGGATTTTCCCGTGCCAGGATTCCGGATCATGTACATCGCGGTCTTCCGGTGCAATGTTGAAGTCGCCCAGTACGATGAGTTTTTCGTATTTCTGCATCTCAGCAGTAATCCAGCGTATGACCTGCTCGAGCCAATGTAATTTATAGGCGTATTTCTCTGAGCCCACCTCTGAGCCATTGACCACGTACAAGTTGAGAATCCTCACACCGCCAATGGTTGCACCCAGTATTCGTCGTTGCGGATCATCCAGGCCGTCGATATCAGTAACGATGTCGGTGGCCGGCTCGCGGCTGAGTATGGCGACACCGTTGTAGGTCTTTTGCCCCGAAAACACACTTCGATAACCCGCCCCCAGCAATTCATCGGCCGGAAACCGGTCATCGGTAAGCTTGGTTTCCTGTAAAGCCAGGATATCCGGTGTAGCCACATCACACCAGGCCAGCACATGAGGCAGGCGGACATTCAACGAGTTGACATTCCATGAGGCGATTTTGAGCATACTTTTTCCTCTGATTGACTGATTTATTCGCTAACCGGATTGTTGTTACTGGCTGGCTTGCGCATAATACCAGTCTTTGCGAGGCTATCTGAATGAAGCCCGGATTAAGCGGTATTACAAGAATAATTGCAGCAGCAAGAAATTCGGCAAGAGGAATAAGGGACGCCTGGCAGCACGAATCAGCCTTCAGGCAGGACATCGGCTTGTCGCTGCTATTATTATTGCTGTCTTTCTGGCTGGCACAAACCCTTGTTGAATGGTTGTTATTGATTCTGCCACTGTTCCTGTTGCTCATTGTTGAAATACTCAACAGTGCGATTGAGAACATTGTTGACCGCATTGGCGAGGAACGTCATATACTATCCGGCAGGGCCAAGGACATGGCTTCAGCGGCTGTTTTATTTTGCCTGACACTGATCGCAGTTGTCTGGTTGAGCATGGCCTGGAGCAGATTTTTTTGATTGTGAAAAAAACCAAACAACAATGAGGACGTGCCAGTGATGAAACTAATTCTACGCAGCTTGTTAATGCTCGGTCTGGCGGTCTTGTTGGTCGCCTGCCCCAAAACCAAGGAAGAAAAGGGCCTGACTGAAACGCTGGAACAATACGAAATTATTGTTCGCTGGGCCCAATGGGACGCCGCGGTAGATTTTGTCTCGATGGAATACCAGGAGGAGCACCCCATTACACGACTGGAAATGGACCGGCTCCGTTTGTTCCGGGTCACTCAGTATATCGTGCGTTCAGCAATGCCCTTCGATGAAGGAAGTGGGTTGGCCCAGGTTGTCGAAATTCGCATGTTTAATAAAAACCAGGCCCGTGAACGAACCATCATCGATGAGCAAGTGTGGAAATATAATGAGGAATCCGAGCGCTGGAAGCTACATTCAGGTCTGCCGGATCCAACCAGGAAAAATTACTGAGCTCACAAGCCGCACAGACAATGTGCTGCGATGGTAAATTTGCCCTGTTGAGCTGCTATAAATTTCAAATCGTCCAACATACTTTGCAACCATGACGCAGGTAAAATGCTTGGCGTGCTGATGGACAAACCCAGACTGGCAACTACACTGGCAATGAAGTCATTGAAAAACTCGTCAAATATCGTTTGCTTCGGTTCTATCCATTCAATCCGGTAGTCATCCCCCAGCCCGGCGATACGCGCACTGGCTTCAATAGCATCCTGGAATGTACCGGTTTTATCGATCAGACCGCGCTCACGGGCCTGCTCGCCGGTCCATACCCGACCCTGTGCCAATTGGTTGACCTCTTCTATATCGTCAATTCCGCGTGCCGTACTGACCAGCTCGAGAAACCGTCGATAGGTGTTTTCGGTACTGGACTGGAATACCCGCGCGATACCGGGATCCAGTGGTCGATCGAGGCGTAACTTGCCAGCCATATCGGTGGTACCAAAACCATCGGCATGCACGCCAATTTTATCCAGCGTACCGCCAAATGTCGGTAACATCCCGAACACTCCAATTGATCCGGTGATGGTTGCCGGACTCGCCCAAATCTCATCCGCGGCCATGGAAATCCAGTAACCGCCGGAGGCCGCAACATTACCCATCGAAACCACGACTGTCTTGCCAGCATCCCGTACCTGTTGCAATTCAAGCCGCAACGCCTCTGTTGCAAACACTTCCCCGCCCGGACTGTTGATTCTTAATACCACCGCTGCCACATTTTCATCGCGAGCGGCACGGCGGAATTGTTCCGCCGTGGATATTGAGCCGATTCGACCCGCAGGATGGTGCCCTCTGACGATTTCACCTTCGGCCACCACAATGGCGATTTTATTGCTACTACTCCCTCTTTGCTGCGATTTTGTGATATCCAGATAATCTTGCATACTGACAGCGCGATAGCTGTCTCCAGCCCGATCAGGGGTACCACGTTTGGCCAGCTCCTGACGTGCTTCAGGTGCCGTCATCAGACGATCTACAAGACCGAGGTCCAAAGCGTAGCGGGCGAAATCCCCTCCCACGCTTTCAAGTTGGCTGGGTAGATCGTCGATCGAAGCCTGCAAGGTTTCCAGGATCAAACCACGGTGCTCGGCGACACCTTCGAGGTATTGTT
>Ga0209988_10002191_pt1 | contig 12881 bp, 13 predicted proteins | sample N075metaG_FD_183115 | JGI IMG/M metagenome (GOLD analysis project Ga0209988, IMG submission 183115) | Deep subsurface microbial communities from Kermadec Trench to uncover new lineages of life (NeLLi) - N075 metaG (SPAdes) (version 2) | ecosystem: Environmental > Aquatic > Marine > Ocean trench... | reverse complement strand
TCGATGGTATCATTTTTAAGGTAGGGTTACATAAACAGAAAACTCAAATGTGGGGCCGTAGCTCAGCTGGGAGAGCGTCGCGTTCGCAATGCGAAGGTCGGGAGTTCGATCCTCCTCGGCTCCACCAAATAACCGCCTCCTCCGTTCTGACACAGAAAATTCAATGCGGTATAAAAATTACTGACTAACCAAGGCCCAATAAACCTTCCGACAGCTCATCATCAGTTGGGGATTCTGATATTTTATTTATTTCCTTTATCGCATCACCAAGCTTACGAGGCCATGGAGGTATCGACTTCAATTCTACTGGCAGTGCATTGATAGCGGCTTCAGCAGTCTCTCTGTCTGGATAAATACCATATAACAACAAGTATCTTGGTTTACCTGAAGGCGTATATTTTACATAACCAGCCAATTGATTCTGAATACCTGATTGAGCACGCAAAAGATTTTTAATATTGCTCATATATCGGGCTGATAATAATTGAAGCACATATAAGCCGTCAGGCTGTTGCCTAAGCCAGACGGGTCCTTTTATACCGGATAAAATATCCGGTACTGTATTGAGATTAAAGACGTTCTCGTCGTCTGTCTCCGGTATCAATGCTTCCTCATCTGCAACGACGGGAGGATCTGCTACCTCAATATAGTCAGGCAAATCTTCATAAGGTGTTTCTATAGATTCTGCTACTTGTATTTCTGACAACGCTTCATCAAGTGAGGGCCCTGACACTTTGTCCAATTCCTTTAGCACATCGGAAATTGTTCTAGGCCAGGGAGGTATAGACTGAAATTTACCCGGCAGATCATTAATAGCGGCTGTTGCTGTCTTTCTGTCTGGATAAATACCGTATAACAACAAGTATCTTGGTTTACCTGAAGGCGTATATTTTACGTAACCAGATAATTGACTTTGTATGCCAGATTGACCACTTAATAGATTTCTGAGATTACTCTTATATTGGGCAGATATTATCTGGAGCACGTATGAGTTTACCGCTTGTTGTCTAAGCCAGACGGGCCCTTTAATATTGCTTAAATAATCCGGGACTGTTTCGAGATTAAAGGCATTTTCATCGTCCATCTTCGGAATCGATGCTACTGCTTCATCTTCGACGTCGATTAATTCTACTTCCTCTATATACTCAGGCAGTTCTTCATAAGGTGTTGCAACAATTTCTTCTATTTCTACTTCAGGAGTATCTATGTCCAATATACTCTCAGGCGACTCCTCTTCATCAAGCAACTCAATTTTTTCTGCTATTTTCTGTTCATCTTCTTCTACTGGTGCAACCGGCTCAGCATAATCAGTTTGCTCTTCTTGCTGTGTCTCGGTAGCGATACTTACATCGCTGACATCTACATTTTTTTGATCAATAAGATATGAATAAGCAAAAAAGGCAGCAACCAATCCGATAACAAGCAGAAGCAATCCAACAAGTGATCTTGATGTTTTTTTCCTGCTACTTACCAGTGTATCTTCTTCAGCAATTAAATATTCATCGCTTTCATTATATGATGAAGTAACATCTTCAATGATTTCTTCAGTCTCTCCCTTTGCAAATGAAGTAGTATGAATATTATGTAGTACACCCGCCGTTAAGCCTTTCAGCTTTGGAACATCGAAATGTTCATTTATAGTTTCATCAGCAAACAATATGATACGGAATAATGACTCACCATATCGAAGTTCAGCAAGTTGCAAAATAAATTCCAGTACTTCCGAGGATAATTTATGTGCATCATCGACAATGATTACAGGCAGTATTCCATTAAGTGCTGAATACTTCAGATATTTATGTACCTGGCTTACTGCTGGTGTTTTATCTTTAACCAGATCAGGTAAAGCCTGTTGAATTATTTCATGAGACAGTGATTCTATATTGGTGTTCTCATTAGCAAGGATCAGGCTGGTTCTCCAATATGGATCCCTTATTGATTCCACCTGCCCGGATAATGCATTTTTATCCGAACTGGCAGGTGAGGTAATCACCAGGACATCAGTGCCCTCTTCAATAAGCGTTTTAATCTGATCAAGGCTATAGTTACGAATATTCATTTAGCTCTGATGTTATAAGGTTTGTCATTGACTCCACTATTACTTTGCTTCTATGTCTCATCGTCTGGGTCTAATAATTCATCAAGATCCATAGCGGCACCTAATTGAGTAGAATCAAGAACTTCATCACTTGCATCATTTTCTACCGGCTTCTCCTTGACTTCACTATCACTTTGTTTCTGTGCCTCTTCCTCTTCCTCTGGGTCTAATAATTCATCAAGATCCATTGCTGCACCTAATTGAGTAGAATCAAGAACTTCATCACCAGACTGAATTTCTTTAGGCACACTCACGGTTTTCTCTACTTTATCTTTATCAAGTTGTTGTTTGAATTTCGTTTCAAGTTTTTGATTTTCTTTTTCAGAAATTGTTAGTTTGGCTTCAGCGACTTTTAATGCCTTATTGACATTTTCAATTTCATCTTTGGCTTTAGCCATTTCTGCTATTTGTTGATGCTTTTCAGCTTCACTTCTCATACGCTGAATTTCAGCTCTGGCATCCTGCTGTAAATGTTTTTCTTTTTCTATACTTTCAAGCTGTGCTTTTACAGTAGCCGCCTCCTCTTCAAGCACCGAACGTTCCTTCTGAATCTGTTCTTCAGCTTCACTTCTCACGCGCTGAATTTCTTCCTTGGCATCCTGCTGTAAATGTTTTTCTTTTTCTATACTTTCAAGCTGTGCTTTTACAGTAGCCGCCTCCTCTTCAAACTCCGAACGTTCCTTCTGAATCTGTTCTTCAGCTTCACTTCTCACGCGCTGAATTTCTTCCTTGGCATCCTGCTGTAAACGTTTTTCTTTTTCTATACTTTCAAGCTGTGCTTTTACAGTAGCCGCCTCCTCTTCAAGCTCCGAACGTTCCTTCTGAATCTGTTCTACAGCTTCACCACTCATACGATAAATTTCTTCCTTGGCATCCTGTTGTAAACGTTTTTCTTCTTCTATACTTCCAAGTTTTGAGTTTACCTTAGCGACTTCATCTTCAAGTTTTGAACGACCTTCCTGAATTTGATTTTCGGCCGCCTGTAATTCGTGCTGCGTATTTTGTCTTTCAAGATATTCTTCATGTGCCTTGTTAATAACTTCATATAAGACTGCTGCACTCAGTTTATCTTTACGTATGTAATCATTAATGCCAGCTTTGAAAGCTCGAATTACGAGTTCTTCATTACCCGCACCAGTTAACATTATTGTGAGCGGAAAATCGGATTTATTTTGATGTTTCTCAAACAGGTCAAGACCAGTTAAGCCATGAATACATAAATAGTGGTCTAAAATAAGAACATCAAACATACTCCAGTCGAAGCCTTCTTCAGGCTCTCCTTTTTCAATCGGATCGTACTCATGAATTTCCACATCTGGGAAAGACTTTAAAAGAAGAGATTTTAGGAGCGTTCTGAAATCCTGATCATCATCAATTATAAGAATATTTTTTAAACTCTCTTTTTTATTCATGGTCAGGCCAAATAGCAATAGTAGGTTTTGTTGTCTTTAACACGCTATTAAAAAGCACCATCTATTACTAACTCTCTAGTTTATGTCACATGAGACACGATCATAATACACAATACAAGCAAGACACAAACAAGTTTTAGGTGATTTTTCATGAAAAATCATAATATTAGGAGACAGACTTATCTAATTGCCTTAATATCGATTCCATGGATAGCGAAACGATTACGGTCATAAATACGGAAAGCGAACAGTCTATGGATGTGGTTGTATTGGACAAACGCGCCAGTCGAATCACTGTCATCATTGGTGAGGGTGTTCATAGCGTGAAATGTGATCTCACACCTACCAAAAATGAACAGGCATATGTCGGCAATGTGATGGGTCGTGAAATTGTCTACCATCGCAGTCGTGAAGAAGTCCAGGCTGACCTGGACCACGATGACCCGAATTTGAAACGTTCCAGAACATTCAAATAGCAAACGAGCTTTTCTAGATTTATAGACTATTATCAGTATATGAATGATAGTCAGAAATCTCGGCTGATCCGCCGAACCCTTCAATTGTTTTGCATTTCTTTGTTATTTTTTGCCGCCAGTTCCAACCATGCCGTTGCTTACGGTGGACATGGATATCATTATGGCTATGGCCATGGTTATCATGGGTATAGTTATAGTGCCTATTACAGCCACCGCGGCGATATCGGGACGGCCGGGTATGTATTTCTGGGAATATTAGGTGTCGCAGTACTTTCACAAATCCTGGATAACGATAATGATCGGTATAGGGACAATCGCAGATCTCATATGTACAAACAACCCTCTTACAATCAATCCAGTTCCTACACTCTTCAGACTCAACCACGACGTATTTCAATTGACAATAAATCTAAATCAAAACCGGTTTACATTTATAGTAAAAATGAAGGTTGGGACTGGCTAGCAAAAGGCAATGCAGACTACGCACTTGATATCTTTGCCATCCAATCACAACAAAACATGAGTTCAGGCATCCCTAAAGTTGGATTTGCCATTGCAGCAGCAACAAAGGGTGAGACGTACAGAGCAACTCGTGCAATGCGTAAGGCAATACGGTTAGATGCGACTGCTTTAGACAGGATAAATATAAATAATATCAGATCAAGGATAGAGACCTTATCTGAAGATTATAAATTATTGTTGAATATCAATAAGAACAATCCTGATAATGCCTTTATGCTTGCCACACTTTCATACCTGCAACAGAATTACGTAACTGCAGGAAATTTGATAGCAGAAGATGATCATAGCCAAAGTGCAAATAATCTAAGAGAACTAATAGCAAAAAAAGAAGGCTAGATCCTTTCGTCGTATCCACTCTGTTACATTATATTTACTGAGATGACCTTATTTTTAGCTGATCTTGTTCTCATCGTTCATGGTTTATTTGTTGTTTTTGTCATATTTGGTGGTTTGCTTGTATTAAAATGGCATAAAGTCATGTGGTTCCATATTCCATGTGCACTATGGGGCGCATTAATTGAATTTTTTGGCTGGATTTGCCCACTGACCTACCTTGAGAATTATTTTCGAGAACTTGGCAATGCCACAAATTATGCAAGCAGTTTTATCCAGCATTATCTATTGCCGATTATTTATCCACCGGGACTAACAACAGATCTTCAAATCCTGCTTGGCTCCACTGTCATTGCGATAAATGTAATCATTTATTGCATCGTCTGGCGCTATCGACACGAGAAATAAATTTCAGAATAATTATTCTTAAATTGCTCTATTCTCTTATGTTGATATGTATCGATTTTCTGTAAATATGATTCTGATCAGTGTCTTCCTTTTAGGAATGCCACTTGCTGGCGTATGGCTAGCGGGTCATGATATCGCAACGTATCTGGTGTTTCCTCATATGACCTCGCCTATGCAACATCAACCGTTTTCGTGGATCGCCTGGTTTGCCATGGCCGGTTTCATTGTCGTCGTTCTCGCATCATTCATTTATGCGATAAACATTCGTCCCATAAAACAGACCCCGGTCACCAATCAAATACAGTCTCGCCTGCCCTGGTGGGGAAAATCGGGCATCATGCTTGTCATTATTTTCTGGATACTTGCCTGGAACCGCTTTACCTGGTTTACAGATTTTCAGGTTTATACATTTACGCCTATCTGGCTGGGCTACATATTAATCATCAATGCCCTCACACATTCTCGAAAAGGTTATTGTTTGCTGACCAGGCAACCTCTTTACCTGCTCAGTCTTTTTGTATTGAGTGGGGTCTTCTGGTGGTATTACGAATACCTGAATAGCTTCATAAGGAACTGGCACTACGTCGGCACAGAAGAATTAAGCACAACAGAAATCATCATTCATTCCAGTTTTGCTTATGCCACTGTATTGCCTGCGGTACTCAGCACTACAGAATACTTTAATACTTTTTCCCGTCTCAATCGGTCATCCAGGCAGTTATGGAAATTGCAAGCACCACAACCCAGGACATGTGCAATTGCCAGTTGGCTGGGTGGATCAATCACCCTGGGCCTGGCTGCATTATGGCCGGAGGTCCTGTTTCCGTTGGTATGGATTGCACCTGTATTTGTGATGGTCGGGTTAAGGTATTTGCTTGAAGGGAAAACCATTTTCTCCATGTTGGCACAGGGTAACTGGCAACCAGTATTGTCGCCTGCGCTGGCTGCACTCTGCTGTGGTTTCTTCTGGGAACTCTGGAATGTAAAGAGTTTCGCCCACTGGGAATATAGTGTTCCTTATGTGCAAGCATTTCACCTGTTCGAGATGCCACTTTTGGGATTCGCAGGTTACCTGCCTTTCGGACTGGTTTGTCTCGCAATAGCGGATCTGTTGCCAGGTACCCACCGAACATTGAATACTCAAGCGGATTAACATAAGAAATCAAAATGACAGTTTACTTGGAATTACATGTTATATGTTTATCCACAGCTCATTTACACTCGTGGAACAGCTGCGTTAGCACATACCACATTTGTTTTGATTGAGTTGCAGACATAATTGAATAGTTCACATCTGGTTGCAGAGTTAGCCTGGCCTGAGGTAAAAGCATATCTCGAACGAGGGTATCTTGCGGTTCTACCAATTGGGGCGGCATGCAAGGAACACGGTCACCACTTGCCTATGAATACCGATTTCATACAGGCAGAGTGGCTGGCACAACAGACCTCACTGTTATGCCCATCACTTATTTGGCCAATAATGTCTTATGGTTTTTATCCGACCTTTGTTGAATATCCTGGCAGTTGTAGTATCTCGGAAGAAACATTTGGTCAAAGTATCCACGATATTTTGCAGAGTATTTTACGGGCGGGAGCAAACAGAATCATGATTCTTAATACTGGTATAAGTACGGTGCGCCCTTTGGAAAATATGCTCGGCGAATTAAATCAGCATAAACAGATTATCTTGTTTAATGTCTATTCCGGATCCAATTTTACCAATGCAGTGAATGAAATAGAACAACAGTCAGTCGGTGGGCATGCAGATGAAATTGAAACTTCTATCATGTTGACGCTTGTTCCGGACAAGGTAGATATGACAAAAGCCAAAAACTTTGACACTGAATTGGTTGCCGGTCCATTAAATCCGAATGATCCAGATAAACCAAACTATTCGCCCTATGGTGTAATCGGTGATGCGAGGTTGGCGACGATCGAAAAAGGGGAAATACTGACTAAAGCAATACTGGCTGATTTGGCTGAACTTATAAAAAATAATTAACGTAATGACTAAAATAATATTTTAGTACAGATTTCACAACATCTACTGGCGCATCAAGATTAAACTGTTGAAGGATGTGTGTTAACTATTACAACGTCTCATTCCTGTATCGGATCAAGGATAAGTTCCAGGTTTATATTCTCTACTACTTCAGATCCTACCCATTGGGTGGCTAATTTTTTATGTCCTTCTGCATGAATAACAAAATGAATATGGGGAATGGGTGCTCCAGGCCATTCTGTTTCAAATTCAAATTTACCATTTGCATCAGATAATAAATAGGCACGTAGTTGATCCACATATTGGCCATTTGAATTGGTCTGCCAGTGCTCGATCCGGGCAATCTTAACAGGTGAACAGTCTTTCGCAGATAAAACAATCCCTCTGATGTGTAGTCCTTGGCCAACATCGATTTTTTGTTGTGTTATAGGTTTGTGGTGTGTGCCCATAGACATTTGCTCAGTTGGTTTACAGGCTCCACTGAAAGCGTGAGGCGAGATCATGTTCAAACTGAAAAAAGTACAGAACAAAAAACATATCTCCTTTCTTTTGTACATGGTTCAGAAGTCTCCAATTAAATTATAATCAATCTGATCGATTTGGATGGTCGGCACCTCTCGTCTCAAATTAGATATACCTGGAATATACCCCTTTGGAGGGATCTGGAAATAGGCAAACCCGACTTATTTGACATTTTTAGCTGCTTTTACCCGCACCCTTTAGCCTGTCCTCATCCTCTTCCAGTGCCTTGCCGAGAAAATCAAATACCGCGCGAATTCTTGCGCTGCTATTTATTTCTGCATGGGTGACAAGCCAGATTTCCCTCCCATAGTTAATCTCCTTAATTAACACACGCCGTAGATCTGGATGCGGATCAGCGATACAACAGCAAAGTGCGGCACATCCTAATCCTGCACGTGTTGCTTCCATCATTTCTATATGGCTGTTCGAACGATGTCGAATACGAACCGGATCGAAGAATGATTCTAATTTCTTAATGTTGGGACTACGTCCCATTTCCTCGTCAAACCCTACATGAAAATGGTCTTTTAAATCTCTTCTATGTTCTGGTGTTCCATGTTCATCCAAATAGGATTGGCTGGCATACAGACCAAAGTACAGCATACCCACTTTTCGACAGATTAAATCTGCTTGCTCTGGTCGTGCAAGCCTTATGGCTATATCTGCTTCTCGCCGAAGCAAATTCACATTTCGGTTATCGATATTTACTTCTATCGATAATTGTGGAAATTCCACATAAAATTTATCCAATTTATTTGGTAACCATAGAATACCGAGGTCTTCGATCAAGGATACACGGACATTGCCCTGAAGCTCCTGGTTCGCGCCGGTGGCAATCCGTTCGATCGCCAGGGCCCCTTCTTCCATCTGCTGTGCGTGACTTAATATTCCCTCGCCTACTTTTGTTAAGATAAGCCCTCTGGCTGTTCTATTAAACAACAAGGTACCAAGCTGCTCTTCCAATTGCTCTATCCTGCGGCCAACCGTTGGCTGACTTACGTTTAAACGGCGTGCGGCGGCAGATAGACTGCCCGTCTCTGCTACTGTGACTACATCTTGTAATGCTCGCCAATCCATATTCTATTTAACCTCAATTCGATTTATAGAGTCAGGTTGGGCACAGGCTCAAGCCGGAATTTATAATAAAAACACTGGATTCCCGCTGAAAGCATGCGGGAATGACGGTTGAGTGCTGAATTTTCTTGTTTCATATTCATTGTATTTATGACCAATCATAAAGTTATTCATATTTTTATATCTGTTAAACGATTATAGGTGAAGACTATTCATAAATATATACCATAATGTAGCCATCTTCCAACAGATTAATAAAAGAGGTGCATTATGAAACAGACAATAAACAGAATCGGCCTGGTAGTTATCCTTACAATGTCGGGCGCCACTATAGCTCAGGCACAACATGGAATTGTTCAGGGTGACATATCCTGGTTTACTTCCAGTACATCCAGCATGTTAAACCGTAGTAGCGTGGAACTTGCCACAAACCACGCCAACCGTGGTATCCAGTTTGCCTTTCGAGCACTTGCCGAAAAATTAAGCCCGACAGATGAATTGGTGGCTTATCATAATCTTTGCATCGGTTATCTAGCTTCAGATAGACCAGAATATGCAGTCGAATTTTGTACCCGAGCCAAAGAACTTGCACAGGGACCGTTCGCTGTAGCGAAAATACGTGGCGCTTTTCATTTGCAGGAATTAGATGTCAATGATGATGCGCAGAAAACGTTATCTGCTATGCATGTGATAGTCAGTAATATTCAACAACAAAATTCTGACACTCGTCTTTCATTATCAATGAAATAATAAAAAAGTAATAAAACAAATCTTTATTACAGCTTGATTACTGAGAATATCGTTTATAGGTGTCGAGGCCGATCTTCTTGTATTCTGCAGGTAGAAATATTATTGGATCCTCGAGAATGGTAACTACCGTACATTGTAGTTGATTTATATCTGAATAATTTTCAGCAAGCCAATCTTGCTGAAATTTTTCAGCTTCACCTACATAAAAACCATCCATGTATTCTGCCCTTCCGAAAACAATCCATTGTTTCTTTTCAGTACTTTCATATCCATCTTTATGGCCTGATGGATAATCACCACAGCCATAAATGAAGTAGCAAATGATTAAAATAATTATGTTTCTAAAATACACAATGACTAAGAGTATAGACTATGCATTATCAAGGCGTCAGTGAAGATTTGACCTATTCAAAATGTCCTCTGACATTACGGTCAATTTCTGATTCTTCATATTCAGTATTCTTGTTATCCTCGTTCCACTTTTTAAAACTATCCCAAAATCCATCAGATTCCTCTTCTTCTACAGCTACGGTTTGCTGGATTTCCTCCACTGGTTCTTCAGCCACAGGCTCAAGCTCGGTGGTTTCCTGTTCTGCGTATTTAGCCTGCAACGCACTGCGTGCTGGTGTAACTTTATCTGATTCAGTATAAATTCTTTCTGCCTTCTCTATGTACTTATCTGCTTTATCCAGCTTATTGGATTGCATGGCGCCATAGGCAAGTGATATATATTTATCGGAAACCGAACGAATCCCTTCATTCGCTTCAGTATTATTTTCATCGATCATTAATATCGATTGATATTTGTTCAAGGCGTTATTATCTTTCGGCCGGGTAAGACGAAGTGCAGCAATATCTTCTTCAGCCAGTATTAGCAATTCTTCTATCTTAGTTTGTTCCTCCGAAATAAGTGCGGCGGCGGCTTCTGTTTCAGAGCCCTCTTCTACGACGACTTGTTCAGGATCAGGTGATACTTGAACAATGGGCATATTTTTATCTTCCTTTTCACCTGATAATTTAATGATTCCGAATATAGCAAAAACAATAATTATTGCAGCAGTTGCCATCCATTTAGCTTGAAGATAGATCGGTTTAGAATTACCAGAGATTTCAGTTATATCAAATATTTCTGTTTCTTCCTCTGCTTCACTGGTGATTTTGATGGTGGCAGTATCTTGCGTTTGATCTAATTTAACCGTAGGAGCAGTGCCGGAGATAGCCTGATAGTTGGGTACGGGGAGTGTTAATATATCATCTTCCAGAATACCGAATTCAGCACGCCATTCAACGACATCCTGAGGGCGTCCATCAGCTTTGAAGGCCATGGCATGATCAATCGCTGCAAGAAATTTTTCTGAAAATAGACCTTTTGCCAAATAGGAAACCGATTGATAACAATCTTTCTTATCATTCATAATCGTCTCATTTCGATCGACAGCAGCTAACGGCATTGTTCCTGTGGTTGCTTTGTATAGTGTTGCACCCAGGCCGTAGATATCTGTCCATGGTCCCTGACGACTGCTGTTACTGCTATACTGTTCAATCGGAGCATAACCAGGTGATACCAAAGTCGTCACTGTCTGTTGTTCCTCACTCATTTCTTTTCCTCGTTCAGCACGCGTTTGACGTGCTGAACCAAAATCCAGTAGCACAGGGCTGCCATCACGACGAATGAAAATATTTCCTGGTTTGATATCTCGATGTACAAATCCTTTTTCATGCATGGTTTCTAAACCACTTAGCAGTGGGATGATCATCTTCATGAGTTCTGTTTCATTTAATGTTTTTCTGCTTTTTAATATTTGTTGCAGACTTTTTCCCACCTCGTAATTCATAACCATGTAGGCTGTATTGTTCATTTCGAATACATTGAAAACTTTGACAAGATTGGGGTGTTCAAATTTAGTCAATATTTTTGCTTCACTGATAAACCGCTTCAGGCCCCATTCAAAATCTTCTTTATATTCGTCAGTTGTAGGACTAACAGATCGATCATTGTTACGAACAGCGAATTGGGCTGGTAGATATTCTTTGATGGCGACCTGACGATCGAGGTTTACATCATGCGCGAGATAGGTAATTCCAAAGGCACCCTGACCGAGTACACTTTCAACTCTGTACCAGTGTAATTCAAAGCCTGCTTGTAGCGCCATCGGATGAGATTTATTATTCACGAATCTGTTCCCTACACTAATTAACTATTATTCTCTTTGCATTAGTACACCAAATAATTAAAAAATCAACCGAATGACTAATGAATCACAAGGCTGTCGATGCGGTCTAGTGCAGATGGGTAATGACCAAAAATTGGTGAGGTGCAAAGTGTCCAGGGTTAGTGTCTGGCGTAGCTACTATCTAAAATCTTTTAGTATTCATTCCTATAGATGAAATACGGTTAGGTCTTCTATGACCGATATTTCTACCAACTGATATTTGGCTTGGTCTATGTTGAACATGTGGATGGTGTAATCCTGTTTTATACCCATGATGCCGGCGATACCGATAAGGCAGATAGGGGTAGACGTAAGGTATATATACTTGATGAATATCAACCTCGTTCTGACTATTTAGTTCCATTTCATAGGCCAATCTCTTTTCTTCCAGCAGCAACCTCTTCTTTTCCAAACGCTCTTCTGTGATCTGTCTGCGCCATTCGGCCATCAGTTCTGCCTGGTTAATGATTGAATATTTTTCAAAATCAACATTATCCTGGCTATGTTCATTAATACTGATGTTACGAATTTCAGTGATTGCTAAATCGGTTGGTGGAACATCACTAAAATTGACGTTGCCTGCTTCGTCTGTCCATTGGTAGACAATGCCTGCCAGGGCATTCTGGCTCCCGAAACACGCCAGTGACAGGATGAAAAGGAAAATCTTTGTTTTTCTGGTGTTCATAAACAAACCACGCTCGAGATTCATGTAGCCTCAGTACTGATTATAGACAATATATCACGCTATAGTTGCATCCCTGATTGATCTTGCCGCAGATGTTAGCATCCTGAAATAATGTGATCCACATCACAAAATCGTCATTTTTTAGCAACCATGTGAACCAGTTCCTTGAAAAAGATGATGTCAGAATTTAAATTCTAAGGCCAATTAAACCCACATGGGGCATAAGCAATGGGCAAGTCAAAATCGCAAGAGCATCATGAAAATAGAAGAGAGTATCCAAGAATAGTGATAGATACTCCGGTTAATATCCTCTGTAAAATGCAACAGCTGGAAGCCAGAATTCATGATATTTCACCTGACGGGCTTCAGATTCTCACTGACAGTGA
>Ga0209988_10002189_pt1 | contig 12885 bp, 9 predicted proteins | sample N075metaG_FD_183115 | JGI IMG/M metagenome (GOLD analysis project Ga0209988, IMG submission 183115) | Deep subsurface microbial communities from Kermadec Trench to uncover new lineages of life (NeLLi) - N075 metaG (SPAdes) (version 2) | ecosystem: Environmental > Aquatic > Marine > Ocean trench... | reverse complement strand
CGCCACTCGCTCAGGCTCCTGGCCGTATTAGCCTGAATCAGCAACAAACTCGGCGTCAGGAACAAAGTCAGCACTGTCGCGAAGGCAAGGCCGCCAGCGACAGAGGAGGCCAGTTGTGTCCACCATTGCGAACTTGGCGCGCCAATCGAGATGCTGCGATCAATCAGGTTGATATTGATGCCAAAGACCATCGGCAAGAGGCCGATGATTGTCGTAACGGTCGTTAACAGCACAGGTCGCAGGCGAATCGCACAGGTACGAATAACCGCATCGTAAGCTTTGGCGCCGCGACTTCGCAGGACGTTGTAGGAATCAATAAACACGATGTTGTTGTTAACGACGATACCTGCCAGCGTAATGACACCGACGCTCGACATTATGAGGCCAAAGGGTTTGCCCATGAACAGGTGACCCAGTAATACGCCGCCCGTTGAGAACAGAACAGCCGTCAGGATCAGTCCGGCCTGGTAGATACTATTGAACTGCGTAACGAGAATGATCGCCATCATCGCCAGCGCAATCAGCATGGCCTGCTTCAGGAATGCCTTGTCCTCTTCCTGATCTTCGGTGCTGCCCCTGAACGCAATGCCTACACGAGGATCGATACCAAGCGTTGGTAGCAATTCGCGCAACTCCGCGACGATGTCTGTCGGCAAAAAACCGGGTGCGACGTCGGCGTCGATCGTAATTGTGCGGCGCATATCCGTGCGACGAATGGTGCTGACCTTTTGTGCGGGTTCGCGAGTTACGAATGTGCTGATTGGTACGAGACCGTTCGCGGTCGGAATACGAAGCTCGTCAAGTTGGGTCAGGTTACGACTGGCCAATGGGTAGCGCACACGGATGTCAATTTCGTCATCGCTGTCATCGGGACGGTACTCACCGATTTTTATGCCATTGGTCACGAGCTGGACCATCGCACCAACCAGCGCAACATCTGCACCGAATCGTGCGGCTTCCGCGCGGTCTACACGCAATTGCCACTCGATCCCGGGCAGCGGCCGGCTGTCTTCAATATTCATGATTGCGGAGTGGTCCTGCATCGTGGCAACGACGCGGGAAACCGCATTCTCGAGTAGATCCGGAAAACGAGACGAAAACTCAATACGAATAGGCTTGCCCTGCGGTGGTCCGGCATCCGGTTTGCGTGTCTCAATCGTGATGCCGACAAGATCAGATGTGTTTGCGCGAATCTCGGCCAGAATCTCGTCCGCTTTTCTGCGTTTGTCCCAGTCGATGTAATTCAGGGTCAGTGTGCCAATCTGGTCTTCGGCTCCCCGGCTGCTGCCGCCTGTTTTTGCGTACACATATTCGATCTCGGGCATGCCAAGCACACGTTCCTCGACTTGCCGCACAAGAAAGTCTTTCTCGTCTATTGAAAGATCACCGCGTGCGCGGATGTCCACCATGCCAAAGGGTTGTTCCACGTCGGGCATATATTCAATGCCGCGGCCAAGGCCAATGAACAAGGCATAAATGACCAACAATAAAACGGTGACTGCCCCAACGTTGCGCCATGGATGACGTAGTGATCTTTTCAGGAATTGCACATAGCGGCCGGTGAAGCCGGTAACGGTATCCAGATCGCCAGTCTCCGCTGCCGCGAGGTTGCGGCGAGCGGCTTCGTTCGTTGCTCCGGTCTTGCCGAAAATCGAACCGAGTGTGGGAACGAACAACAGCGCCATAACCAATGATGCGGACAGCACGGCGATCAACGTGATCGGCAGGTACTTCATGAATTCGCCCATCACGCCCGGCCAAAGCGCAAGCGGTATGAATGCGGCCAGTGTCGTGCAGGTTGACGCAATGATCGGCCATGACATGCGAATTGCGGCGCGCGTATACGCATCCTTACGCGATTCACCTTCGGCCATGCGCCGGTCCGCCAATTCGATGACCACGATAGCGCCATCCACGAGCATGCCAACGGCCATGATTAGCGCGAACAGCACCATCATGTTTATCGTGATTCCGAAGCTGCCGATCAGCAGAATACCCATCAGGAAACTGCCGGGAACAGCGACTCCGACCAGCAATGCGGAGCGAATTCCCAGAATGCCGATAATAATAATAAACACCAGCAGCACAGAAATGAGCACGCTGTTCTGGAGCTCTGTCAGCATATCGTTTACGTCGTTGGCTTTATTGCGTGACGCGACAATGCTTACTTCGGCAGGCCAGTACTCACGCTCTGCCGCGATGACGTCGAAAACAGCGTCAACGGTGTCGATGACATTGGCGCCAGCTCGTTGCACGATCTCAATCGCCAATGCTTTCTCACCGTTCAGGCGCGCATAACTCTCGGCATCCTTGAACGTGCGGCGCACCTTCGCGATGTCTTTGAAATGAACAATACGATCACCCACGGCCTTAATGGGCATGTTGAGTACATCTTCTGCTGACTCGATGACACCGGGTACTTTTATCGGAAAGCGACCCTCCGAACTCTGCAGCGATCCGGCGGCAACGAGGCGATTATTCAAGCTGATAAACTTGATGATCTGGGCCTGATCCAGGCCGTAACTTTCCATGGCCAGCGGATCAATGACGACTTCCATGAGTTCTTCGCGAACACCGACGAGGTTGACTTCGAGCACACCGCTCAGGCCCTCAAGTTTTTCCTTCAGGTCTTTGGCGATCGTGGTCAGCGTTCGTTCGGAGACGCCGCCGGCAAGATTGAGAACGAGCATTGGGTCGAAACGAGACATCTTGACCTCGGTGACCGTAGGCTCCTCTGCGTCATTCGGGATTTTCGCTTTCGCCTTGTCGACTTTTTCGCGGACGTCCTGCAAAGCCTTGTCGATATCGATGCCGGCAAAAAACTCCAACTGAACATTGGCGCCACCCTCGTAGGCATTGGCGGTCATCTCCTTTATGCCTTCGATGGTTCGCAATTCCTGTTCCATCGGCCGCACCAGCAGTCGCTCGGAGTCTTCAGGCGAAATGCCCTCGAGTGTGATGCTGACGTAAAAAATCGGTATCTGGACATCCGGTTCCGCTTCTTTCGGAATCGTCATGTAAGCGACAACACCGCCGATCAGGACAATGAGCAACGACAGAAGAACCGTTCGCGATCGCGCTATCGCTGTTTCGATAATCTGCACGGCCCTTACTCTTCGCTGGACTTGATGGCGACAGCCGTGTTGACGTCCTCTTCGGGGATTGCGTTGACGACGGATCCAGTCACAACAAAGCCCTGGCCAACTGTAATAATCGTCACTGTTGGAGGCAGGCCCGCTATCCAGACGCCATCGGCCGACGAAAGTGCGATGTCCGCGACGACAAATTCGACCTTACCCTGATCGTTGATGATCTTGATGCCGACATTGCCGGCGTCGTCAAGCGTCAAAAGAGATGGCGATACGCGATGCGCAAGCAAGCTTTCCGCCGGAATTCGCAACTCGGCGGTGCCGCCTGGGCGCAGCCGGCCGTCGCTATTGTCCACTTCGAGTTCAACTGTGAACGTGCGTGTTGCCTCGTGAGCAACCGGCGCCACGTAACGAATCCTGCCGCGTACAGTCCCGCCCGTGGCGAGTCTTGCTTCTGCCAGGTCGTCAACATTGACATAGCGTGCGTCGAATTCGGACAGGTTGGCAGTAACAATGATCGTGCGATTATCCACAAACGTCGCGATGGGATCGCCGCGTTTAACAAAATCGCCAACCTCAACGATGCGCGATTGCAATGCGCCGTCAAACGGTGCCCGGATCATCATGTAAGTCAGGTCCAGTTGTGCCCGCGTCAACTCGGTCCTGGCTGCTTCCAGGGCGGCGACGGCTTCCTGTAATTGTGCCTCGGACACATAGCTTTCCGTTTTTAATCTTTCGCGTGCCTCGAACTCGACTTCACGCTGCTTCACTGTCGCCTTGGCCTGTGAAAGGCGTGCGCTGCGATCGCGCTCGTCGAGCCGAACGATTAATTCGCCTCGCGAAATATTTCTGCCGCGTTCGGCACCAATGAATTCGACACGCCCATCCGTTTCCGCTGATAATTCGACAACGCGTGCGGGCGCAGTCTTGCCGTTTACAACAATCGTGCGTTGAACTTCCTCGGCCGATTGAGTGCGTACGCGTACGCTGCTGCGCTTGATTGTGGGACTGGTCGTGCTGCGCTGCGTGTTCCGTTCCTGCGTATCACCGTTATCCAACTGGCCCGACAACATCCAAAGCCCGACAAGCACTGCAATACTTGCCGATAGAAACCATGACCCGTGTTTTTGAAAAAAGCCCACTTCCATTTTCTGATTTCCTGATCTGTTCGTCGCCGTCATCCGGCAGCCGACCGACTTGCTGCCGTTTGTTGTGTCAACATGTGTTTGTTTTCTTCAATGTACTTTCGCATCGCTTCGGTCATTGCCTTGCCAAAGCCGCAAACAAAGCGCATCCCGTCCGGCCATTCTTCCATGCCGGTTGTTTCGAATTCGTGAAACATGGACATGTAGCGATCAATGTCTTTAACACGACTCTCGAGTACGGCTTCAATCTGTTCTGGCGTCATCAGATGTGCGAAACACATCGTCGCAAGAAACTCTGAGCGAACTTTGTGCGAGGGTGCGGGCTGCTTTAGTGCGTCCAGCAAGTGCTGGTGACCGGCATCTGTGATTCGGTAAACCTTGCGATCGGGTTTGCCTTCCTGAGGAATTTCCTCGCAGTCGACGAGCCCCGCTTCGGCCAGCGATGACAGGGCCGGGTAAATCGACCCGTAACCCGCAGCAAAGAAATGCGCGAAGGTCGACTCAAAATGCTTCTTGAGGTCATAGCCAGAGGCTTCGCCATCGTCGAGCATGCCGAGACAAACGGTTTTTACATCCATAGTGATTCACTGGGCGCCCGCGGGCGCATATATCGGGGCGATGCATACTATCACTCCGATATATAAAGTCCAGCAAATTGATATATCAATTTGATATGTTATTGAAAGTACTGAGCCATGAACGGGGTCAGCAGCCGGTCTTCCGGGTCCAGCTGGCGGCGAATGCGGCGAAAGAAGTCCAGGCGGTCGGCGTACACGGTTTTGGCGTAGTCGGCACGCAGCGATCGGGTCTGGCTGAAAATAGGTGTGCCGGCCCAACGCTCGGCGAAATCGGCGAGATCGATGACGAAGTCCTCCCAGCCCTGTTGCTGAGTCGATGCCGCTTGCAAGGCGATCATCGGCTCGTCGAACGACGGCGATAATAACGCGCTTGTGTCTTTGCAGATGCGGTAGCCAACGACAGGCAAGTCACAACGATAGCCGGAACGCTCGAATGTCTGATGGCAAAAATCCTGAAATGCGCGGACGACAAACGAAAAATCCGTTGCCGGGAAGCACCAGGTCGAATAATGAACGCGGCGCGCGCTGCTTGTCGTATGACTGCGCGTACCGGAGCTGGCATTCGTGCCATTTCGAACGAAACGGCTGTTGACGATTCCCTGTGTCACTTCGCTCACACTGTCGATCAGGCGATAACGGACGGATTGCAAAGGCAGCAGTCGGTTCAGGGTTTTGCAGATATGTGGCAGCACTGTGCTTTCGCCCCAATCCTTGATTTTCCAGGGTGCGTTGTAGGTGTTGCCCGTTGTGGCAGCGTAGCGTCGCAGGTCAAGATAAACGCGGTTGCGATAGGGCATCAAACAAAATCGAAAGCCAACATCGGAATTTGAAAGCGTGTTCACTACGTCGCAGAAGGCCTCAGTGTCGAGGCGTCGGTGACTGACCGTAAACGTCATGATGTCCTGCACCCTGATTGTCGCCTCGACGATGACGCCGAGCAAACCATAGCTTGAGCGCATGGTTCGCATGAGGTTTTTCTGGTCGGCATGAACCGTCATTGGCTTGCCGGCTGCTGTGACCAGCTTGAGGCTAATAACCTCACTCGAGAATGAGCCGGAAGCGTTGCCGATATTGGCGCCGAGGCAGGGTGCAGCAATAGCACCACCCAGAGTTCGCCCCGTCATTTCATGACTGCCAATGAGCTCGAGGCCTTGTTCAGCCAGCGCCTCAGCCAATGCGTACAGTCGCACGCCGGCCTGGGCTGTAACGGTATTGTTGAGCTTGTCTATCTTGATGATTCGATCAAGTCCGGACAGTCGCAACACCGTTCCAGAGTTGCTTTCGTTACACCCGGTGGCAGCGGTCCCCGCGCCTTGCGGCCGAATGGGCAAGGCGATGTTGGCATCGCGATCCATGGTCTGGAGTACAGTCTTTATATTGGAGGCAGAAATTTCGGCGGGTTGGGCGGGCGGCCGAATTCTGTAACGCCCGGTATTTTTCAAATGCACTGCTGACATATTCGTCTCCGGTGACCCCGCTGTCATAGAGTTTTCGTTTGAGAAAACGCCCTTAGACCGGAAGTTTTGCGGCCCTGCCTTTCGACAGGTGTGCCTTTATCTAACGTACAGGCATATTTGCACGCGCCGCCGAGCGCTGTCAACGCGGCGCAACAAGCAATATTTTTATTGTTAAACAGACGCGACGAGCATGCGAAAGTCAGAGCTCCAGGCTCACCGCGTTGACAAGATAATTTCGGGGAACGATTATCGAGTAATTCGATTCAACATAAATCAAGAAAAACCAACGACGGGCCGAAATCCGGCAGCGCAACTGTTCAAGGGCAAACGATGAACAAACTAATAATTCTCCCGTTGTAGTCGATAACACGGCAGGCAATGCATGGGAATGCTAAAGACACTTGTTGAACGACGGGTACCGGAAAAATACCGTAAGTATCTCAATCTTCCTGCGCGGCGCGAGTCCTGGAAAAAAGATAATACTGCAGACTCCCGGCTTGGCAGGCTTGTCTCATCATGGTTGCGCGGACGACCTGAGAAGTGCGGTGTATACCGTCTTGACCTCGGTCTGGATGCACTATCGATGCGACTTGGGCTGATCGATGCTGCCGAAATTTGTATCGATATTCAGAGTTACCTGATTCGCGACGATCTGAGCGGAAATCTGATCGGCCTGCGGCTGATCGATGCTGCCAATCGCGGTGTTCGCGTGCGATTGCTTATGGACGATGCGTTAACCGAAGAGATCGATGCGGGGCTCGTGTCGATAAATGATCACGTGAACATCGAAGTGCGCGTGTTCAATCCGTTCCCCAGGAGCCGGTCGCGTTTTCGCAGTCTTCTCGCCAACTTCAATATTCTCAACCGGCGCATGCACAACAAGTCTTTTACGATCGACAATCAGGTGACGATCGTAGGTGGCAGAAACCTTGCCGATGAATATTTTCAAACGAGTAGCGAAAGCGAATTCATAGATGAAGATCTTCTCGCGATAGGTCCGGTCGTGAATCAGGTTTCTGTGGGATTCGACGAATACTGGAACATGCTTGAATCGATCGCCATTGACAGTTTCGAGCCGCCGATCGAGCATCCCCCGATCAATGAAACCATCTACGCGGGCATGATGTATCTGGAGGAGCGCAAGAACAGCCCTTTTCTGAGCAGCATTAATAATGACTTAGTGGAACAACTGTTAAGCAGCGAACTGCCACTCATTGAGGCCGATGCGCAGTTGGTGTTGGATCATCCGGACAAGGTGCGTGGTTTGACGCGCAACCAGGTTGGCGAGACCACCAATTTCTTGCGGCGAATGGTTTCCTCGGCGACGCGCGAAGTCATTATTGTTTCGCCCTATTTCGTGCCGCAGCGTCAGGGCGTGGCGTTTCTGGCGGCGCTCGTAAGCAAAGGTGTGCGTGTCGTGGTGATTACAAACTCGCTGGCATCGACCAATCATACGAGTGTGCATGCGGTCTATGCCCGGTATCGCAAGCCCTTGTTGCGGCAAGGTATCGAGTTGTACGAGCTACGACCTCAATTCAGTGCGTCCGATCTGAAGATTACACTGCACTCGAAGGTGGCCGTAGTCGATGGTGCTTCGCTTTTTGTAGGTTCCTTTAACCTTGATCCACGATCGCTGTACATAAATACGGAAATGGGAATGGCGGTTGAATCACGCGAGCTCGCGGGATCGGTGGCGGCCAGTATTGGCAAATCACTGCAGGAGCGTACCTACAGTCTTCGCCTTGCTCGAAGTGGTGGAATTCGCTGGAAGTATTTAACCCACGCGGGGGAGCAAGTCGCGAACAAGGAACCCCATACAACGATCTGGCGTCGTAGCCTGACCCGGCTAATGAGTCTCCTGCCGATCGAGAGCCAGATGTAGTAGTGCAGCACATCGCGCCGGTGACAATGCGGGATTGCACCGGAAAATCACAAAATAGATTAACCTGTCAGGTCTGGTCGCATTCCTGATAGGAGAAAATATGCCGGCACTGACTGTTAGCGATGTAGCCGAATCATCCGAACGCGCCGCGGCCCGTATCGCCGGTCTTGTGCGCGAGACACCGCTGGACTATTCCCCGGCCTTCAGTGCGGCTACGGGCGCCGATGTCTGGTTCAAGCTCGAAAACCTGCAGCACACGGGCTCGTTCAAACTGCGCGGGGCTGCAAATCGCCTCATGACACTGACGCCCGAGGAACGTGCTGCGGGCTGCGTTACAGCGTCCAGTGGTAACCACGGGGCTGCGGTCGCCTACGCGATGCAGAAGCTGAACATTGCCGGCGTCATATTTGTGCCTGAACAAACATCGTCTGTGAAAGTGGATGCGATTCGTTCCTATGGCGGCGATGTTCGCTTCTTCGGCACCGACGGCCTCGATACGGAACTGCACGCGCGCGACTATGCCGGGCAAAACAGCATGTTCTATGTCTCTCCTTATAACGATGCAGAGGTCATGGCGGGTCAGGGTAGCTGTGGCGTCGAAATAGCAGCGCAGCTGCCCGATGTCGATGAGGTTTTTATTGCGATCGGCGGCGGCGGCCTGATCAGCGGCGTGGGCAGCGTGCTGCGTCGCCATAGCAAAAGCGTGCGCATTATCGGCTGCCAGCCATCGGCATCGGCGGTCATGGCGCACTCGGTCGAGGCGGGCGAAATTCTGCAGCTTCCGAGCGCTCCGACCTTGTCCGACGGCACGGCGGGCGGCATAGAGCCGGGAGCGATTACCTTCGATCTGTGCAAAGAGCTGGTCGATGACTACGTTCTAATCGATGAGCCTGAGATCGCGGCCGCCATGCGAACCTTCATGGACAGCCAGCATCAACTCATTGAGGGGGCAGCCGCCGTTGCGATTGCAGCGATGCTCGCGAATGCGGCGGATCTTAAGGGCCGCAAGGTGGTCATACTCGTTTGCGGCGCGAACATCAGCCGCGAGTCACTCTTGTCCGTGATCTCCTGAGGTATCGAGAATTCCAATGAAGTCTCCTTTTTCGCTATTAGCCCTCCTGTTCGTATCGTCGGTGGCGTTGGCCGATACGACGGCTATCGTCAACGTGAATGTCATTACGATGACGTCGGACACCGTGCTTGCCGGGCAGACCGTTGTTATCGAAGACGGCATCATTACCGCGATTGGCGATGTTGATGCGGTCGCTGTGTCCGAGGGTGCGACGCTGGTCGACGGCACCGATCGTTATTTGATGCCCGGTCTGACCGAAATGCACGCTCATGTGACGAGTACGGCTGATGCACAAATTCGCAGGCTGAGCAGCCTGTTTCTCGCGAACGGTGTAACGACTGTTCGCGGGATGCTGGGGCGGCCGTCGCACCTGAAGCTCAGAGAAGACATCGCGGCGGGCAGAATATTCGGGCCGCGACTGATTACGTCAGGGCCGTCTTTTAATGGGAACTCCGTTAACGGTGCTGATCACGCCGCGAGCATGGTGCGCGAGCAACAGGCTGCAGGATATGACTTCCTGAAAATTCATCCGGGACTTAGCCGGGAAGAGTTTGACGCCATCGCCGACACGGCGAATGAGCTCGGTATTCCGTTTGCCGGGCATGTGCCGGTTGCCGTGGGTATCGCGGGCGCGCTGGACAAAGGAATGGCAACAATCGACCACCTGGATGGCTACATGGCATCGCTGTTGCCGTCAAACACGGATACGTCCGGCGGTTATGGCGGTTTTTTTGGCGTCATGCTTGCCGATCAGGTCATCGAAGGGCGCATCGCCGAGGTCGTCGCGGCAACGCTCGCGGCTGGTGTTGCCAATGTGCCGACTGAATCCCTGTTTGAACACGTCGTCAACGACGTAGCGCCCGCCGATCTCGCCACCCGGTTCGAAATGCGCTACGTGCCGGAAGCGACGGTGCGTCAGTGGCAGGACGCGAAAGAGAGAACGCTGTCTGAGCGCGGCTTCGATCCGCTTGTTGCAGCACAGGCAATCGATATTCGCCGCAAATTGATCCTGGCGTTGCACGAGGCGGGTGCTTCGCTATTGCTGGGCTCGGATACGCCACAGATTTTTAATGTCCCGGGTTTTTCTCTGCACCATGAACTGAGGTTTCTCGTCGCAGCCGGGCTGACGCCCTATGCGGCGCTGCAGACCGGGACAAGCGCTCCGGCGCGTTTCTTTGGCCTCAATACCGGCACCGTTGAGGTGGGCAGGATCGGAGATCTTGTGTTGCTGGACGCGAACCCATTGATAAATATCGACAACAGCCGCCGCGTACATGGTGTGCTGCTTGCCGGCCGTTGGGCGACGGCCGCGGCGTTGCTGGACGGACTCGATTGAGCGGCGACTTTCACCTCGGTGTTGCAACCAAACGGCTCTGACAAGCGTCTAAATCAGGTAACGCAGCAAACAACACGTGGAAGGGGATTGAAATGCGCGGTTTTATTGTTATGGCAATGTTTTCGGCCAGCCTGGCACACGCAAGCTGGTCGGATTACGAGGAAGTCCGAAAGCTCGAGGTCGACGCGGGTGGTGTCAGCGAATTCGTTATTGATGCCGGCGCCGGCAGCATGACCGTAAACGGTGACGCAGGCGCGAAGTCGATCGAGGTGACGGCGACGATTCAGGTCAATACGGGCGACGAGGAAAAGGCGCGTAAGGCGATCGCAAAACGTCTGACTCTGACGCTGGATCAAAAGGGCGACCGGGCCATACTCAAATCCTTTTTCAACAACGGAATGTGGGGCGGCACCAACGGTTCGGTCATGCTTGAGATCATAATGCCGACAGGAATCGCTTTGCGCATCGATGATGGTTCTGGCTCGATCCTTGTCGAGGACGTCCAAGCAGACGTTGCGATCGACGACGGATCCGGCTCAATCAGGATCTACAACGTCGGCGCAGTCGATATTGACGATGGCTCAGGGTCAATCGATATTCGTAACGCGAATGGCGATGTGGTCATCGTCGATGGCTCCGGCAGCATCAAGGTCGAAGCTGTGAATGGCAGCGTGACGATCGATGATGGCTCCGGCTCGATCAACGTCGATGATGTTGAGAATGATCTCATTATCGTAGAGGACGGCAGCGGTGGCGTGTCCATCTCTGACGTCCGCGGAAACGTTGAATTAGACACCTGAAGCCACCCGGCGTGGCAGCCTTCCTCCCCACGAGCTAGAATGTAGCCAGTCGTCGCCCATTTCCGAAGGCGCGACCAAGGGAGGGGGCATGAAACTGGTTCAGCATCTGCTCGAGAACAAGGGCAGAGACCTTATTTTCATTCAGCCTGATGCGTCTGTTCTGGACGCGATCAAACTCATGGCCGACAAGGGCATTGGCTCGCTCGTCGTGACCGAAAACGAGGAGTTGAAGGGCATCGTTACCGAGCGCGACTACGCGCGCAAAGTCATTATCAAAGGGCGTTCGTCCAAGACGACACAGGTCGCCGACATTATGACTGTCGATGTGATTACAGTGTCAAGCGATATGACAGTCAACAAATGCATGGCAATAATGACCAAAAAAAGGTGCCGACATTTGCCGGTCGTTGATGACGGCGAGCTCGTCGGCATGATTTCGATTGGTGATCTGGTGCAGGCGATTATTTCGGACCAGCAGGAAGAGATCGAGCAACTCGAACATTACATCGCGGGCTAGTGGTCCATCAATACAAGCTTGTTGGACCCCAAGGAGAGCAGAATGAAGAAAGCCTCGGACTACGATCCTGAAATTCTTAAATTGTTCGATGGCCTGGTCCACGGCAAGATTTCCCGTCGGCAATTTCTTGACCGTGCCGCCGCCATCGCGACCGTGGGCGCATCGGCCGGCGCGATTCTCGCGAGCCTGACACCGGACTACGCGCTTGCGCAGCAAGTCGACCCGGACGATAAATCGATAGTCGTCGCTTACAAGAAATACGCATCACCCGACGGTGCGGGCGTTATGCGGGGCTATTTCGCCAAGCCGGCAATCTTCGATCACAAGCTCCCTGCAGTCGTTGTGATTCACGAGAATCGAGGTCTGAATCCCTACATAGAGGATGTTGCGCGGCGACTTGCGGTTGCAGGGTTTATCGGCTTCGCACCCGATGCGTTAACGCCGCTCGGCGGCTATCCCGGTAACGACGACGACGGTCGCACGCTCATGCAGCAACGCGACCGCGGAGAAATGCGGGAGGACTTCGTCGCCGCGGTATCGTACTTGCAATCGCATCCCGATTGCTCGGGCAAGGTTGGCTCGGTCGGTTTTTGCTTCGGCGGCGGCGTGTCCATGTACCTCGCAGTTCGTGTGTCGGGCCTGAATGCGGCAGTCGCTTTCTACGGTAGCCACCCGTCCCCCGACGATGCTGTTTTCATAGAAGCACCACTGATGATTCATCATGCTGCGCTCGATGAGCGTGTCAATGCAGGCTGGCCGGATTTTGAGGCAGCACTCAAGGCAGCAGACTGTGAGTTCGAGGAGTTCATGTACACGGACGCGAACCATGGATTCCACAATGATACGACGCCACGATTCGACAAGGCGGCGGCCGATCTCGCCTGGCAGCGTACGATCGCTTTTTTTAAGAAAAACCTCGCGTAGATAATAGTGTCATGCACAGCGCAATACGAATCTCACTCATTGTTCTGTTTCTGATTGGCATTGCGACACTAACTCCGTCGCGTGC
>Ga0209988_10002184_pt1 | contig 12897 bp, 6 predicted proteins | sample N075metaG_FD_183115 | JGI IMG/M metagenome (GOLD analysis project Ga0209988, IMG submission 183115) | Deep subsurface microbial communities from Kermadec Trench to uncover new lineages of life (NeLLi) - N075 metaG (SPAdes) (version 2) | ecosystem: Environmental > Aquatic > Marine > Ocean trench... | reverse complement strand
CCGGTAAAGCGTGTCGATTGGGCCGGGCGCGCGCGCGACAGATAGGGCTTTTCCCTATTTCCATAGGCGGCAATCAGCGCCGTCATGCGCCGCCGCGTCATGTCGATGGCCTCAGGCAGGGTGATTTCGGGCGTGTCGGTTGTCTTGCTCGCTTTACGCGTTCCCACCGGCTTGATCTTACCGCCCTCACCGGCGCCGGAGAGGCGATAATATTCCAGCCGGGCAATGTCGCCCTCCGGCACGTCCCTGAAACCGCCATCAAGGGCGATCACCGCTTCCAGAAGAAGCTGCGGCGATAAACTCAGCACCTGCTTTGGGCTTGGCGGCAAGCCGGTCTTGTAGTCGAGGATGGCGAGCCGGCCGTCCCGCAGCCTGTCGATGCGGTCGGCGCGAACCGTCAGGGTGAAATCGTTGCCGATGGTCATGGCGCCGCGGCGTTCCACCATGCGGTCCTCGATATCGGAGCGGTCCTTTTCGGTGTCCACGAACCAGTCCGCCATGCGTTCAAAACGCGGCCGCCACAGCGCCTGGATTTCCGGCGTATCGTCGAATTCGGCAAATTCTTCGCGGCCGATGGCGAGAAGCCGCTGGAGCGCGAGCCTATCGAAGGGACCGGCCGGCCGCTCGCCGATGAAGCGCTCCAGGGCGTCATGGAACAAGGTGCCGCGCTCGGCCGGGCCGGGCATGGCGGCAATCGCCTCGATTGGCCGCAGCCCCAGAACCGTCTCGGCGTAGATGGCGTAAGGGTCGCGGATCAGCGTTTCGATCCGGGTAACGGAAAGACGTTTCGGCCGCGCGGCGAGCGGCGGCGTCGGTGCCGGCTGCTCTGCCGGTTGCGGTTTTTCCGGCGGCACATCGAGATCGCGGGCAATCGTCAGCATGTCCTGACCGCGCGCCTTCAGCGATTTTGCCGCCTCCTTGCCGACATAGGCAAGAAGGCGCTGCAACCAGCGCGAGGCGACGCGCGGCACGCCATCCTGCCGGGCGGCGCGGCTCAGCCAGACAATGGGCAAGCTTAGGCCTTGCGCAAAATCATGGGCCGACTGGCCGACACGACGCTCCGGCGGATCGAGGCCCAGGCCGGCGCGCATGGCGCGCGACAAAAACGGATCGGTTTCGGCCGGCGCCGGCCAGGAACCTTCGTTGAGACCGCCGAGAATGGCGACATCGACATGCTGTAGCCGCGCCTCCAGGGCGCCCCAGATATGAATGCGCGGATCGGTTCGGTGGCCGCTGCGAAATATTTGTCCGCCGGCGAACGTGGAAAACAAAGCCGGATAGTCGGACGGCCGGATATCGGGGCCCAGCGCCGCCGAGGCGAGCAATCCGGCCATTGTTTCGGCAAGCATGGCGCCGGCGTCGCCTGGCGCAAGAGCCGGGTCGTCTGCGGAGCCGGAACCACCCATGACCGCCTGCAGGCATTTCAGATGCGCCGCGAGAAGATCGGCAAGCGGCACCGACGCCGGCTCGTTTCCGGCGATGGCGATCAACGGGGCGAGCGCTTCTTCGATTCGATCGATGAGGGCGGCGGCACGGTCGAAATCTTCCACCGTTAGGCCTTTGGCCGCGATCGTCGTGCGCTTTCCGTCCACGACGGCGCGGCGACGCCGCTCAAGGGCGACGCGCAGGGCGGTGAGACCCGAGCGGATCTTCGGGCCTCTCAGCACGGCCCGTTCCAGCGCCCGCGCGGCGCGGCGGATATCCGCCGGTTTTTCCCCGAATGCGGCAAGCGGGTGCTTGAGCAAGGTCAAAATGGTCAGGGCGTCCAGGCCGCTCAAGCCCGCTTCGGCAACCAGCCGGGCAAGAACGCCATGCGGCGTGCGGTCAAGGGGCACACCGCCGGAATCATCGATGGCGATGCCCCATCGCCGCAGTTCAACGGCAACGCGCCGGGCGAGCGCGCGATCGGGCGTGATCAGGGCAGCACTCCGCTCCGGCGCCTCCAGCGTCTGGCGCAGGACCAGCGCGATCGCCAGCGCCTCTTCGCGTTCATTGGCCGCTTCGATCAGCGAAATGCCGGCGAGCGCATCGTCCGCACCGGGCGCGCCATGGATTTGGGCAGGGCCGCGAATAGTCCAGGCATCGGTCGTGTCGGCCGGCCTCATCGCCTCCGATATGATCGCGGTGCGGGCAGCCAGGGCCGGCGGCGGAGCACCGAGGATCGCGACATCGTCACGCCCGATCTGCAAATGCGCCAGCAGACGTTTCAAGCCATATTGCGGATGACCGAGCCGGGCCGGCTCTGAATCGCGGTCGATGGCCGACCAGGCGTCGCCGTCCAGATCATGGTCGAGGCCGGGCAGGACGACCGCACCATTCGGCAATCGGGCGATTGCCGCCAGAAGATCGGCCGTTGCCGGCACCGATCCGGTCGAACCGGCGGCGATGACCGGATGGTTCGATCGCGCCCGCTTCAAGCGTGCAGCCTCGGCGCGGATGAGCCCATCGCGGCGGGCGGCGGGATCGGTCAGGCCACGCTCTGTGAGGTGCACCGGCCAGGCGCTGGTAGCGATTTCCAGGAATTGCCGGGTGATCTCCCAATACATGGCAAGGTCCTTGTCGACGAGACCGGCCAGAGCGTCCCAACTGACACCGGCGGTGTGGACCTCGTCGATCAGCCGGCCAAGCCGGGCGGCAAGCCGGGCGGCATCGGCGGGCGAGGCCGGGATGAGGAGCGGCTCGTCGGGCAGGTCGGCCTTGGCCCGGACGGCGGCGGCGGACCATGGCAGAACCAGCTTTGTCAGCGCCAATTGCCGGTGCACTTCCGGCACCGCCGGCGGCAGGTCCGGTAGTTCCGGCCCGAAAATCGCCTGTTCCAGCGCCAACTCGTCCTCATCGACCTCGCCGAGCGCGCGGATCCGCGGCAACAGGAGAGGTTTGCCGAGGGCCTGCAAAAAGCTGGTCCGAACCGCCCTGACCGAGCGCCGCGTCGGCAGATAGAGCGTCAAATCGGCGAGCGCGAAGGGATCGCCGGCCAGATCGACGTCAAAGCCGAAACGGCCATCCAGAAGCGCGGCGACCAGCGTATCGAGAAACGGCAAGCCCGGTGGAATGGAAAAGACACTGCTTGATTTACCGGCCATTTTCAGGCGGCGCTTTGCGCTATCGCCGTCTCGGCCGCGGCAATCGCCTCGGGCGATTCCACATTGATCCACAGGCCGTCGAGACGGACGCCGAACAGTCTTTGTCCGTTAATGGCGCGATCGAACAGCGCGTTGAGCGAGAAAGCGCCTTCAGGCGCGCCGGCAAAGAGCTGCGGGTGAAGGATCGCCGCGCCAGCATAGACAAAGGGCGCAACATTCCGCTCCGCCCGCCGGGAAAGGCGTCCATCCTTGTCCAGAAAAAAGTCGCCACGGCCGGCATATCCGGTGGATTTTACCGTTGCGGCGAGCAGCAACAAGGCGTCCATGCGATCCTCGTCCCAGCCATTTGTCAGCCATTGCAGGTTTGGCCGGACACCCTCCAGCCAGAAGGAATCGGCGTTGCGCAGGAAAAACGGCTGGTTGCCCAGATGCGGCAATGCCCGGGCAATACCGCCGCCGGTGTCCAGCAGTTCGTCGCGTTCGTCGGAAACGACGATAACGGGCGGTTTCTGCCGGCGGTTCAGATGGGCCTCGACCAGATCGGCGAGATAATGGACGTTGACGACCGCCTCCTCAACGCCGCTGGCGGCAAGGCCGTCAAGGCAATGATCGAGCAAGGCCTTACCGGCAACGCTGATCAGCGGCTTTGGCGTCGTTGCCGACAAGGGCCGCATCCGCTTGCCATAGCCGGCCGCCAGAACCATCGCCCGTTTCGGGTTCATGCATCCATCCGCAGCTTCACAGATATGGGGCATACCAGAGCCGCAGGGCGGACAGAACCGGGTGGATTAAATTTCGCCGCAGGACTTCTTTTGCCCGATCGATATGGCGCAGATAGCCGGGCTTGCCGCCGACGCTGGCAAGGCGGGAAAAAGCGCCAAGGATCTTGCTGGCGCGCTGGGCGCCGAAAACCGCATAGGCGGCCTCGAATTCCGCCGCGTCGAAGGCCGCATCGGCGGCCCGGCGGCCGGCCATATAGCGCGCTTTCAGGGCGGCTTCCTGATCGGGCGACAGATCGACCCTTGCATCCTGCGCCAGCGAAGCGACGTCATAGGCGACATGGCCGCGCAGGGTATCCTGAAAATCGATCACGCCGAGGCGGTCAAGCCCGGTTTTCCCGGCGATCCAGAAGATGTTGGGCGAATGAAAGTCGCGCAAGACCCAGGTTTCAGGATCGGCATCGAGGTCTTGCAGAACCGTTCGCCAGGCCGCCAGAAATTCCTGACACTCGCTGACAGACCACGCCGGTCGTCCTTTTTTGCCATCTGGGCCGGCTTTGCCGACAAACCAGTCGGCGAACAGGGAAATCTCGATCAACAGCGCGTCATGATCATAGGCCGGAATTGCATGGCTTACGTCGCCCTCGGCATGCGCCACCGGCGGCCAGTCCTGGCCGTGAATCGCAATTAGCAGATCGATGGCCGCCTCATAGCGCGGCAGGATAGCCCGGCCGCCAGCGTCAACGATGCCCTCAGAACCAAGATCTTCAAGCAGGACGAGGCCGGCGCCGATATCGGTCGCGAAAATCTCCGGCGCATGTACGCCGCGCCGCCGCAATTCGGCGTCAATGGCGATGAACGGACCGACAGTGCCGGCACGGTGCGCAACGGCGTCGTAGCTGCGGCTTTCCTCCGGGGGCGGGCTGTCGGGTCGTTGGCTTCCAGGTTTGCCTGGCGCGTTCATGAGGATCGCGGTGCGGCCGTTTTGTGTGACACGCTCAAAAGCCTTGGCCGAAGCGTCGCCGACGATCGGTACGCGGCGGGCATTGCGCCAGTGGGCGCCGTCAAGAAACGCCCGTATCAAGCGGGTCCGGGCGAGCCGGTCCGGCCAGGTTCCGTGCGCCGTCAATGTCGCGCTGCGAGCGCCGTTTTCCTCTTCAAGCACAACGTCAAGACGCTCGGCGGACAGGGAATGGCGCAGGCGATCGGGCCATTCGATGATGAGGGCCCCAGATTCCAGAGCTTCTTGGAGGCCCAGCTCGTCGATCTCCCGAGCCCCGGTCAGGCGAAAAAGATCGACATGGGTGACGGCAAACCGGTCAATCGGATATTCGATACGCAGCGCAAAGGTCGGGCTGGGCACGGTCAGATCGCGCTGGCCAGCAAGCGCCCGTATGGCGGCGCGGGCCAGCACCGATTTTCCGGCCCCCAAGTTCCCGGTGAGCGCGACAATATCGCCGGGGAGCAAGGCAGTTGCAATGTCTTCGGCGAGCCGCGCGGTCGCGGCCTCGTCGGGCAACAAAATATTCCAGGTGGCGGGGCCGGCTTCAGTCACGTGCGGCCTCAACAAAATTGGGCAAATTGGGACGCGCGCCTATGCGGCCGCGACGGCGGCGGCATGGGGACTTTCCGGCAGGCGGATGACGACTTTTGTGCCAACGCCTTCGGTGGATTCAATATCGACCGAACCGCCATGCAGTTCGACAAGGCTCTTGACGATCGACAGGCCCAGCCCGGCGCCGCGGCGCCGGCCGCCGCCGTCGCGGCCCTCGAACGGCTCAAACACCGCCGGCAGCATCTCCTCCGAAATGCCGAGACCATCATCCTTTACCGTATAGACCACCCAGCCGTTCTCCTTGACGGCGATGAGTTCGATCTGGCCATTGGCATTGGAGAAGCGGACGGCATTGGCGACCAGATTGAAGAGGATCTGGCGCACCCTGTTTTCATCGGCGCGGAATTTTCCGATGTCGGAGGGGATGTTGGCCGAAAAGTTGATCTGATGCTCTTCCAGACGGTCACGCAGACCTTCCACCGCCGACAATGCGACGGCGCGCACATCGACCTCGGTGATCTCCAGTTCCATGATGCCGGCATCGACCGTGGCAAGATCCAGAATATCGTTGATGATGGCCAGCAGGGAAGAGGAGGAGGAGGAAATGTGGTCCATATATTCGCTTTGCCGGGCGTTGAGCGGACCGGTGGTCTCGTCCGCCACCATTTCGGCAAAACCGATGATCGAGGTCAGCGGCGAGCGCAGTTCATAGGAGACATGATGGATGAAATCGGTCTTCAGCTTGTCCGCCGCTTCCAGGGCCTCGTTGCGTTCGCTCAGCGCGCGCTGCATGCGGGCGGAATCGCTGACATCGACGAAGGTGATCATGGTCATGCCTTCCGGCAAAGCCACGGTGGCATAGTCGATGATGCTTTGGTCCGGCCGCTCCATGCGCCCCGACAAGGTTTCACTGAATTCGATGTCGGTTGCCGCGATACGGATGGCCTCCCAGGTATCGGCATCGTTGTGCAGGGCCGAACAATGTTCGATGACTTCCGAGACATGCGGCGCTTCCGACAGGAGCGATGGCGACAAGCGCCAGATTTCGGTAAAGACCGGATTGAAAAGCTGCAATCTGCCGTCAGAGCCGAAAACCGCGACGCCCTCGCTGAGGTGATCGAGGGTCTCACCCTGCAATTGCGATAATGCGTTGACCTGGCTTTCCAGCGAAAGCTGCTCGGTGACGTTCTCGTAGATATAGGTCAAACCGCCTTCGGCGTTGGGCGTGGCGACAATGCGCAGCGTGCGACCATCGGGCAGGTGCCACCATTCCTCGCGCGTCTCCGTGGATTGGTAGCCGGCCAGATGGCTGCTTCGCCATTCCCGGTAATTGGCCTGTTCGGGCAGTTTCCGGTCGGCGCGAAGTTGGTCCAGGATAGCCGATTCTTCGGGCATGTTGGCCAGCATGTGGCGGGAAAGATCCCACATCGAGCGATAGGCGGCGTTGTAGAAGCGCAGCTTCTGCTCCTTGTCGAAAACCGCCACGGCAGCGGTCAGTTGATCCAGGGTACGGGCATTGGATTCGACGCTGAGTTTCCATTCCTCGCGAATCGCGTCGACCTCGGAAATGTCGATGGCCGTGCCAATCGATCCATCTTCGATCAGGATGTCGAAAATGCTCAGGCGGCGGCGTTCGCCGGCAAGAATGGCCGGCGCGCTGTCGTGAAAATTCTTGCCTTCACTATGGCTGTGGCGGATGGCATCGCGGATTTTGGGTCCAAGAAGTTCAACGCCGTTTTTGAGCACCGCTTCCTGGTTCTCCGCTTCGACCGCATCGACATAAGCCTGATTGACCCAGGTCAGCCGGCCCAGTTTGTTGCGCCGCCAAAGCGGAAACGGCAATGTTCCCGCCAGCGCCTGATGGGCGGTCATTTCGCCGAGGATGAAGCGGGCCTGCTCTTTCAGTTCGGCAAAGGACCGGCGCTCACCGGTTAATTCGCGAAAACGGACGATGACCCGTTTGCCGTTGGTGCGCCCGGTAACTTCCAGAACGGTCTCGTCCAGGGACTTGACGGCAAACTGAAATCCTTCGCCGAAGCGGCGAATCCGTTGCACGGCGGTTTCCAGTTGCGACACGGCGTCGGCTTGCAGCCAGCGGCCTATGGCCAGGAATTCCTTGCGGTCGAACGGCGCGCCGACCCGCTCCGGCAACGCGCCAAGAACTTGCGGGGTGGAATCGGAGGTGTCCCAGACGATCATCTTCTGGTCGTCGCAGGCCAGCAATGCCTCGGTCCGGTCGAGCGCCTTGTGCAATTCGATAACCTGCGCTTCGGCCAATTGAAGCCTGTCGTCTTCGCTGGCGCGTATCAGCATCATAAAGGCGAAAATCGCGGCCACCGCGCAACCGCCGGTGATGGCGTACCAAAGTGCATCCTGGAGGGTGAAGCCGGGGGTTCCAAGAGCCATCGCCGGCAACTGAACGGCCAGGGCGGCGTCGGGGAAAAGCAATGCGATACACAAGACGCTACCGATACAGAAAAACGCGGCAGCATAAACCAGCCGCGCTCGCACCTGCCTTCGGCTGAGGTCCGAAACCAATATTGTCTCCGCCGCTCGCTTTGCCCCACTCCATCCGCGCCAGCCTTGGGCAACGGACGAATCAATTTGACATTACCCGCTTCCCCGGATGCGGAAAAGCCAGCGGGGAGCTTAGCGGCAAGATCGGTAACAGATCGTTAACCATGGCGGCCGGATTGGCCGCCAGATCTGACCGGAACCTAGAGCACTTGTGACGAACTCGTGCTCTAAAGCATGTCGCGTTCATTGGCATTCACGCGCCCTGCTTTATCTCTTTGTTTGCGCGTGTCGTTTTCGCAAAACCGGTGCCCACTTTTGCGCGACATGCTTTAGTAGCGATAGTGCTCCGGCTTGAACGGGCCGGTCTGCTCAACGCCGATATAGGCTGCCTGATCGCTGCTGAGCTTAGTCAGTTTCACGCCAAGCTTTTCCAGATGCAGCGATGCTACCTTCTCGTCGAGATGCTTGGGCAGGACATACACCTCGTTCTGGTAGTTCTCGCCGCGGCTCCACAATTCGATCTGCGCCAGGACCTGATTGGTGAACGAGGCGGACATGACAAAGCTTGGATGACCGGTGGCGTTGCCGAGATTGAGGAGGCGGCCTTCCGACAGCAGCAAAAGCCGCTTGCCGTCGGCAAATTCGATCATGTCGACCTGCGGCTTGATGTTGGTCCATTTCATGTTGCGCAGGGCGGCAACCTGGATCTCATTGTCGAAATGACCGATGTTGCCGACGATCGCCATGTCCTTCATGGCGCGCATGTGGTCAATGGTAATCACGTCGCGATTGCCGGTCGCCGTGACGAAGATGTCGGCATGGGGCGCAGCGTCGTCCAGGGTCACGACCTCAAAGCCGTCCATGGCGGCCTGCAGCGCGCAGATCGGATCGACTTCGGTCACCTGGACCCGGGCGCCGGCGCCGCGCAACGACTGGGCCGAACCCTTGCCGACATCGCCATAGCCGCAGATCACCGCGACCTTGCCGGCCATCATGACGTCGGTGGCGCGGCGAATGCCATCGACGAGCGATTCGCGGCAGCCATATTTGTTGTCGAATTTCGACTTGGTGACCGAATCATTGACGTTGATGGCGGAAAACGGCAGCAGCCCGCGTTTGTGCAGATCGTAAAGGCGCATGACCCCGGTGGTGGTTTCCTCCGTCACACCCTGGATCGCCGATCTGGCGCGGACGAAAAATCCCGGCGTGGCGGCCATGCGCTTGGATATCTGGGCAAACAGGGCCTCTTCTTCCTCCGATCCGGGATCGGACAGGGCATCCTCGCCGTCCTCGGCTCGCGCGCCGAGCAAAATATACATGGTCGCATCGCCGCCATCGTCGAGGATCATGTTGGCCATTTCGCTATTTCCGGCCGGGTCGGACGGCCACTGAAATATGCGATCGGCGTAGTCCCAATATTGCTCCAGCGTCTCGCCCTTGTAGGCGAAGACGGGGATGCCGGTAGCGGCGATGGCGGCGGCGGCGTGGTCCTGGGTGGAATAGATGTTGCACGAGGCCCAGCGAACGTCGGCGCCGAGCGCGGTCAGGGTTTCGATCAGCACCGCGGTCTGGATGGTCATGTGCAAGGAGCCGGCGATACGGGCGCCGGCGAGCGGTTTGGCGGCGCCGAATTCGGCGCGAAGGGCCATCAGGCCGGGCATCTCGGTCTCGGCAATGGCGATCTCCTTGCGGCCCCATTCGGCCAGCTGGAGATCCTTGACTTCAAAATCGCGGACAGCGCTCATCGGATACCCTTTTTCGTTCATTCGGAAATCGGTTCTGCATGGATGCTGCCGGCGCCTAACACATCCACTGGCAAGCCGGCAAGATGATATAAAGATTTCTTTATATCATTGTATTAACGCCCGACCCGCCCGCTAAAGCATGTCGCGTTCATCAGCATTCACGCGCCCTGCTTTCTCTCTTTGTTCGAGCCGTGTCTTTGTCGCAAAACCGGTACCCACTTTTACGCGACACGCTTTAGGGCCGGCGCAGCAAGGTCGCCCGTTCAACGAGGCCGGTCAGCATGGCGCTCAGGAATTTTGCGCGGCGTTCGTCGATCAATGCGCCCTTGTCGTCGAACGCCTTGTTGGCGGCTGGCAGGGTAAATTGTTCCGGGATGATCAGCGCACCCAGAGCGAGTTCCAGGCATTGGCGGAGCGCCAACAAAACCCGCATTCCCCCGAGCGCGCCCGGCGATGCCGCAGCGATTGCAAAGACACGATCGCGGAACGGGGCCACACCGTCGCGACTCATCCAGTCGATGGCGTTCTTCAGAAGCGGGGGAATGCTGCCATTGTATTCCGGGCTGACGATGATCACCCCATCATGCGCCTTGAACTGGGCAATCAGTTTGTGGGCCGGCCCGGGAATGCCCTTCGCCGCCTCATCGTCGCCGTCATAGATCGGCATCGGATAATCGGCGAGCGAGATGAAGGTGGCCTCGGTGCCCATCAATGCCAGTTCCCGCGCAATATGGCCGGCCAGCTTGACATTGAGGGATGCCGACCGGTTCGAGCCGGGCACAATCAGCACTTTCACGGGCGCCATCGCGAACCTCATCTGTTGGGCAATCGCCGGCAAAGCCGATCTGAATTTTAGAAACCGGGGATCACTCGCTCAGCGTGTCGAAGAAATCCTTCACCCGGGAGAAGAACCCGGCCGATTCCGGATTGTTCTTCGCCGACGACACCGCTTCGAACTCCTGTAGAAGCTCGCGCTGCCGGTGCGTCAGGTTTTGCGGCGTTTCCACGACGATCTGGACATACATGTCGCCAAGGTGGCGCGAGCGCAGCACCGCCATTCCCTTGCCCTTCAAGCGAAACTGCTTGCCGGTCTGGGTACCTTGCGGAATCCTGACCCTTGTGCGGCCGCCATCGACGGTGGGGACCTCGAACTGGCCGCCAAGCGCCGCCGTCGTCAGGGAAACCGGCACGCGACAGAAAATATCGGCGCCGTCGCGCTGGAAGAAGGCGTGCGGCTTGGTCGACAGGAAAATGTAAAGGTCGCCCGGCACGCCGCCGCGAAGACCAGCCTCGCCCTCACCGGCCAGGCGGATGCGGGTACCTTCTTCGATGCCGGCGGGAATGTTGACGGAAAGGGTCCGTCGCTGCGTGGTTCGCCCGGTGCCGGCGCAACCGGTGCACGCATCCTGGACCATTTCGCCATGGCCCTGGCAGGCCGGACAGGTGCGTTCAATGTGAAAGAAACCACCCTGGCTGGCGCGCACCCGGCCGATGCCGTTGCAGGTGGAACACGAAATCGGACTGGTGCCGGGCTTGGCGCCGGAACCAGCACAGGTCTGGCAGGTGACCCGCGTCGGCACCTCGATCTCGACCTTCTTGCCAGCGAATGCCTCCTCCAGGGTGACTTCCAGGTTGTAGCGCAGATCGCTGCCGCTCTGGCGCCCGCCGCGGGATCGGCCGCCGCCCATGAACTCGCCGAAAATGTCGTCGAATATGTCGGAAAACGACGCAAAACCGCCGGCTGCGGGGCCGCCGCCCTCAAAGGCCTGGTGGCCGAACCGGTCATAGGCGGCGCGCTTTTGCGGATCCTTCAGGGCCTCATAGGCCTCGCCGGCTTCCTTGAACTTGACCCCGGCGTTCGGATCGTCGGGATTGCGGTCCGGATGAAGTTCCATAGCCAGTTTGCGAAAGGCGCTTTTCAGCGCCCTGTCATCGGCATTCCTCGAAACGCCCAGAATTTCGTAATAATCGCGTTTGGCCATTTACGAGAATCGACCGCTCCGGAATGAAATTGGCCGCCCGGCCGAGGCGGGCGGCCCGAGTTTTGTGTCAGGCGGACTTTTTCTGTTCCTCGTCGGACTCGCCTGCACCAAACGCTGCATCCGCCTCGTCATCAGGAATTTCCTCAAAATCGGCATCGACGACATCTTCCGCGCCGCCCTCCGCACCGCCTTCCGCGCCACCCTCCGTACTGGGGGGCCCATCGCCCGGCTGGTCGCTGGCCTCTTGCTCGGCCTCTTCCTGGGCGGCCTTATACATGGCCTCGCCGAGTTTCATGGACGCGGCGGCCAGGATCTGGATCTTGGCCTTGATCTCGTCCGTGTCGTCCGCTTCCACAGCCGTCTTGAGATCGGCAAGCGCGGCGTCGATCGCCGCCCTGTCGTCCTCGCCGACCTTGTCGCCGTGTTCTTCCAGCGTTTTTTCGGTTGAGTGGATCAGCGCTTCGGCCTGGTTCTTCGCCTCCACCGCTTCCCGCCGCGCCTTGTCGGCTTCGGCATTGAGCTCAGCCTCCTTGACCATCTTCTCGATTTCGTCGTCGGACAGGCCGCCGGAGGCCTGGATGCGGATCTGTTGCTCCTTGCCGGTGCCCCTGTCCTTGGCCGAGACGTTGACGATGCCGTTGGCGTCGATGTCGAAAGCCACTTCGATCTGCGGCACGCCGCGCGGCGCCGGCGGGAGGCCGAGAAGATCGAACTGGCCGAGGAGCTTGTTGTCGGGCGCCATTTCCCGCTCGCCCTGGAAGACCCGGATCGTCACCGCGCTCTGGCCGTCCTCGGCGGTGGAGAAGGTCTGGCTTTTCTTTGTCGGGATCGTCGTGTTGCGGTCGATCAGCCTGGTAAAGACGCCGCCAAGCGTTTCGATGCCGAGGGAGAGCGGCGAAACGTCGAGAAGCAGAACGTCCTTGACGTCGCCCTGCAGAACGCCAGCCTGGATCGCGGCGCCGGCGGCGACGACTTCATCGGGATTGACGCCCTTGTGCGGCTCCTTGCCAAACAGTTGCTTGACGGTTTCCTGCACCTTGGGCATGCGCGTCATGCCGCCGACGAGGACTACCTCCTCGATATCACCGGCCGATAGACCGGCATCCTTGAGCGCCGCCTTGACCGGACCGACGGTCTTCTGGACCAGATCATCGACCAGACTCTCGAACTTGGCGCGCGACAGCTTCATGGTCAGATGCTTGGGACCGGAGGCGTCGGCGGTCACATATGGCAGATTGATTTCGGTCTGCTGCGAGGAGGAAAGCTCGATCTTGGCCTTTTCCGCCGCTTCCTTCA
>Ga0209988_10002183_pt1 | contig 12897 bp, 11 predicted proteins | sample N075metaG_FD_183115 | JGI IMG/M metagenome (GOLD analysis project Ga0209988, IMG submission 183115) | Deep subsurface microbial communities from Kermadec Trench to uncover new lineages of life (NeLLi) - N075 metaG (SPAdes) (version 2) | ecosystem: Environmental > Aquatic > Marine > Ocean trench... | reverse complement strand
GGAGCATGTCGATGACGCGCTCGCAGTTGCTTATGCTCTGTTTCGTGACCGTAGCGGCTGGTTGTCTGTACCGGAGCGCGTCGAGATTCTCAGCAAGACCGCCGAAATCATGCGGTCGCAGCTCGACGAGCTATGCCTGCTCGCGGCCAGCGAAGGCGGCAAGCCCTTGCTGGACTCCAAAGTTGAGGTCATTCGAGCAATCGATGGGGTACACCTGTGTATCGAAAAGCTTCGTGCGCACGCAGGCTCGGTCATTCCGCTCGGCACAACGAAGGCCAGCATGGGCCGCACTGCGTTTACGCGGAAGGAGCCGATCGGTGTCGTGGTCGCGGTCAGTGCATTCAATCATCCTCTGAACCTGATCGTGCACCAGGTTAGCCCGGCCGTCGCAACAGGCTGCCCCGTGATTGTAAAGCCGGCAGCAGATACACCGCTGTCTTGTCTGCGCTTCGTGCAGATTCTGCGCGAGGCCGGCCTGCCCGATGGCTGGTGCCAGGTAATGATCGCCGAAGATCGCGAGGCCGCCGAGAAACTCGTAACGGATTCCCGGGTCGGCTTTTTCAGTTTTATCGGCAGTGCGAAAGTCGGCTGGATGTTGCGCTCAAAACTGGCACCCGGCACACGTTGTGCGCTGGAACACGGCGGGGTTGCACCCGTCATTCTTGCCGAACCCTACGATCAGGATGCCGCCCTCGCATCGATCGCGAAGGGCGGCTTTTACCACGCCGGCCAGGTGTGCGTGTCCGTACAAAGAGTGTATGTGCCAGGCAACGAAGCCCGTAATTTTGCCCGCGCACTCGCAAAGATTGCCGCGGCACTGAAAGTCGGAGCGCCCGAGGACGCATCGACCGAGGTCGGCCCGCTCATTCGCCCTGCAGAAGTGGATCGAGTTGCAAGCTGGGTGGATGAGGCTGTGGCGAAGGGCGCTGAATTGCTGTGCGGCGGCGAGAAAATCTCGGACAGCTGCTACGCACCGACCGTGTTGCTGGAGCCGGCCGCGGACACGAAAGTCAGTACGCTGGAGATATTTGGGCCGGTTGTTTGCGTGTATGGCTACGACGACGTTGCCGATGCTGTTCGCAGAGCCAACGCGTTGCCTGTCGCATTTCAGGCTGCGGTATTTTGTCAGGACATAGATACGGCCACGCGTTTATGTCAGGAACTCGATGCATCGGCTGTTATGATCAATGATCACTCCGCTTTTCGCGACGACGTGATGCCTTTTGCAGGGCTGCGCGAATCCGGGCTCGGCGTCGGCGGCATTCCTTACACGATGGAAGACATGCAAATAGACAAGATGGTGGTAATCAAACATACATGAAAGTGCGACGAGAACATTCCCTGGGCACTGCGGAGGCGCGACGCCGGGTGGACGAAATCGCCGCCGATATGGGCGCTCGCCTGAACTTGCAATCGGAGTGGCGCGATGACGACCTGCAGATCAAAGGCAGCGGAGTTAATGGCAAGATCGCTGTCAGCGAGGACGCGGTCGAAATTCAGGTTGAACTCGGTTTTGCGCTGATTTTGATGGAAAGCTCGATACGCGCCGCGATAGAAGACGCGATGGACAAACACCTGAGCTAATTAAAAAGGGGTCAGAGTACATTTCGCAGAAATGTACTCTGACCCCTTTTATTATTTGACGAAGAACAGGCCCAGAATTTCCGCCACCAGCGCCGGTTTCTCAACGCCTTCTATCTCAATCGATACACCGGTCTTTATCAGCCACTGGCCCGGGTTCTTCTCAGTCACGTCGATAATCTTCATGTGCGCCCGCACACGGCTGCCAACCCGCACCGGCGTCAAATAACGCACCTTGTCGGAACCGTAGTTCACCACCATCGACATGCCCTCGGGCATCACGCCCGATTGCATGCCAAAGTATGACAACAACGACAACGTCAGATAGCCGTGGGCGATTGTTCCGGCAAATGGTGTTTGACTCGCTTTTTCGGTGTCCACGTGAATGAACTGGTGATCGTTAGTTGCATCGGCAAACTGATTGACGCGCTCCTGCGTAATCTCCAACCAGTCCGTTGGCTCGTACTCTTTGCCAATGAGTTCGGGGAGTTGTGATACCGGGGTCGTTTCGACCATTGATTCGCTCCATCGTAAGGGGGTGGGGTCAGAGTACATTTCACAGAAATGTACTCTGACCCCTTTTATTTATCCTACAAGGTTAGCTGGGAGACATCCCGCAGCTCACCAATCGTACCCCTGATGAACGTGTTGAAGGCGATCGAATAACGCGCCTCGCTGGAGGTGTTGTTTTCGACGAAATGCTGCAGGCCGGACGAAAACAAAAACACTTCGCCCGACTTGGGCGTAATGATGTTTAACGGAGTGTTGTAGATATTTTGCTTTTCTTTTTCGATGATAAATTGCAATTGCTGGTAGGACTTATGGCGATCAAAAACCATGCTCGAGCCGGGCGTCGGCAACTCACAGTAATATAGCGAACCGGAAATTATGGAATTCGAATGAGAGTGGCCATGCATGCCTGTATTGGGCTTGTTGACCAACGCCCATGATTGCGTGACGTATAATTCTTGCGTAATCCCCATGACTTCGCTGGCGTAAAAATCCAGCACTTCCTGAACCGCGGCCTTGACATCAACCAATTCGGGTTCTTCAAAGATATACAGATTGTCGGAAATCAGGTTCGCCTTGTTCGGCACCATTTTCAGGTTTTTGATATATTCGATTTCCTCTTCGCCAATGGTCTTGCTGATATTCGTCCGGAAGAACGGTTCAGCGAACAGGGGTTGGATTTCGTACTCTTCAATTGCCATTTTCTATCGGACCTGGTGCTCAATGGGCGTATGACCTTTATTCATATGGCCCATAAAAGCAAGGTCGATCGGCAAATAGTTATCGGAATCGAGGCAACAATCCACTGATACCGGCGCCCAGGATTACGAGGCCAAACGCGGCAAAGTCTGCACGGGAAGTCGGACTACCGTCGTAGCCGAATTTTGCGAGCATCGCGATGCCCAGGCACAGCATGGTTGCGCCGATAACCTGCCGCGCAGCCGCGGGTACCGCCGACTCGGCGCTGCGCGTGCGCCGTTCAAGCGGTGAGAGGAGCAAAGCAACCGGGAGCAACAACAGCAGCAGGATCCCTATGTAAATTGGGCGGGAAAGCCACCAGCCTGCGGTTCCGGGCTCGATGCCCAGGCCAGGCCCACCTGCGTAGTACAACAGCGTAACGACGACAATCATGACGGTGAGGTGCCACAGAAATACCGTCATGATCATGCTGTTAATCAGAACCGTCGCCGTCCATAGCCTCAGGCCATTAAGGGCGCGGCGCATCGGACCTTCAATCGACAGCAGCAAGCCGAACTGAAACACGCCAAGTGCCAGAAGCGTTATTTTCGGCGGCAAGGAGTTGCTGAGGCCAGGGTCCGGCGATCCGACCATCGCCACCGGGTAAGGCCCGTAGGTAACGAGCGACCACAATGTTAAAAAACCAAGCGCAGAATAGACCAGCAGCCGCCTCGTGCTGCCCATGCGGCCATCCCGCCACGCATAACCCAGATGATGAACCGCGAGCCAGACCCAGAAATAATTACCCCAACCCATCCATTTCAGATCTGCTACAAAGAAGGCAATATCGGTAATGGCTGCGGCGCCAGCAAATATCCAGAAAGATACGAAGCCGTAATTCTTCCAGAACGCATAGGTCACCGGCGCGAGCATAACCACTACAATGTAGATCGCGAGAAACCACGTCGGAACCAGCGCAGCCTGAGAAATCTGCTGAACGACCTGCGGTCGAATGCCGAGGGCGACCAGCGCCACGGAAACGACGGCCCAGGCGACTATCAGGAGTAAAAGAGGCGCAACGAGCCGATTTAGCCTCGTGAATAGCCAATCAGCGTAAGCGGTCCCCTTACGTCGGGCGCTCTCGAGCGAAACTGCATTCGCGTAGCCGCCGACAATAAAGAAGATGGGCATGACCTGAAACAACCAGGTCAGCCACTGCATCTGTGGCTGGTCTTTAATGAGCTGCCCGACTTCCATTTGCCCATCGACCATGTACACCGTCGCGATTAGCCAGTGGCCGATTATTACGACGAGGATCGAAACCGAACGCAGAAAATCAACGTATCTATTCCTGTCCTGCGGCGTCTGTGCCGCCATTTGGCTAGCTTGAGTCCAGATTTGCATGTGCGCTCCCCACTAACAAATGACCGATCTTGGCGCTCTTCTCGAATTTCACCCTATCGTGACAAGGCAATGATTGAAAGCGCCGCACGCCCTGCATTCTGTTAGCCTTTGGCTTGTGTATTGGGTGTATTAACAGATCGGCGGCGGAGTACGCATCATGAACGACCCGGATGTAAGGCTATTACTCATTATCGTGCTGATTGCCGGTCTCGGCGGCGCTGTCTGGTATTTCTGGGACGATATTCGACCGCAGATCGACGAGATCTCGGGCCAGCAACAAACCTATCAGGTCGTTGAAGAGCAGCCTGGTCCTCGCGAGCCAATACACCCAATCCGGCCTATGGCGCCATCACGTGCTGCAGACGGCAATCTCGTGTCCCTGCCGGGGCTCGATGAAAGTGACAGTTATTTCCTGCTGGCGCTCATTGATGTCTTCGGTTCGGAGATGGGACGGCAATTGGTGAGCGACGCGCTGGTCGACAAGTTTGTCGCTTCTGTGGACAACCTCACGCGCAGCCATGTAGCCGAAAAGATCCGGCCTGTTAGCCGACTCGCGGGCACGTTCGACGTAGAGGTAGCCGCTGGCAATGACCAGTTCTACCTGAGCCAACACAACTATGAACGCTATGACCTGCTCGTCGATCTCGTGGACAGGGCCGACCTCAGCACTGTCGCGGAAATGTATCGTCGCTTTTACCCCTTATTTCAGGAGTCATACGTCAGGCTCGGCTATCCGAATGGCTACTTCAATGACCGGGTCGTCGAAGTGATCGACCTGCTCATCGAAACGCCCGCGCCCGAAGAACCTGTTCGACTGATTCGGCCACACGTACTATACGAATATGCCGACCCTGAACTCGAGGCGCTGGCCAGCGGCCAAAAGCTACTGCTGAGAATGGGCGACGATCACGCGGCCCGAATCAAAAGCGTACTGAGTGATTTCCGAGCGCTTATCGTTCAGCAGTAGCGAAAGCGCTAGCGGGTATTTCTATTCGGCGCTTTTACCCTTCCTGGCGATATCCGTGGCCAGCGCCATCATCGACGTCAGATCCGCGATGTTCGCCGGAATGACGAAGGTATTACCCTTCTTGGCGAGATTGCCGAACTCTTCAATATACTGTTCAGCGATTCGCAGCTGCATTGCCTCAGTACCGCCGTCGACGATTACGGCACTGGCTACTTTCTCAAGGCCATGAGCAGTCGCTGTAGCGACCGCAAGAATAGCCTCCGCTTCACCGGCCGCCTCGTTTATTTGCTGCGTCCTGGCTGCTTCCGACTGTTTGATCACACGCTGCTTTTCACCTTCAGCCTCATTGATCTTGGCATCTCTTTCGCCTTCTGACGTCAGGATTACCGCACGCTTCTCTCGTTCGGCGCGCATTTGTTTTTCCATCGCGCTCAGCACATCGTGTGGTGGGTTGATGTTCTTGATTTCATAGCGCAACACTTTGACGCCCCAGGGCTCCGATGCCTTGTCGAGTTCTCGAACCACATTGGCATTGATCGATCCACGTTCCTCAAATGTGCGGTCCAGAGCAATCTTGCCGATCTCACTACGTAGCGTTGTTTGCGCGAGCTGCGATATGGCGAACATATAATTACCGATACCGTAGGAGGCGCGCGCCGGGTCCAGCACCTGCATATAAAGCACGCCGTCCACACCCACCTGGACGTTGTCATTCGTGATACAGATCTGTTCCGGTATGTCGATGGCCTGTTCTTTCAGCGTGTGCTTGTAGGCAATCTTGTCGATAAACGGCAACAAGATGTGAAAGCCTGCATCGAGCTTGCCGCTGAATTTTCCAAGTCTTTCCACGACGAATGCATTCTGTTGCGGAACGATGACTGCCGTTTTAGCCAAAATAATTATTACGACAAACGCGATTGCGATCGCCACGATAAATGATGTTTCGAACATTTATATATCTCCTGTTAGTCCGCGCTAATCTGCAACGTTAGTCCATCAACGTTCACTATTTTTGCCCGGGTTCCGCTGGCTATTTCCTTATCGCTAACGTTCTGGGCCGTCCATTCAGTACCCCTGTACTTTAGCCTAACCCTTTCCCCCGGTGCAATATTTGATGTGACGTCGACTGAACCCCCCGCCATGGAACTGGAAAATCCTTTCGCGCCACCGCGAATTTTCATATACAGGCTGCGACGAAAGGTGACCATGAAAACAAGCGCAAGAACGGCAAATGCCACCCACTGCACCCACTCCGGCATCACCAGTCCGAGCAGGCCCGCAAGGCCTACCAGTGCCGCCGAAATGCCGAGAAATACGAGGTAAAACTGTGCGTCTATCGCAAGCAGCTCCGCTCCAAGAAGAACCGCGCCGAGTATCATCCATGTCCACCAGGTCATTTTTTCCTCCCGTAAGATGCAGAATTTACTATAGCGCGAACCTCGGCCCGAATCGCCTTGACAGGCAGCCGCAATGTACTCTGATTTGCTGTGTTTTTTTGAATTTTCAATGCTATTGGTAGGACTGTTTGGATTCGGTACCATGGCCACCCCTCTCGAAGATACCGCAACGCATGGATCTGCCCGCCGAACAGCAACAAGCTCTTGACCGCGCTATCCAAACTCACAGCAGCGGCAAACTCGATGAGGCCGAAAAACTCTATAGCAGCCTGCTCGATGAATATCCGACGCAGGCCGATGCACTTCATTACCTGGGCGTGATCAATCTCCAGCGTCGTCAGTTCGATGCAGCGGTGAGCTTGTTACAACAGGCCGTTCTCGCACGGCCGGATTATGTCGACGCTATCGTCAATCTGGGCTACGGACTGAACGCGACCGGACGATTCGAGGCCGCTGTCGAACAATACGAACAAGCACTCACGATCGGCCCGGCAACAGCACCCCTGCTTTCCAACCTCGGCGGATCGCTGCAGCAGCTTGGCCGCTACGCCGATGCCATCGAGCGATTTGAGGCAGCCTTGAAGCTGCAGCCGGATCTCCACGAGAGCCGGCGAAGCCTGGCGGACGCGCTTCTCAAGTCAGGACGCGTATCTGACGCATTGCGGGAGATCAGGAACGCCACAGCGAGTGGTCAACTGTCATTGGCGATGCAGGTGTCGCTGGGCAATATCCTCAGCGCGGACGGCCAGACAGACGCTGCCATCCGGTCTTTCAAACAGGTGTTGAGAACAAATCCGAATGCGCAGGGTGTGCGCGAGAACCTGGCGAAAGCGTTGCGCAAAGCCGGTAAGTCCGAGGAAGCCGTAGAACATTACAAAAAACTGCTTGATCAGGACCCGGAAAATGCCGACAAGCACCACAAGCTGGGTGTTGTGTACCAGGACCTGAATAAAATAGACGAAGCGCTTGCATCGTTTCGACAAGCCGTAAGACTTGACCCCAAATGCGCCAAGGCCTGGCACAGCATGTCCGCGTTTTCCGGGAATGCGTTCGATGCAAATGACGTTGACACAATTCTCGCATTGCAGACAGATACCGACATTGCACCCGAGTCACGCATGCTGCTGGCCTTCGCGCTAGGCCGCTACTTCGAAAAATCCGGCCAGCACGATAAAGCCGCGGCGCAATTTCTTTCGGCTAACAAGACTACGCGCGCGGAACTCGACTACGATATCGATAAAGACCTGAGCACGTTCGAAATTCTAAAGTCTGAATTCGACGCCGAATTCATAAAGCGCTGGAGCATCACGACTCCGATTGAAAAGTCTCCGATATTCATCGTTGGGATGCACCGATCCGGCTCTACGCTGGTCGAGCAAATACTCGCCAGCCACCCGAATGTCTTCGCGGCCGGCGAATTGTCATTATTGACAACGACGATCGCCGCGACCTTCCCGGCCACAGAGCGTAGCGTCTACACGCGCGTACTTGAAAATTCATCCACTGAATTATTTCAGGCCGTTGCAAAGAACTATATAGACGGCCTGCCCAAAGTTGCTGCCGGGTTCATTACCGACAAGATGCCGCACAACTTTCTCAACATCGGCACGATTCGAATACTGTTTCCGAATGCGCGCATCGTGCACTGCCGCCGCGACCCGCGCGATACCTGCTTCTCGATATTCAAGAACCTGTTTGGCACACACCCGTATACCTTCGACCTGGCGGAGCTCGCACACTATTACAACGCGTATGCGTCGCTCATGGATCATTGGGACGCGACACTGCCGGGCCAGATACACCATGTCGACTATGAAACGATGATCGACGAGCAGGAAAAAACAACCCGTGCGCTGCTGGATGCCTGCGGGCTTGAATGGGACCCGGCCTGTCTCGATTTTCACAAACACGAACGCGCAATCGCGACGATCAGCGTGTCGCAGGTACGACAGCCTGTTTACCGCGGCTCGATCGGCGCCTGGAAGCCCTACGAAAAGATGCTGCAACCGTTGTTGAAGATTCTCGACAATAGGCCAGGATATTAGCTGCCGTTGCCGTACATCCGCGGCCGCAGGAATGTATAAGGAGACGACGTGAAAATAACAGCAATCCGGGTTTACCAGGTCGACCTGCCGTTAGTTGAGGGCCGCTATTCCTGGTCCGAAGGCAAATACGTTGAAGTGTTCGATAGCACTGTCGTCGAGCTCATCACCGACGACGGCCTGTCGGGCTATGGCGAGGTCTGCCCCCTGGGGCCGTTCTACCTGCCCGCGTTCGGGCCAGGCGCCCGCGCCGGAATAGCAGAGCTCTCGGCGACGTTGCTGGGCGAAGATCCAACCGCGATCGGCCCGATCAACCTGCTTATGGACAAGGCCTTATTGGGCCACCCCTACGTCAAGTCGGCCATCGACATGGCATGCTGGGACCTGCTCGGAAAAGTGAGCGGCAAGTCGGTCTGCGATTTGATGGGCGGCAAGTTTGGCGACAATATTGCCCTGTACCGGGCAATCAGTCAGCGACCTGCTGATGAAATGGCCGAGAACGTTGCATCCCACCGCGCTGACGGCTACACCAAGTTTCAGCTCAAGGTCGGCGGTAATCCCGGCGATGACATCGACCGTATTCATGCGGCGGCGGATGTGCTGACAGACGGCGAGATACTCGTCGCCGATGCCAACACGGGTTGGCGCGTCGATGACGCAGCCCGGGTCGTTAATGCTGTTCGCGATCGAGATGTCTACATCGAACAACCTTGTCGTACGTATGAGCATTGCCTGACGATCCGGCGGCGCACGTCCTTGCCGTTCATTCTCGATGAAAACATCGACGGCATCGATGCCCTGCTTCGCGGTCATCGTGACGGCGCCATGGACGTAGTCAACCTCAAGATTTCCAAACTTGGCGGCCTGAGCAAGGCGCGACAGATTCGTGACCTCTGTGTGTCGCTCAACATACCGATGACGATTGAAGACAGCTGGGGTGGTGACATCGTCACCGCGGCGATTGCACACCTGGCGCATTCAACGCCGGAGTCTCTGCGTTTTTCTGCGACCGACTTTAATAGCTACGTAAAAGTTCAGAACGCGACCGGCGCTCCACAACGTGTGTCCGGGCACATGGTCGCATCCGACGAACCGGGCCTCGGCATCGAGCCGGCCTTTGACGCACTCGGCAAGCCCGTCGCCGAATACACACGCTAACGGTGAATAACTAGCTCGGCACTATGTACGGGGCCATGAGGTAGATCACAAGCGAAATCAAAACGATTCCAAACAGGTTCAATATGAAGCCAACCTTGATCATCTGTGGAATCGTAACCTCACCGGTTGAATAAGCGATCGCGTTGGGACCCGTTGCAATCGGTAACATGAACGCACAGCTTGCCGCCATCGCGATGGGCAGCGATAACAACATCGGATCCACACCACCGACGATCGCCAGCGCGCCGATAATCGGCAACAGGGCCGACGCTGTCGCAACGTTACTCGCAATTTCCGTCGCGAAAATAACGAAAATGACCAGCGCTGTAATCAGCAGCAACAGCGGCAATGACGTAAGAACAATTAGCGACTCGCCAAGCCAGCTGGCCAGGCCGGAGCTCGTCATCGCCTTTGCCATGCTTAAGCCACCACCGAACAATAACAACACACCCCAGGGAATTTTTGCGGCTGTGTCCCAGTCGAGCAAGCGTTCGTTTTTGTTGCTGTCGTCGCCGGCCGGGATCAGGAAAAGAACGATCGCACCGGCAATTGCGATGACGTGATCGGTCATCGACATGAACGGCCGCACGCCGCCTATCTCCAGCAGGTTCAGCGGCTGACGCAGTATCCACGCTGCAGCTATGAACAGGAATGTAATCAACACGCGACGTTCAGGACGACTCATGGGCCCGAGTGCGGCAATCGCCTGCTGAATTTTTTCCTGGCCTGCGTTGCTTGATTCGATGGGCTGCAGCTTGATGCCCAGGCGCGTCACCGTAAGCCAACACGCCGGCAACATAACCGCGACGACGGGTACGCCAATACTCATCCACTGCGCGAAGCCGATGTGAATGCCGAATTCGTTTTCTAGATAACCAATCACGATCAGGTTCGTCGGTGTACCAACCGGGGTTGCGAGACCACCGATCGAGGCGCCATACGCGAGGCCCAGCAACACCGCAATCATGAAGGGCGCGCCACGCGCCGACGGTCCGAGGATGGCATACACGACCGATACAGCGATCGGGGCCAGCATGATGGTCGTGGCGCTGTTCGAGATCCACATCGACAACACCGCAGCGGCGATCATGAAGCCGCCGACAATTCCTGATTGGCTGCTACCGGCCCTTCTGACGATGTTTAGCGCAATTCGAGAGTGCAGATTCCAGCGTTGCACCGATGTCGCGATGATGAAACCGCCCAGCAGCATCATTACAATGGGACTCGAATAGGGGCCGGCGGCTGCGGCTATGGTCGAGACACCCGTCATCGGCAGGATGACAAGCGGCAATAAAGCCGTGACAGGAATGGGCACGGCTTCCGTTACCCACCAAATCGCCATTAGAAAAACCATTGAAGCAACGATCCATGCATTTGGATCGAGGCCATCGGGTGCGGGCATTAGCTGCAATACAATCGCTACCAGCGGGCCCAGCCACAGGCCAATTTTTCTGCTTGTCATGAAGTGTGTTATCCCACCCTTAAAACAATCACGCCCCCCCTTGAAAAGGGAGGCCTAAGCAAGGTACAGCGTTTTCAGTTAGAAAATCCAGTGGAACTTTGCGGCCGCTGGCATTTCAGTAACTCAGATATGTGTTGGAATGCCTGTATGAAGACTTAGATGATGGACGGCATTAATACAGGCCGCTTTACCTAAGCGGAGATGCGTCCGGGAAACGGATTTCCAACAGGCGACCGTTACCGACTTCGGCTCGAAAATACTTATCGTCGGACCCCTCAGTATTTAGGCGTAGTTCGACGATGCCAACACTCGTGACGATTTTCAGCGCGTAGCCATCGACCCCATAAACACTCAGGACAGGCCAACTCCTGTTCACTTCGTCGCCTGGCAAGTATCGCGTCAGCCATTCACTAAAAGCACCCAATTTGTCGGAGAGGTTGTCGGAGAAAAGGCACTCACCTGTTTCTCCCGTGCAGACCATTGTTCCGGTAATGTCCTCACCATCGAAAGAACCTTTAAACGCAAATTCACCGACGCTTGAAACCGACTGTTGTTTTTCGATAACGAGATTCGCAAGCGCAAAGGCCGTGCGCTCTATTTGCGCCGTCCACGACGCGTTGGACAAGAATGCGATACTGAGATTCGACTCGGGATAGAGAATGAGAACCGAACGAGCACCTGATGTTACGCCAGCATGATGGTAGACCGTTCGACCCGATGAGTCACTGCCGACACGCCAACCGAAGGCGACTTCATAGAGATGGTTTCCGGTCTTGCCACCATCGGTCAGGACAACAGGCTGAAAAAGAAGATCGCGTGTTTCGCTACTAATCGCACTGCTGTGTAAAACGGCGTCACCGAAGAACGCAAGATCCGTTGCGCTGGCTACGAAGCCGGTGCCGAACGGAGTATAGGACTGGTCATGCGGTTTCAGTGTTACTGCTCCGTCGGCTACAACATCAAACACATTCGAACGCCGCGGGAAGCGTTGCTGCAGATTCTCAAGCGCGGGCGAATCACGACCCGTAAGGTCCTTGATAAATACCGGTACAGCCTCGCGAAGTGGCACATCGGTAATCGCCTCGTAGAGGGCGCTCAAGATCGTATAGCCGTGTGACGAGTACGCATAGGAATCGCCGGGTACGGAGAGGAGATGTCGATCACCCACCGACACCAGGGCATCGATCGCGGTGTCGTAATGCGTATCCCCCCGCAACGCGTCGCGTGCCTGATAATGCGGCATACCGGATGTATGCGACAGCAACTGCAATGCAGTAATATTTTGATACTGGCTCGGCAGGTCCGGCAAGTAGTCACCGATTGCTTTATTCGGATCCAGCTCGCCATCTTGCACCAGCAACGCGAGCATCGTAGCGCCGATCACTTTCGACACACTCGCCAGACGAAACCAGTTTTCAGGCGACGCGGCGATGTGATTTACGACATCAATTTCGCCGACTGCTGATTGTGCTACGAGTTGACCGTCGCGGACGATTGCGACCGAGTAGGCCGGCACCTGCGTGTTCTCTCGTATGCTTAAGAGAAGTCCCTCGATACTGGCGGACACGCCCCCTTCTGCAGTCGCACTGACGCAGAAAAACGCAGGACACGTAATTATTAACATCCGGATTTTATTCATGGAAACATGCAACGACGCCTGGCTGACAGGGGCCAGTCAAGCTCGGTCAATAGCGGTTA